>Ga0315339_1000027_pt1 | contig 314188 bp, 320 predicted proteins | sample ASW17metaG_FD_204514 | JGI IMG/M metagenome (GOLD analysis project Ga0315339, IMG submission 204514) | Ammonia-oxidizing marine archaeal communities from Pacific Ocean, United States - ASW #17 | ecosystem: Environmental > Aquatic > Marine > Oceanic | place: USA: California | collected 2016-12-05
AAAGTTCAGCGAATATTGACTCATGGCTTAACACTGCAGGCATTGAGAAAAATCAACCAATTTTAGATCAGATTAATATTAAGGATGGTTGGGATACAGCATTCGGATACTTTCTAGAAGAGTATGTACATGCTTACGAAAGTACTAATTTTGATATTAATGCATTAAATGAACGGCCAAATAAATCTATTATTTTAATAGATAAGAATTCACAAGAAAATTCATTTGAATTGAATGAAAAATTAATTTCCGCAACAAGCGTGATCAAAGCAAAAGATATTCATATTAGTAATTCACTAAATGAATGGTTGTGTAATGTTTATTTATCAGATGAAAACAAAATTAATGAACATAGAAAGATGATGAGTTATGGAGATATGTTGATTTTCAAAAATGGGGATATTTATGGAAAAACATATCAAATCATTCGCTCAAAAAATGGGGCTAATGTAAATGTGCTTGTAAGAAAAAAACAACTAGATGAATTATCATCCAATTTACTATCAATTAAAAAATCTTTTGAAAAAGCTAATGAAGAATTAAATCAAATTCAAGAGGAGTCTAAGTTAAAAGAAGAGGAATTTGCCAATCAAGCTAATGAAGAATTAAATCAAATTCAAGAGGAGTCTAAGTTAAAAGAAGAGGAATTTGCCAATCAAGCTAATGAAGAATTAAATCAAATTCAAGAGGAGTCTAAGTTAAAAGAAGAGGAATTTGCCAATAAAAGAAATGAGCTTTTTGAATCTGATAAATTGAAACAAGAGATTGAATTTAATATTAAATTATCAACAAATAAAAGTAGTGATTTATCTGAAAAAATAAAAAATATAGATAACGAAAAAAGTGATTTAGAAAAAATAATTGAGGATACTATTGTTCAATTAAAAGATAATAGTATTGAAATCTTCGAATCTGACCTAAAAATAAAGATAACAGAAAAAGAAAAAGCTGAAGAAGATTTAACTGCAATTAGAGAAATACTAACAAGCAAAGAAGAGAAACTAAAAGCACTTGAAGCTTCTCGCTTAGAGAAGCAGCATTCGCTCAGCCCACTTCAGGAAGGTTTACAAGAGGTAAAAATTGAAGAACGAGAAGCAAAAGTTATCTTCGAGCAATGCTGTAGTGAGTTAGAAAAATCATCGCTTAATGAGGATGAGCTTTTAATTAAACTTAGTGCAGAAGATAGCATTGAAGATATTGAAGAAAGATGTATAAAAATTGCAGGAAAAATAGAGAGGTTAGGCCCTGTAAATTTAGCTGCTATCGAAGAGCTAGATGTTATCGAGAAGAGGGAAGGTTACTTGCAAAAGCAAATGGATGATCTAACAGAAGCATCTAACACACTTGAGGAAGCAATACGTAAAATAGATATAGAAACCAGGGAGAAATTGGCACAAACCTATAACACTGTTAATGATAATCTTAATTTTTATTTCCAAGAATTATTTGGCGGTGGTCGGGCTAAATTAGAGCTTTTAGGTGAGCAAATTCTAGATTCTGGATTTCAAGTTGTAGCACAACCCCCAGGCAAAAAAAACACTACAGTTGTCAACCTTTCAGGTGGAGAAAAAGCCATGACAGGCATTGCTTTAGTATTTGCTTTATTTAAACTTAATCCCGCACCTTTTTGTATTATGGACGAAGTCGATGCACCATTAAGCGATGAGAATCTAGACAAATTCTGCTCTATTGTGAAAACCATGTCTGAAGTAACGCAGATCATTTTAGTAACCCATCAAAAACCAACCATGGAAATGACTGATCAACTAATTGGCGTTACATCGGCTGAAAAAGGTGTATCTCGCGTGGTAGAAGTCACCCTACAAGATGTTGATAAAGTGGAAGTAACAAACTAAACTAATAAATATGAACGAAGTTCAATTAACTCTTTTATTTCTTGGTTTGTTTGTAATTCTAATCATGCTTATTCATAATTGGATTCAACTTAAAAAGCATAATAAGAATGAAAATAAAGCTAACAAATCATCTAAGAAATCAGAAATTACAGATGAAAATGACCCCTTATTTAATCTGGCCAATCCTATATTTGAAAGAGAGAAGTCCCTAGATCCAAAGTCAGAAGGAAGTGCGTCCGAACACCTTATTAGAGAAAATTTACCGAACGGTATTTTTAGAGAAATCGAAACTGTCGCTTCAATCACATCAAAAAAAATTCAAGAAGGCACTAAAAATTTATTTATAGAAAAGTTATCTAAAATAACAGATGCTAGGATTTATGTTCGTAATGGAAATGAAATATGGACGACTGGAGAAGCACTTGATGAGTTTATTAGATTTGATCAAATTCTAATAGTTTTATTAATGACATCTAGAAAAGGGGTTAAAACTGAAGTTGAAATTAAAGACTTTCAATCTCTTGTAGGAAATATAAAGGATGCTGTTGATGGCTCCCTTTTTTGGTTAGCCAATCAAGATATTGCTGAAGAATCTATTGAGTTAAATAAGTTCAGAATTGAAGTAGATCAATCTTTATTTTTAAAAGTCATCCCGAAATCAGATTCATCTTTCCAATCGGGAGCATTATTAGAATTTTTTGATAACCCTAAAATAACTTACAGTAAAAATGGATTTCATGACTTAAAAAATTCAACTTCCGAAAAAAATAATATCTGCCAATTACTATCTTTATCTGGAAAAAAACTTGATATTAATCCTGATACTTTTTTACAAGGTATTTTGTTTAAAATGGATGTGCCAAATACCAAAAATATTACCTATTCTTTTAATGAAATGATTAAACTAATTACCCTTTGTAAGGCAAACTTAAATGGTGTCTTGGTTGATGTTAAAAGTAATGAGTTGGATGATGAGAAAATAAGTAAGATCTATGTTTCATTAAAAACTATTGAGGATAAAATGATTAAGAAAAATATTATGCCTGGTAGTGATGCAGCAAAAAAAATATTTTCATAAAATGCAAACAAAACCACAAGTAAAAAAAGAAATAGAGAGTTTAAGAATTCAAATACAAGATCATTGTTATAAGTATTATGTTGAAGATGATCCTGATATTCCAGATTCTGAATTTGATTCTTTGTATGCACAATTGATTAAATTAGAAAGCCAATTTCCTGATTTAATAACCCCTGAATCACCAACTCAGAGAGTGGGGTCAGAAACAAATAAAGCCTTTAATCAAGTGAAGCATTTACATCCTATGCTTTCCTTAAACAATGTATTTACGTTTGATGATTTAACTGCTTTTGATAAAAGATTATGTGATGAAATAGGGGTTAAAGAGATTGAATATTCAGCTGAGCCCAAATTTGATGGTTTAGCTGTCTCTTTAATATATGAAGAGGGGAGACTTATTCTTGGGGCAACAAGAGGAGATGGTGTTGTTGGTGAAGATGTAACTCACAACCTTAAAACAATAAAGTCTATTCCTTTAAAGTTAGAAGGTAAGAATATTCCCAGAAAAATTGAGGTGAGAGGGGAGGTTGTGATGCTTATTAAAGATTTTAAATTACTTAATAAGAAGCAGGCAGAATCAAATCAAAAGTTATTTGCAAATCCAAGAAATGCTGCAGCTGGAAGTTTACGTCAAATTAATTCAAATATAACCGCAAAAAGACCACTAAGCTTTTACGCTTATAGCATTTTCTTATTTGAAGATCAGCATCGATTAACTTCTCATTCGAAAGGGTTAGGTTTATTAAGCGATTTTAAGATTCCAACATCTGGTTTAGCATCTATAATCAAAGGTATCAATAGCTTACAAAGCTATTATGACAAAATAATAGAGATTCGTAGTAAATTACCGTTTGATATCGATGGGGTTGTTTATAAAGCAAATTCCTTAAATCACCAAGATGAATTAGGTTTTATCTCCAAAGCGCCTAGATGGGCGACTGCTCATAAGTTTTCAGCGGAAGAGGCGGAAACGCTTATATTAGATATAACAGTTCAAGTAGGTCGCACAGGCTCAATTACGCCTGTTGCTAGGTTAAAACCGGTTATTGTGGCGGGGGTTCAGGTAGCTAACGCAACCCTTCACAACGAAGATGAATTAAGAAAAAAAGATATTCATATTGGTGATTATGTCGTTGTAAGGCGCGCTGGTGATGTTATTCCTGAAGTTGTTAGGGTAATCAAAAAAAAGCGAACCAATACAGTTGAAGTGTTTAATATGCCGAGCGAATGCCCTGTATGTAAATCAAAACTATTAAAAGATGAAGATGAGTCAGTACTTCGCTGCCTTAATGGCTTATCTTGCAAAGCTCAAAAAAAACAAGGTTTAATGCATTTTTGCTCAAGAAAAGCAATGGATATAGATGGTCTGGGAGAAAAGATTGTTGATCAGCTGTTAGAAGCAAAGCTTATAGATGGTTTTGCAGATATATATAAGCTTAAAAAAAATCAATTAATACAGTTAGAAAGATTCGCGGAAAAGTCTGCTGATAACCTTATTGATGCAATTGAAAAATCAAAAAATACAACATTAGCAAAATTAATTTACGCACTTGGAATAAGGAGTGTAGGGGAGTCTACAGCTTCTGATTTAGCGATACATTTTAAATCAATAGGGGGAATTAAAGCTGCAACTATTGATGATTTAGAAGAAGTTCAAGATATTGGGCCAACTGTTTCAAAGTCAATTAACCAATACTTTAATGATGAGTTAAAATATGAGCAATTAATCGCTATATTAGATAGCGGGGTAGTTTTTGAAAAAATACTAACTAACAAAAATCAAAACAAAGAACTTATAGGCCTTACTTTTGTCCTTACTGGGACGTTACCATCATTAAAAAGAGGAGACGCTAAAAACCTAATCTTAAACTGTGGTGGTAAAGTTACAGGCAGCGTTTCTAAAAAAACTGATTATGTTCTTGCAGGGGCTGATGCAGGTAATAAATTAGAAGCAGCTGAAAAGCTCAATATAAAAATTATAAATGAATCAGAATTATTAACTTTAACTAAGAGCATTGGAGCATAATGAAAATAGAAAGTACTTTAAGTTGTATATTTATATTATTGTTTGCAAATAGTATTTATGGATATAATAAAGAAAATTCTTGTGAAAAATTAATACAAAATGGTAATAATCTAGAGGCGGTTGATGCTGCTAAGAAGATTAAGAATCAATACGATAAACACTTTTGCCTTGGTAAGGCTTATTATCGCTCAAATATGCATGAATTAGCCATAAAAGCGTTTAGTGATAGCGAGGAAGGGGCTGAATTACCAGCAGATCAAATGTTTTCCATTCTTTATAAAGGGATAGCTGAAAGAGACTCTGGAAGCATTAATATTTCTAGTAAAACCTTTACCAGAGGGCTCGAAACAGCAAAATTAGGTAACAGTAAGTACCTACAAATGGAGAGAAAATTCCTTTATCAGTTAGGCCAAAATGCGCTATCAACAAACGAATACGATGAATCAATAGATTTTTTCTCTAAATCTATCGTTATTTCTGTTAATAACGATGAGAGAGCTGAGGGTTTAGATCGACTATCTTTGGCATATTATGGAAAAAAGAAGCTTGATAAAGCTATTGAGTATGCTCTAAAGGCCTCTAATATGTACCTTAAAACAGGCGATCTAAATAATTATGCAGACAAACAGCTTAATATGGCGACTTACCATTTAGAAAATAATGCTCCTGACCGTTCATTAAGGCTATTAGAGAAGTTAGAACAGTTTGCCAAGGATAATGGTAGCCAGTATTATGAAGCTAAGGCACTTCTTGAGCAGTCTTTAGTGTTTAAGAGTAAGGGGGATGAGCAAAATGCCATTGCTAGGTTTAATATCGGCTTTGATATTGCTAAATCAATTGGAGCTAAAGACTTGTTACCTCCTAAGAAGTAATATATATATTTTACATAATATACATTATACGAAGTGATATTATAATATGAAGGTAATAATAAGGTATTTGATATGTTCAATATTTACCCTTACCTCACATGGCGTGAATGCTAGTACAAAAGATACTGCGCCTAAAGTTGCTATCCTTTATAGTGAGCAATTTCTTTTACATGATACAGGCTCAGGACACCCAGAAAGACCTGAAAGATTATCTAAAGTTGTTAAAGAAGTTAAAGAAAGTAATTCTCTCTCTCCTTTTTTAATCTGGCCAGTAATTAAGAAAGCTAATATTAATGAAATAAGCCTTGTGCACACTCAAGACTATATTGATCTAGTTAAGCATGAAGTTGAATTAATAAAAGGTAATGACGTAACTTACTTAACCACTGGCGATACGATAATCTCAAAAAATTCCAATGAAGTTGCAAAATTAGCAGTTGGTGCAGGCATCACAGGGGCAAATGCAATAATGAAGGGTAAGGTAACATCAGCTTTTGCCTTAATTAGACCTCCTGGCCACCATGCAACAGCCTCAAGAGGTATGGGTTTTTGTATCTATAATAATATAAGTATTGTTGCTCGCTATTTACAGCACAAGCATGGACTCAAACGTATATTAATAGTTGATTTTGATGTGCACCATGGCAATGGTACCCAAGAAATTTTTTATGAAGACAATTCAGTATTTTACTTTAGCGTTCATCAACACCCATTTTATCCAGGTACAGGTAGACCAAGTGAAACAGGTAGTGGAAATGGGGAAGGATTTACCTTAAATGTTGATTTACCTATGGGATCAGGTGATGATCAGTTAATTAAAGTAATCAAAGATCAGCTAAAACCAGCTATGAATAAGTTTAAGCCTGAATTTATTCTCGTATCAGCAGGTTTTGATGCTCATGAGGGCGATTTACTGGGAGAATTAAATTACACCTCAAATGGATATAAACAAGTTGCTTTAATATTGAAAGATATTGCTCAGAAATATGCTTTTGGGAGAACTTTGTACATGTTAGAAGGTGGTTATGTTGCAGATAATATCTCTCAGTCCGTAAAGAAAATATTAAGTGTTTTGGGGGATTAGCTCAGTTGGTAGAGCAGTTGACTCTTAATCAATTTGTCGCGAGTTCGAACCTCGCATCCCCTACCATTTTTTACCTTTGATATTCTTGATGTTCTTTAGGTAAGTTACCCTCTTCCACTGTAAACTCCATTCCAGACATTGATCCGACATATATACCATTTCTATATTGAAGATGTATTTTAACTGTATTTAAAGACACTTCTAAATGATCCTTAGGTCGAAAATCTAATATGTAGCCAATGACAGATTTTCCATTGTCTGTGCATGTGATTGTTATTTCGTCTAAATTATTCATTAAATAGCATGAACCTCAACTAAGCAATCATGGGAAGTTGGTGCATTACCCACTACTTTTAATTCATTAAAAATATACATTAAATCCTTTTTTTATACTATGCAAGGATATTAAGTTATTTAATATTAATTATAGAAATATTTAAAAAAGGGTTGACAGTAAAAAATTGGTAGGTCATTGTATAAAGATTGCTTTTTTGTAGCTTAGATGTAAGTGCAAATTTGGTAATTTTAAAATCATTTAATTTTGTCGGTTAAGTGCAAATTAATTTTAATCGATGATTAAAATGTTAATTTAACTTCAACAGGAGGAAGTAGAATGAAAAACGCTTTAGGAGTAAGTTTAGGTATTTGCGCTTTAGTCTGGACCTATATAGCACTTTTTGTATTAGGTGATTATGTTCAAGTTTGGGGTGGTTTTATTGCTTGGGGTGCATACTTTACAGTAGGTAAAGATGCTTTATCTAAAACAGTAGCTGCTACAATCTACGGTTCAATATTGGCTGCTGTCGCAGTTATTCTTCACAGTTATCTTGGCGTGGTTGGGGATCTTGCTTGGCCAGTAGCTGTAGGTATTACAGTATGGGGCTTAACCGCTCTTCCAAAATGTCCAAATATTCCTGCTAACGTATTCGGTTATGCAGCAACATTCGGATTTATGCTTGTAGCAAGCAATATGGAAGTTTATGCGACTGATTTCTCTAATCCTGTAATTATGATGTCTGTTTCTTTCATTCTTGGTTCACTCGCAGGATTGGCTTCAGAAAAAGTAGCCGGTATGCTAGGTTAGAACAATTAAAGAAAATTCTAAAACCACCTTTTAACAGGTGGTTTTTTTATTCATTAAAAAAACCTATATTTACAATTCGGTCGTTAATAAGAGTTAATTCAACTTTAAGATAAGTTTTTTTAGGGGAGTATTCAACGATATGATTGTAATACCACATTTCAATTTTGCTTTTCTTATTCGGATTTTTCTTATCTGTTGTTGGTCGACCTAAGACCGAACTTGCGCCTTTTGGCTTAATAGCCATACCCGCACTATCAGGCTTTCCTAAATATTTTAGAACTCTAGATTTTGGTTTGCCACTAAAAAGAGATATGAATTCATCTTCTGTAAAAATTCTTTTTTGATCTGCATAAGTATTAAATGCAAATCCTATTAATACTATTAGAGCAACAATAAATCTTAACTTATATCTCATATTAGATCCCTGTCTTCAATTAATTTGTAATTTTAAACCATCGTAGCCAACATAAATACCCTCTGGCAACATCTTTTTCAATGATTCATATTCTAAATTGTGTGTCATATGAATCAAATACGTTTCTCTTGAATTAATCTTTTTCGCAATTTCAATGCTTTCAGGAAAAGAGAGGTGTGTGAAATGTGGCTCCATTCTTAAGCAATCAAGTAGTAGAACATCAATACCCTCTAAAAGTTTCATTGAATTCTCAGATATTTCAGAGGTATCAGTTATATAACCAAGGTTTCCAACACGATAACCATTGATATTATTATTGCCATGCATAACTGGTATGGGGGTAATTGTTTCATCAAATATTTCAAAAGGCCCATCAATTACATTTGGTTTAAGTACCGGTATTTCCCAAAAATTTTTTGGTTCGATCATCGCATACTTAAATTTATTGATAAGCTGTTCAATAACATCTTTATTCCCGTATAAGGGAATTTGGATTTTATTGATTTGACAAAATGCTCTTAAATCATCAATACCATGACAATGATCAGCATGCGCATGGGTAAAAAGAACTGCATCAACAGTTGTAATTGATTCCCTTAATGATTGTTGTCGTAAATCTGGGCTGGTATCAATGAGAATATTTTTACCATTTTTAAGAGTTATTAAACTCGAACATCTGGTTCTTGTATTTCTAGAATTTACTGATAAACAGGTTGGACATTTACAGCCAACAACAGGAGTTCCTGCACTTGAGCCTACTCCTAGTATAGTTAAAGTGTTTTGCATTTTTTAAATAATGAGAAAAAATTATTAGTAGTAATTTCGGCAACTTGTTCAATTGATATGTTTTTTAATTCAGCAATTTTTTCTGCAACATATCTTACATTTGCTGGCTCGTTTAATTTACCTCTGTTTGGAACAGGTGCCAAATAGGGTGAATCGGTTTCTATTAGTATATTTTCAATAGGTATTTTTTTAACAGTTTCTCTTAAGCTTTCAGCATTCTTAAAAGTAATAATTCCAGAAAAAGAAATAAAAAATCCTAGATCAATTGCCTTTTTAGCCATTTCGTATGACTCTGTAAAACAGTGCATAACTCCTGTTGCAAAGTTTGCCCCCTCTTCTTTCATAATATTTATTGTGTCATCTTGAGCATTTCTTGTATGAATAATAAGAGGAAGATTTGACTTAATAGCTGCACGAATATGTGTTCTAAATCTATCCCTCTGCCAACTTAAGTCACCTTTTAGTCTGAAATAATCCAAACCAGTTTCACCTATAGCTATAACTTTTTCATTTTTTGAATAGTTAAATAAGGTTTCAATGTCTGGCTCTTGTATGTCCTCATAATCAGGATGAACACCAACGGAAGCATAAACATTAGAATATTTTCTTGTTAGATCTAAGATCTCATTAATTTTATCAAGCGTCACACTTACACACAGGGCATGAGAAATCTTATTATTTTCCATATTAATAAGAACCTCATCAATTTTCTCATTAAGCTCAGGGAAGTTTATATGACAATGGGAATCTATATACATAATTAATTATTAAAAATTTTTTTATATTCAATCATAACTGTACCAAGATTTATTTCTTTATTAACTGTTGTTTTAGCATAAGATTTTATCGTATTTAAACTTATTTGATAGGTCAATAATTTACTCAAATCTGCATTTAAAGCTAATTCTTGGACTGCTTTTATATTGTTTGGAAAGTAATTATGTCCCTCAGATAGTTTGCATAATAAAAGCTCATAAGCCCATTTTTGAACTAAGTTAATAATCCAAACTAAGCCGTTATCGAGCCAAATATTATTAATTTTCATCAAGTCTATTTTATTACCTTTTTTAAGTTCATTTATAATAATATTAGTATTAGCAAGCATTTCTTTCTCATTAATAAGTTGTAACGGTGCATTATTATATAGCTGTAGATTATCAATAAGATCAATATTATCAGTTTGACTAAGGAACTCTTTTGCATTCTTAATGCTTGGCTTTGGAAAAGTTATCAATCGACATCGGCTGGTAATTGTCGGAAGTAAATTTGCTATGTCATTTACAGTAAAAATAATTAAACAATCATTGGGTGGTTCTTCAATTGTTTTTAATAGTGCATTTGAGGCGGAAATATTTAATCTTTCAGCATCGTATACAGCTACAATTTTCTTACCATTAGCCTGATGAGGGGTAAGCTCTAAAAACTTTTTAACTTCTCTAGCATTAGCAACATTGAGAACATCTGAATTTAAATTTTCGTCTTTATCAAAACTACTCTCTACTATTTTCAAATCAGGATGATTGGTTTTACTCCATAAGCAATCTTGACATTCCCCACATGCAAAGTTTTCTTCAGAGGGTTGAGAACATAAAATTGACTTAATTAATTCATCAACAAATTTATTAATTTCTTGGGTCTGAGTACCATAAAATATATAAGCATGAGGCATTTTGAGCTCATCTAAGAACAACTCATTCCAAGAACTCTTTTGCCAAGGGTAAATATTCATAAAAAAAGTTTATCTAGTATTAAGTAAATTTCTTTTTCAGTAGTATTTATATTTTGATCGCTATTTATTATTCTAAATCTTTGACTTTCTTTTTTTGCTAATGCTAAATATGAATCTCTTATTTTTTTATGAAAACCTGCTTTTTCTTTTTCAAATTTATCTAAATTACCATTAGTTTTGAGTCGCGATAAACTAACCTCTATTGGTAAGTCAAAAAGGATAGTTAAATCTGGTTGTAGATCTTTATGAACCCAATCTTTCAATATTGTAATTTTTGATGCCTTAACATTTTTTCCACCACTTTGATAAGCATAGGTAGCATCGGTAAATCTATCGCTAATAACATTTATACCCTTATTTAAATTCGGTTTAATAATCTCATACACATGTTCATTTCTAGCTGCAAACATTAAAAGTGACTCAGTTTCGGGTTTCATTTCATCATGCAGTAAAATTTCTCTTAGTTTTTCACCTAATAAAGTACCGCCTGGCTCTCTTGTGAATAAATAATTTAACTCTTTATCTATAAAATATTTTTTAATGAAATTAATGTGAGTGCTTTTACCTGCACCATCAATCCCTTCTAATGTTATAAATTTTGGTTTTAGCTTCATTTTTGATATTTCCATACCGCCTTGTTATGTTCTTTTAGTGTAGCTGAAAAATGATGCCTTCTGTTGCCTTTAGCAACAAAATATAAAGCGTTTGTTATAGCTGGATTTAAGGCAGCCTTAATTGAATTTAAGCTTGGAAGTGATATAGGTGAAGGTGGGAGCCCTTTTCTCGTATATGTATTATGAGGAGTATCTTTCTTTAGGTCTTTTCTTGTAATATTCCCTTTAAATCTTTCTCGCATACCATAGATTACTGTCGGGTCACTTTGGAGTGGCATCCCTAAATTCAATCGATTTACAAAAACACCTGCAATAATTGGAGCCTCTTCAATGATACCCACTTCCTTTTCTATTATTGATGCAATTATTAAGGCTTCATACATATCTTTATAAGGTAATTCAGCAGATCGATTATCCCAGGCGGATTGGAGCTTTCTTTTTAGAATAGTATGGGCATTTTGAAGTATTTCTATATCCGAGGTGTCTTTATAAAAATAATAACTATCTGGAAAAAACAAACCTTCTACATATTTTTTATCTGATGAAATAACTTTTAAAATACTCTCATTATCATAGGATTTTAATTTCTTCTTTATATTCTTATTTGCTTTAATTTTATTGATCATTTCAGAAAAGGTAAGTCCTTCGGAAAAATAAATAGAATATAAAGATTCTTTCCCATCAACAAGTATATCAAGAAGGTCTAAGGCTGTTGCATTAGCTTCAAGTTTATAATGCCCTCTTTTTAAACTTTCTCTTTTGTTAAAAATAAATATCAGTAATTTAAATCTAAATGAGTCTCTTAAAATCTTAACCTCTACAAGCTGTTCAGTAATTTGATTTAGATTTCTTCCTTCAGAAATTTCAAAGCTTGCATTTTCTTCGGTTATATTTAGAGGTAAAAATAAATAACTTATGAGCCAGAAAAAAATAATACAAGAAATGATTAAAATTTTTCTATTCTTAATGTGCTTTAAGGTTTCTGATAATATAAAATTCATTTAGCTTCCGGCTTAATAATAAAATCTCTGATTAATGATGTGAAGAAATCATCTTTCCATTTTTTTTCTTCAATTTGGTTTATATATAAGGCACCAAAAATTGAGTTAGTAATTATAACTTCATCGGCTGATTTTAATTTCTGTAGATTGATATCTTGATATTTAAACTTAAACCCAAGCAATTTTGCATTTTTAATAATTATTTGCTTGCATACACCAGATACACCTGCATTGGTTTGTTTTGGACTTACTATAACTTTTCCATATCTTGCAAAAACATTACTACTTACGCATTCATTAATATAGTTATTTTTATCAAGCATTAACCCATCAAATACCGAATCATTTAATTCAGCTTTTGCTAAAACATTGTCAATTCTATTTAAATGTTTTACTCCGCCATAAAAATCATTGTAAGAAACTTTTGTCTTACAGACTTTTAACCTTACTCCATTTAAATAAAATCCTCGGTCAATTTTTTTGTAATTAATCTTCAATACAATACGTGTACTCTTGATATTTCTTTTGTATTGATAGCCTTGATCTGATATTCCTCGGGTGATGATCACTTTGCCAATATAAGTTTTATCTACACTAAATAATTTTTTTATATCATGAAGTAAATCTTTTTTTGTAGGGGTCTTTATTTTAAGAATACCTGCATCGACTTTTAGTTTCTCATAGTGCATATCCCAATTTATCGGGTACCTATTCCTAACTAAAAAAGTTCTAAAAACCCCATCACCAAAAGATAATCCCCTATCAAATGGATTAATATTTTTTGAAGAGTCGCCATTAATTAAAAAGTTATTTTTCAATTTAGCCAAACTGTTTTAGATTCTTTTAAAGATGAGACTGCCGTTTGTTCCACCAAAACCAAAATTATTCTTTAGTGCTGCTTTTATATTAATATTTTTAGCTTCATTTGCAGCAAAATCTAAGTCACATTCTGAATCTTGATTAAAAATATTCATTGTTGGTGGTGATATTTGGTGATGAATAGCTAAAGCTGTAAATACTGATTCTATCCCTCCTGCACCGCCTAATAAATGGCCTGTCATAGATTTAGTTGAGTTAACAACTAAATCGTAAGCATGCTTATTAAAAGTCTCTTTGATAGCGTTAACTTCATTTAAGTCACCAAGTTGAGTTGATGTTCCATGAGCATTAATGTAACCAACCTCATCTAAATTAATACCTGCATTATTAATTGCATTAATCATTGATCTTTTAGGGCCGTCTATACTAGGCGCTGTTATATGATATGCATCTGCACTCATTCCATATCCACCTATCTCACAGTAAATTTTTGCTCCTCTTTTTAAAGCATGCTCGTATTCTTCAATCACCATAACTCCGGCACCTTCACCAATAACGAAACCATCTCTATCTTTATCCCATGGTCGTGAGGCAGTTTTTGGGTCATCGTTACGCTGACTTAATGCCTTAGCCGCAGAGAACCCTGCTACAGTTAATTCTGTAATTGCTGCTTCTGAACCACCTGCAATCATTACATCAGCATCACCATATTCAATCATTCTGCTTGCGTCACCAATAGAATGAGTGCCTGTAGTGCAGGCCGTTACAATTGAAATATTTGGTCCTTTTAAGCCATACATTATAGATAAATTGCCAGATATCATATTTATAATCGTGCCAGGCACAAAAAAAGGAGATAGTTTTCTTGGGCCACCTTGATCAAATATGTCTTTAGTTGCTTCTATAAGATTGATCCCTCCAATACCGGAACCAATCGAAACACCAATTCTTTCAGAATTTTCTTCAGTTATTTCAAGACCAGAATCTTTAATTGCTTCTATACCTGCAACCAAGCCAAATTGAATGAAAGTATCCATTCTTCTTAAGTCTTTTGGGTTTAGATAAGGGTCAGGGTTAAAATTTTTAACCTCGCCGGCAACTTGAGATTTGAAATCTGATGCATCAAACTTGCTGATATTGGTAATTCCAGAAACACCATTAAGGATATTCTTCCATGATTCATCAACACCGATACCAACAGGTGTTATTAAACCAAGTCCTGTAACTACAATCCTTCTTTTCTTCATGGATATAACTAATCAGTTTTGATTAGGTTATTTAAGATTTTTATTTATGTAATCTATTGCTTGTTGCACTGTTGTAATTTTTTCAGCCTCTTCATCTGGAATTTCAGTGTCGAATTCCTCTTCTAAGGCCATTACTAGCTCAACAGTATCGAGTGAGTCTGCGCCAAGATCATCAATAAATGATGATGTATTTTTTATTTTATCGCTATCTGTTCCTAATTGTTCTGAAACAATTTTTCTAACTCTTTGCTCGATGTCTGACATGTATAAACCCCTTTTTTTAAAAACAAACAAATTACTAATTCGCTATTTTATCAAATGAATGCTTACTTTATTAAACTATTTTGAATATTTTGATAAAATATTTATAACTATATGATTTATATATATATTTATAATTAAACCATCAACATTCCACCATTAATATGAAGTGTTTCACCAGTTATATAACTAGCATTATCAGAAGCTAAAAAAGTAACTGCGTTAGCAATATCTTTTGGGCTTCCAAGTCTTGCAAGTGGAATTTTGCTTAATAATTGATTCTTATAGTCATCAGGGAGTGATCGTGTCATATCCGTATCTATAAAGCCTGGAGCAACACAATTAACAGTAACTCCTCGACTACCAACCTCTTGTGCAAGTGATTTTGTAAACCCAGACATACCAGCCTTGGCTGCAGTATAATTTGTTTGACCTGCATTCCCTGTATGCCCTACTACAGAAGATATATTAATAATGCGGCCATATCTATTTTTCATCATTTTTCTAATTACAGATCTACTTAATTTAAATACAGATTTTAAATTTGTATTTATCACTTCGTCCCAATCCTCATCTTTCATTTTCATTAGTAGTGTGTCTTTAGTAACCCCAACATTATTAATTAGAATATCAATATTCCCATGAGTCTCTTCTATATACTTTATTAAATTTTCAATTGACTTATTATTGTTGACATTTAAAACTAAACCAATTCCATTTTGTTGGTTAATCTTAAAATTCTCCTCTATTGCTTTAATCCCTTGATCTGAAGTTGCTGTTCCAACAACAAAGATATTATTTTTTGCTAACTCCAATGCGATTGTCGCACCAATACCTCTACTTGCCCCTGTGACAAGTGCAATTTTACTATTTTTTTGCTCAGTCATTAGGTACCCTCCTAAATTGTGATATCTCTCTTATAGCTTCTTCATTACTAACTGAAACATGGGAAGCTCTTTCGATAATTCTTCTATTTAAACCAGTTAATACCTTACCAGGGCCTACTTCAATAAAACAGCCCACACCCTTAGATGCCATAAACTTAATTGTTTCCGTCCACCTCACCGGATTAAAAAGCTGATTCACAAGAGCTTGTTTAGTTTTATCAATAAGTTGAGCTCTGGCTTCTGCTTGCTCTTCTAATGAAGCACCTTTTTTTACAAGTTTATTACCTTTAACAACAGTCAAACTGTTAATAATTTTATACAAATCATCGTGATGGACAGCGTCAAAATTTTGAATAATAGGAATATGTGGGACATCAAAGTCAATTTTATTTAAAAATTCACCAAAAGAAATTGATGCTGGCTGCATTAATTTACAATGAGAAGGAACGCTAACAGGAAGTAAAATTGCCCTCTTGGCACCCGCATCCTTAAAACTCTGTAACGATTTTTCTAAAGTAGATTTTGTTCCAGCAATAACAACTTGCTCTGGAGAATTAAAATTGACTGCTTCTAAAACATCATCCCCTTGCTCTTGCTTACATATTTCTATTACTCTCTCATCCTCTAAACCTATAATTGCAGCCATAGCCCCTTCATTTTCAGGAACCGCATTTTGCATTAATTCTGCTCTTTTTTTAACTACTTTTAAGGCATCTGTAAAAGTTAATGCCCCAGTAGCTATTAGTGCTGTAATTTCACCCAGACTATGTCCTGCCACGAAACTAGGTGGGTTCGAATCATTCCAGGCCCACTCGCAAAGGTATAACCAAGTCGCATAACCAGCAGTAAGCATTAAGGGTTGCGTATTTACTGTTTGATTGATGTCATCATTCTCAGATGTAACCATAGCCCAAAAATCTTTACCAAGAATTTCTGAAGCCTCAATAAATGTTTTTTTTATAATTGGAATATGTGCAAGACCATCCATCATCCCAATGGATTGCGAGCCTTGACCAGGAAATATTAATGAATATTTAATCATTTAATACCTTATTAGCGCTGAGCCCCAAGTGAATCCGCCTCCGAAAGCTTCCATCAATAGCAGATGACCTGGCTTTATCTTACCGCTTTTTATGCCATCATCAAGTGCAAGAGGGATAGATGCTGCAGAAGTATTTCCATGCCGATCAATTGTAACAATAACTTTATTCATACTCATCTCTAATTTTTTTGCAGTTGCTTCAAGAATTCGTATATTTGCCTGATGTGGCACAATCCAATCAATATCTTCTTTTTGTAATTGATTTGCTATTAATGCTTCATCAACAATTTCATCTAATGTATTAACTGCAATTTTAAATACCTGGCTACCTTGCATTTCAATCGTTTGTTGAATTTTATTCTCAACATTTCTTTTTGGAACGTGAAGTAATTCTTCATGTTGGCCATCAGCATGAATATGTGTTGACAATATCCCTTGCTCATTTGCTGCTGAAAGAACAACCGCACCTCCACCATCACCCCAAAGGATTGCATTACTCCTATCAGAATAGTCTGTGATTTTTGACATGGAGTCCGCACCAATAATTAGAACATTTTTTGCTGAATTTGTTTTAATGAAATTATCAGCAACTGACAGTCCATAAATAAACCCACTGCAAACGGCTTGAATATCAAAGGCAGGACAATTTTTGATTCCTAATTTTGTTTGAACATTACAAGCGGTACTTGGAAAAATTTTATCAGGCGTTGTAGTAGCAACAATAATAAGATCAATCTCATTAGAATTAATGCCAGCATTATTTATTGCGTTTCTAGCAGCCTCAAAAGCTAAGTCGCTGGTTAGCTCATCAGGACCAACTATATGTCTTTCTTTTATACCAGTTCTTAAGGTTATCCATTCATCGGTTGTATCTAAATTTTTTTCAAGATCTTTGTTTGTTAATACTTTTGTGGGGAGATAACTTCCCACACCTATTATTTTGGAAAATATCATATTTTTCCTAGCTCAATAAATTAGATTCAATTTTAATTTGTTTTTTTATTTTCTCAATTACTTTATTTTCAGATTCTTCAATAGCTGTAATTATTGCTGTTTTAAAAGCAAGAATATCAGCACCCCCATGACTTTTAATCACAATGCCATTAAGCCCTAGAAAGGATGCTCCATTATACCTCCTGGGGTCAAGTCTTCTTTTAAAAGCCTTTAAAAGAGATAAGGAAATCAACGCTATAATTTTTGTGAACCAATTTTTCTTATACTCAGTAGTTAAAAAATTACCGAACATTTTAATTACACCTTCAGTTGTCTTTAATGCAACATTACCAACAAATCCATCACAAACAACAACATCAGTTGTACCTTTAAAGATATCATTCCCCTCAACATTTCCATAAAAATTTAAATGGCTTTCCTTAAGAAGTTCGAAGGTTTTTTTGACTACCTCATTACCTTTATTATCCTCAGAGCCAATATTTAAAAGACCAATTGATGGATTTTTCTTTTTAGTTAAGGTGCTGGTTAGCATGGCCCCCATTACAGCAAATTGGAGAAGTTGCTCTGGAGTACTATCTGTATTAGCACCTAAATCCAGCATGCAGGTAACACCATTTCTGTTTGGAAGGTTTGAGGCAATAGCCGGCCTTTCAATCCCGGGTAGCATTTTTAAGACAAAGCGAGCTGTTGCCATTAAAGCGCCCGTATTACCGGCACTTACACAAGCCGAGGCTTCGTTAGACTTGACTAAATTAATGGCTAATCTCATCGAGGAATTTTTCTTATTTTTTAAAGCGGATTGGGGAGATTCGTCCATTTCTACTGATTCTGTTGCATTAAGTACGCTGAGGCGAGGATGATTACTTTTCTTTAATTTAGCAAGAGATCTTTTTATCCCAACCGCATTCCCTACAAGAATAATATTAATTTCTGGAAACCGCTGAAGAATTTGTATTGATGCTGGAATTGTAACTTTAATTCCGTAGTCTCCGCCCATTGCATCAATGGCAATTGAATGTTGCATAATTTAATTAGTAGTTATAATGAATTTATTCACCTTTAGTTGCTATAACTTTTTTACCCTTGTAAAAACCAGAAGCGCTAAGGTGGTGTCTTAAATGAGTTTCGCCAGTTGTTTGCTCTATCGCTAAAGCAGGGCTTGATAAACTATCATGTGAGCGACGCATACGCACTTTTGAAGGTGATTTTTTACTTTTCTGAACAGCCATAATAACTCCTTAATATAATAATGAACATTAAAATTCTAACTACTTGGAAGTTAAGAAGTTTTGCTCAAAATTTAAAGCGAAATTTTAGCATAAAATCATAAATTCTTTAAATAATTCAAGCTAAATAGTATTTTATTAGTACATTACAAGTTTGTTAAGTATAAGTGATGTGATAACTCACATGATATAATTTCATTTAAAATATATAGACAAAAAAATTCAGTAGAACCCAGAAATAATTCAAGGAAATTCTATTTTTGATTAAAAAAATTTTAATAGCTAATCGCGGAGAAATTGCAGTCCGTATAATTCGAGCCTGTAAGGAAATGGGTATAACTAGTGTTGCTATTTACTCAGAAGCGGATCGCCATTCACTGCATGTTAAAAAAGCAGACGAATCCTATTTTATTGGCTCTGATCCATTATCTGGATATTTAAGTCCATATAGAATTGTTAATCTTGCTGTTACTGCGAGATGTGATGCAATTCATCCTGGATATGGATTTCTATCTGAAAACCCAGAATTAGTGGAGGTTTGCGAGCGAAGAAATATTAAATTTATTGGCCCAGATTCTAAATTAATAAAACTTATGGGAGATAAAATTCAAGCTAGAGAAGCTATGGTTAAAGCTGATATACCGGTTATTCCTGGAAGTGAAAATAATGTTACTAGTTTAAACGAAGCTATTATTATTGCTGATAATATTGGCTACCCAATAATGCTTAAAGCTACAAACGGCGGCGGTGGGAGAGGAATTAGAAGATGTGACGATAACAACGAATTAAATTCTAATTACGACCGAGTTATTTCAGAAGCAACTAAGGCATTTGGCAAGCCAGAAGTATTTATTGAAAAATGTGTTTTAACACCAAAACATATAGAAGTCCAAATATTAGCTGATAGCCATCAAAATGTAATTCATCTCTTTGAAAGAGATTGCTCAATTCAAAGACGAAACCAAAAACTTATTGAAATTGCACCTTCGCCTCAATTAAATGAAGACCAAAGAAACTATATTGGCGATTTAGCGGTTAAAGCAGCAAAGGCTGTTGGTTATAAAAATGCAGGTACTGTAGAGTTTCTATTAGACACTGATGATAATTTTTACTTTATGGAAATGAACACCAGACTTCAAGTAGAACATACCATTACAGAAACTATTACAGGTATTGATATTGTTCAAGAACAGATAAGAATCGCTAGCGGCGAAACTCTAAGCTACAAACAAGAAGATGTTTCTTACAGGGGATTTGCTATTGAGTTCAGAATTAATGCCGAAGATCCAAAACAAGACTTTTTACCATCTTTTGGTAAAATAACAAGGTATTATGCTGCTGGCGGCCCAGGAATTCGAACAGATGCTTCAATATATACAGGCTATATAATACCGCCCTATTATGACTCTATGTGTGCGAAACTAACAATATGGGCAATGACTTGGTCTGACACTATTCATAGAGGTAGGAGGGCTTTAGGCGATATTGGATTATTTGGGATTAAAACAACTATCCCTTATTATCTTGAAATACTAAAAAATCAAAATTTTATTGACGCTGATTTTAATACTAGCTTTGTAGATATGCATCCAGAGCTTGCAGATTATGAAGACGAGCTACCGCCAGAGATAATTGCGGCAGCTATTGGTGCTGCAATTGCAGCACATGAAGGAATATAAAAAATATGAAGAAAATTAATATAACAGAGCTTGTTTTACGAGATGGGCATCAATGTCATATTGCAACTCGACTTAGAACTGAAGACATGCTGCCAGTATGTCCAATACTTGATAAATTAAATTTTTGGTCCATCGAGGCCTGGGGTGGTGCAACATTTGACGCATGTGTTCGCTACCTTAAAGAAGACCCATGGGAGCGCTTAACTAAGCTAAGAAAAGCACTACCAAATAGTAAAATTCAAATGCTATTAAGAGGTCAAAATTTATTAGGTTATCGCCATTATTCAGATGACGTTGTAGATATGTTTGTTAAAAAATCAGCTGATAATGGTGTGGATATTTTTAGGGTATTTGATGCACTTAATGATATTAGAAATATTGAGGTTTCAGTAAAAGCAGTAAAAAAATATAAAAAACATGCTGAAGGAACCATTAGTTACACGACATCACCGGTGCATAGTATCAAATACTTCGTAGCTTTAGCCAAAAAAATAGAGGAGCTTGGCTGTGATAGTCTTGCAATTAAAGATATGGCTGGGTTATTAACTCCTAATGTAACTAAAGAGCTAGTTCAGTCATTAGTTAAAAATATTAGCCTCCCAATTCATATGCATTGTCATGCCACATCTGGACTCGCCACTTTAAATCTTATTTCTGCAGTTGAAGCAGGTGCGACAATAATCGACACATGTAACTCAAGTTACTCGGAAGGAGCTAGCCATCCAACGACTGAGTCAACAATTGTAGCTCTTGAAGATATGGGCTATAAAACCGATATTGATTTATCTAAAATGGATGAAATAACTGACTACTTAAAAGAAAATAGAAAAAAATATTGGCAATTTGAATCTAAATTTACAGGATTAGATCCTAAAGTATTAATCAATCAAGTTCCCGGAGGGATGATCTCAAATCTATCTAATCAACTAAAAGATCAAGGTGCATTGGATAGAATGAATGAGGTTTTAAAAGAAATTACCGAAGTTAGAAAAGATTTGGGTTACCCCCCATTAGTAACCCCAACATCTCAAATTGTTGGAACACAGGCAGCGTTAAATGTCATTACTGGAGAAAGATATAAAACAATTACAACTGAAGTAAGAAATTATTTCCTAGGTCAGTACGGCATGCCACCTGGGAAATTAAATAATGATATAAAGAAAAAAGCTATTGGAGACCAAAAAGAAATCACATCAAGACCAGCAGATAGCTTAAAGCCAGAAGTAGCCAATATTAAAGTCAAATCAGAATCTTTTGCAAAGTCTGACGAAGATATCTTAACTTATGCCATGTTTCCAGATGTAGCCACAACATTTCTTCAGGAAAGAAATGCAGGTTCATTAGAGCCAGAAGAATTATTAAATCAAGATGAAGAGATGCAAAAAGGGGACCATTACGCCCCTACTGAGTTCAATATTACATTGCATGGTGAGACGTACCATATTAATTTAACTGGCTCAGGTGATCCAAGCGAAACAGAAAGACCATTTTATGTATCAGTGGATGGAATTTCAGAAGAAGTTTTGGTTGAAACATTAGATGAGATATTAGTTAATAAACCAACTTTACCATCAAGCCCAAATGAGTCTAAATTAAGTGACAATAAAAAAGAAAGTGCAAGACCCAAGCCAAGTCATGATGGTTGTATTACCACCGCAATGCCTGGAAAAATTGTTGATATTAAGGTTAGCGTTGGTGATAATATTAATGCGGGAGATAGTATTATTGTGATCGAAGCAATGAAAATGGAAAATGAGATTCAAGCTGCTAAATCTGGAACAGTTATTGCAATAAATATTAGTAAGGGTGATGAAGTTTCACCAAATGAAACCTTACTTGAAATTCAATCGTAATTAACAATTAATTATGCCTCAAATTATCCTTGCATCCTCGTCTGCTTATAGAAAAGAATTACTTGAAAGATTGTTATTAGATTTTAAAATTGTTAAACCAGATATGGAGGAAGTTAGAATAGCGTCAGAAACAGCTTATGATACAGCTGATAGGCTAGCAGAAGAAAAGGCTAAAAAAATTTCAAATCAATTTAAAGAAGCTATTGTAATTGGATGTGACCAAACAGCAGAATATAATAATATTCAAATACAAAAGCCTTTGGATTACGAATCGGCTTTATCTCAATTAAAAGAATTAAGTGGGAAAAGAGTAAATTTTCATAGCGCTATTTGCGTTCATTATTATAAGAAAAATATTCTTCAAAAAAAAGTTATTAGTTTTAATGTTAAATATAAAGATTTAAATTTGGTTGAAATTAAGAGTTATTTAGAAAAAGAAAAGCCTTTTAACTGTACAGGTAGTATTAGATCAGAAGGATTAGGGATAACTCTTTTAGATGAGATTAATAGTAGTGATCCAACTGCTGTAATCGGTCTACCTTTAATTACTTTGGTTAATATGCTTAACAAAGTTGGAATAAATATTAATGGCAGATAGGCCTAAAAAATTAGGTGTGCTTTTCATAATTCCCTCTTCGATAGAACAAAATGAAAATGTAACTTTTCTATTAGATGAACAAAAAAAACTACTACCTAATATAAAATATTTCATTGTTGAAAATGAAAAAATAGCTAGAAAAACTATTAAAGAGTTTAATTTAAAATCTGAAATCCAGTTGATCACACTTTTCAAATACAATAACAAAACAAGTATTAATGATTTAAAAGAATATCTTGATCCTATTTTTAAAGGAAATGATATGGGTTTGCTTTCAGACTCTGGGAGTCCTTGTATTGCTGACCCTGGATCGAAAATAGTTGAGTATGCGCACTTAAACAATATAAAAATACAACCTTTGGTTGGGCCTTCATCAATTATATTAAGTCTTATGGCATCTGGATTTAATGGACAAAAATTTAAATTTCATGGCTATATCCCAATAGACAAATATGATAAAGAACTTTATATAAAAAAAATGATGGTATCGATAAAAAAAGAAGAAGAGACTCAAATATTTATTGAGACTCCATACAGAAATGAACAACTATTAAAAGATCTATTAAGAATATTAGATAAAAAAATTAGGCTTTGTTTAGCTATAAATTTAACTAGCAGTAAGGAAAAAATAATTTGTGATTCGATAGAAAATTGGCAATCTAAAAAAAATATTAGCATCGACAAACAACTATGTATTTTTCTTATTAATTAATTTTTTAATTGGTTTAAATGATAATCGATAAATTTCATTAATTCCATAACGACTTACTAATTCAAGATGTTCTTTTGTTGGGTAACCCTTGTGTTTCTTTAAGTTGTATTGCGGGTACTTTTGGTCAAGTTGTATCATATGTTTATCACGTTCAACTTTGGCAATAACAGATGCTGCCGAAATAGCATGGACCAAAGAATCACCTTTTACTATAGCCTCCATTGGTAACATTTTTATATCTGGGCAATATATTCCATCGATATAAATAAAATCAGGCTTAGCACTAAGAAGATCGAATGCTCTTTTCATTGCCAATAATGAAGCTTGTAAAATATTAATCTCATCAATCTCTTGAACCGATGCCGTGGCATAAGAATAATCAAGAGCTTTTGATTTTATTTCATCATATAAAATGTTTCGATTTTTTTCAGATAATTTCTTCGAATCCTTAAGATTTTTTATAACAAGATCAGCATCTAAAATAACTGCAGAGGCAAAAACTGGCCCACAAAGAGGTCCTCTCCCCGCCTCATCTATTCCACAAATAAGTGTCATTTTAGATATTTAATTATTTTCTTATAAATAAGTTCGGAGCTATTTTTTTTTAGATTTATATGGAGCTCTTTAAATTTAGTATTTAAATCTTTTTGAAGTTTTTTATCCATTAAAATTTCAACAGCTTTCTCTGAAATTTTCTCAGGAGTTGCATTATTCTGTAAGAATTCAGGAACTACAAATCTATTTAATAAAATATTAGGTAACCCAATATAAGGAATCAACAACATTCTTTTTAATAAGAGCCAAGATAACAAGGATGTTTTATATACAATTATCATAGGTTTTTTATAAAGAGCAGCTTCAAGCGTTGCCGTTCCAGATGCAGTTATCACCATATTTGCTGAACAAATTACATCATGTGAATGCCCAATAATAATATTAATATTTTTAATCTTATTATTATAAGAATGAAGAAGATTGCTCATATAGAGATAATTTTCTTTAGAACTAAGAGGAATCAAAAATTCTGCCCGCTTTAACTTTCGCCAAGATAATTCTTTATTGATTAAGATTGTTGTTTTTATCATTAAGCTTAGATGATCTTTTATTTCGCTTAGTCTACTACCAGGTAATAGAGCAATAATTGTTTTACTTTTATCAAGATGTAATTTATTACGTCCTTTTTTTACACTTGGATTAAGAGGTATCTTACTTGCTAATGGATGACCAACAAATGTAATTGGCACTTTAGCTTTTTGAAAAATTTTAAGCTCATGAGGGAAGACTGCAAATAAATGATTTACATTTTCTTTAATGTCAAATATTCTTCCTTTCCTCCAAGCCCAAACTGATGGAGCAACATAATGAAAAGTGGGGATATTGTTAAACTTTAATTTTTTTTCTATTTCGAAATTAAAATCCGGCGCATCGATACCAATAAATATATCTGGCTTTTCCTTTAGGAAATAAGCTACTACCCTACTTCTTAAAGATAATAACCGAAAAATCTTTTTAAATGCATCGAAGTAACCATGAACACTTAATTCACTGTAGTTAAAATAAGAGACTAGGCCATTCCGACTCATTTGTGGGCCTCCAACACCAATATATTCGACATTCTTTATTTTTAAATTTAAATAACTCATTAGCTGGCTACCAATTAAATCACCTGAAGCCTCACCCGCTAAAATAGCAATCTTTGGCATTTATCTTATAAGACCTCTATTTGAATTATTTATAAAATCGATATAAAGACTGACCTCATTAGTATCTTTTGCAAGCTTTAAAAGAGATACTTTTGCGATATCTACTGTATTACCTTCTCTATATATTATTTTATATGCTTTTTTAATATCAGATATACATTGAGTTGAAAAATTTCTTCTTTTCAATCCTTCAACGTTAATACCGTTTGGTTTTGCATTATATCCGGCAGCTCTTACATATGGTGGTACATCTTTAAATATAACAGTGCCAACGGCAGTCATAATGTGTGCCCCAAGCTTACAAAATTGATGAACGAGGGTAAAGCCGCCAAGAATTGCAAAATCACCTATTTCAACATGCCCAGCAAGTGAGCTATTATTAGCCAAAACAATATCATTTCCTAACTTACAATCATGGGCAATGTGAACATATGCCATTAACCAATTATTATTACCTATTTCAGTAATGCCTGAACCACCAGCCGTGCCAACATTAAAAGTGCAAAACTCACGAATTGTATTTCCATCACCGATTTTTAAAGAAGTTTTTTCATTATTGAATTTTTTATCTTGAGGAGCCTCTCCAAGCGAACAATAATGGTAAATTTTATTATTTTTACCAATAACTGTATTTCCTGTTAATGTAACAAAATTTCCAACCTCTGAGCCTTCCTTAATCTCCACACTTTTTCCTATCACAGAATAGGCACCAACTTTTACACTTGAATGCAATTTAGACTTAGGGTGAATTAAAGCTGTTGGATGAATTTTTTGCTCAAATTCCATAAAAAACTATTTTTTAATATCTTTTAAAATACACATCATATTGGCTTCTGCAACAATTTCATTATCAACAGTAGCAGTTCCAATATATTTCCATATACCCTTAAGAACTCTATCTATTTTTACATGTAATATTATTTGATCACCGGGATTTACAGGTTTTTTGAAACGGGCACTATCAATACCAGCAAAATAATAAACCGAATCTTCTGTTGGTTTTGTATCCATCGTTTTAAAAGATAATAATGCGGCTGCTTGAGCAAGAGCTTCAACAATAAGAACTCCTGGCATAACAGGGTGATATGAAAAATGACCTGGAAAATAAGGCTCATTAATAGTGACATTCTTAATAGCCATTATTTCTTTCCCAAGCTCCATAGATATGACTCTATCAACAAGTATAAAGGGATATCTGTGTGGTAAATGGTCTAGTATTTCATGTATGTCCATCGATAATTTATTAGCCGTCATCTTATTTTTGTTTTCCCCGTAATTTTGTTGCTAGCTTAAGCCATTCTTTATGCTCCATGAAGGGCATGATAGCAGTATATTTATTATTAGATTTATTTAAAGACTTTGTAATCATCGTTCCAGGTGAAATTGTTATATTGTCATTAATTTCAAGATGCCCTAAAATCATTGCAGCCCCACCAATTTTACAGTTTTTACCGATCCTAGTGCTACCAGCTATACCAACACACCCTGCTATTATTGTATTTTCATCTATATAACAATTGTGGCCTACTTGAACTTGATTATCAATTTTTACGCCTGAATTTATAATTGTATTATCTATAGTACCTCTATCTATAGTTGTATTTGATCCAATATCAACATTATCATGAATAACAACAGAGCCAATTTGAGGTATCTTATTCCATACTTGATTTGAATCTTGAGCGTATCCAAATCCATCAGTGCCAATAGAGGCGTTTGCAAAGATCTCACAGTTTTTACCAATTACCACATCATCACCAATTGTTACATTGGGGTGTAATTTCGAACCTTCCCCAATAATAACATTACTACCAATTGAAATATTTGACGTAATAAAAGCTTGTTGACCAATTATTGAATTATTACCAATTGAATTAAATGGTCCAATATAACAATCTGATGATATATCAGTATTTATTCCTAAGTTTACATTTAAATCTATATACGGTTGAAAAATATTATTTTTAAGGAAAAAATTTGCAACCTTAGAAAAGGCTAAGTATGGATCATCAACCACTATCCAATCCCCTTTTCTCAAAGACAGGTCTTCTTGCTTTAAAATAACAACTTTAGCCTTAGTGGTTTTTAAATCGTCAATTAACTTTCGATCAGAAAAGAATGTAATTGATGATTCATTTGATGATTTAAGCGAAGAAAAATTATCGATTACTATGTCTTTATTTGAGCATTTTCCATTTATAATAAGTGACAATTTCTCAGAAGTAATGTCCCCCATTTTTTAGAGCCTATCCTATATATTCAGTTTATTATTTCTTGATGCTATCTAAAGCTTTTATAACGACAGAAGTTATATCAACTTTTTTTCCTGCATATGCAACACCTTGATATAGAACTAAATCATAATTTTGTTCTTTAGCAACTTTTTCAACAGCAATATTAACTTGAGCTTGAACCTTTGCAATTTCTTCTCTTCTTCGCATGTCTATATCTTCCCTAACTTCTCGCTCAGTTCTTTGTGCATCAATTTTTAATCCCTGTATTTCTTTTTGTTTTTTAGATCTGTCAGCCTTAGACATAGTCATGCTATTTTTTCTAAAAGCACTTTCTTTATCTTGTATTTTCTTTACCGCTTTCTTTAACTTAGCTGTTCTTTTTGTAAACTCTTTTTCTAGTTCTTTATTTGCCGCCACAGTTTGTGGCGCAGCTTTTAAGATTTTTTGAATCTCAACAAAACCAATTTTTATTTCTGCTGTAGCAACAGTAGCGTTTAATATTAAGAATAAAATTAATGTTATATATTTTTTCATTTCTTTAACCTCTTTTTTTGTTTTAAATTAAAATGCTCCACCCATACCAAATTGTAACTCACTTACCTTATCATTTGTACTATCATTTAATGGTTGTGCATAGCTTATTGTTAATGGTCCAAATGGTGACAGCCACAGAGCACCCACCCCTGCAGAAAATCTCATATGATCACCTTCAAAATTATTTTTAAAGACACCACCTCCATCCAGAAATGTGCTCAATCTAAAGCTTTTAACATTTTTAAAGCCGGGAGGTGGAAAGAAAAGTTCTACACTACCTTTGAGAGATTTTTTACCGCCAGTTGTCTCATAATCGCCAGTTACAGCATTAATTGATTTTTCACCAATTGATGCTTGTTCATAGCCTCTAACACTTTGTGGACCTCCCATAAAGAAGTTTTTAAAGAATGGAAACTTTTTATCTCCATAACTATCCGCATAACCCAATACCCCTTTTACTTTAAAAGACATATTATTCCGTAAAGGCCAATATTCCTCACCCGCAACAGTAAATTTATAATATCTCATATCAAAAACTGGTAAAGCAATATTACCATTTAAGCGAAAATAAGAACCTTCAGTTGGAAATTGTGAATTATTTCTGCTATCTTTCATGTATGCTGATGCAACGCTAAATGAGTCACTATTACAATCATTTGATGTTGCACTTCCAGATAAATCCCGACAATAGTCTACATATTCTTGAGTAGCATTATTCCCAAGTTCAATATCGGTTAAATCCAGAGTTGTGGAAAGGGCTACAGAGTGATATTCAGATAACGGAATTCCAAAACCTATATTTGCTCCATATGAATAGGTGTTGTACGAAGCTGTTGATAAATCATTCGTATTAACATCTTTTCTATAAGCTCCTACAGTTCTAGAAACGCCGTCATCAGTCCAGTATGGGTCAGCATAACTTAAGGCGTACGTCTGATTTATCTCACCCGTACTAACTGAGGTACTAACAGTATTACCAGTACCTAAGAAATTAGATTGACTAACGGTAAAAGTACCTACGAGCCCTTCATTTGAACTAACGCCAGCACCCAACATAAGCTTACCCGTATTTCTTTCAATCACATGGAGACTAATATCAACCTGATCAGTTACGCCAGGAACACTTGAAGTTTTAACATCAATACTATCAAAATATTGCGTCGATGAAAGTCGGGATTTTGAGCGATCTATCTTATCTTTTGCATACCATGAAGATTCAAATTGCCTTAATTCCCTTCTAATAACACTATCCTTTGTTTTTTCATTTCCGAAAATATTAATTCGTCGAACATAAATTTTCTTTCCGGGATCAACAAAATAATTAAAACTTACAGTTCTTGCCTCTTTGTCAACATCGGGTATTGCATTTGCATTTGAAAAGGCATAACCATAATCACCTAATATTTGATTGAGTCTACTGGTAGTTGCAGTTACTTCAGACCTATTGAAAGCTTGACCAGCTCTTGTACCAATTTGTGCTTGAAGTAATGCTTCGGGAACATTTTCATAATTGCCTGAAAGCTGACTATCTGCAATCAAATACTTGTTACCTTCTGTGATTGATATATCGATATAAACATTCTTTTTATTCTCAGAAATCCTAATTAATGATGTGTTAATCTTAAAATCTAGATAACCTCTATCCATATAAAAACTTCTTAATTTTTCTAGGTCTCCACTGAGAACTTGTTTTGAATATCTATCATCTTTATTCCACCAAGATAAAAGATTTGTTACTTTTAGGTTAAACGGGGTCAATAAGGCTTCTTTGTTATAAAGTCTATTGCCAACAATATTAATTTCTTTAATTCTTGAAATAGTTCCCTCTTCTACGTATATGTTCACTTGCATTCTATTTCTTTCCAAAGGAATGGCCTCAGCCTTAACAGAAGCAGTATATTTTGCTAGGGCTAAGTATTGGTTGGCTATTTCCTGCTCAACCCTTTTTAAATCTGTTTTATCAAAAACTAAACCTGCAGCAATGTTCATTTGGCTTAAGCCAATTTTTAATTTGTCATCTTGGAAAGCCTTTACGCCATAAAAATTTAACTCTGAAATAACTGGTTTTTCATTAACGATAATAATAATTTTGCTACCCTCTTGCTCAAGGGAAATGTCCTTAAATTGGCCAAGTTTATATAAAAGCTTGATCGTTAAACTAACATCGATATCTTCAATTGAGTCATTTACCTCAAAAGGTAAATTACTAAAAATTAATCCAGGCTCAACTCTTTGAAGACCTTCAACCTTAATGTCACTAATTAAGGTATTTTCTGCTGTATACGCAGAAAAACTAATTAAAATTAGAAATATTGTTAATAAAAATTTTCTCATTAATTATACATAAAATTAAAAAAGTCATTATATACTGCTAATGTGAATACAAGAAGTAAAATAATTGCTCCAAGTCTTTGAGAAATAATCATTTTTTGCTTATTAAGAGGTCTTCCTAAAACCCATTCAGCCATATAAAAAAGTAACTGGCCGCCGTCCAATATTGGAATTGGTAATAAATTAAGAACCCCAACATTTATATTTAGAAATACTAAAAAACTCAAATAGGTAGCTAACCCTATCGAAAGGGTCTCTGAAGATAATTCAGCTATTGAAATTGGCCCAGAAAGTAGTCTCCAATCTATATTGCCAGTAATAATGTGAATGAAAGATTTAAATACCATATTTATACCTTCTAAAACATCATAAAAAGATTTAAATATAATGTCTAAATTATTGAATTTAAAGTAATTAATATAGTTATTTTTTATATCAAGGGTTGGTTTTATCTTAACACCAATTACCGCCGTATTTCTAATATTTTCACTGCTCAATCTTGGTGTGACTGAAATCGAGAGCAATTCAGTATTTCGAAGTAGCTTAATAATTATCACTGTATTTGCTTTACTTTTAACTGAGTCTAAAAAATCTGATACGTCATAAATTATTTTATCGTCAACGCTAACAATCCGATCATTTTTTCTTAAATTGGCTGCTTCTGCTGGAGAGTTAGGAATAACTTCATTTATTAACAAGGAATTTTTTCCAGATGGGAAAAAATATAAGCCGTTGGCGCCGTCTCTCTTGGATTTACTCTTTTTCAAATCCGAACGTTTTGTCTTATTAATGGTAATTGAAACTTTTTTATTATCTCTTAAAATTGTGTAGGCTAAATCTTTGTTTGCTAGCTCAATAAGAGCCTTATTGTGCTCAGTTACAGAGTTAATTTTTTTATCGTTAATTAAAATAATTAGATCATTTATTTCAAAACCTACTTCTGCCGCTATACTTTGTGAATTAATAGCTGTAATTTTAGGGATTACATTATATTGCTCGCCTTGGTTTAAAAATAATAATAAAAAGAAGGCGAATATAAAATTGATTAAAGGCCCAGCTAATACAATTAGTGACCTTTTGAATAAAGAAATGTTTTCAAATAAATTTAAATTTTTAGACTTTGATTCTTCATAAAATTTTACAAAACCTCCAAGTGGAATAATTCTCAAGCTAAACTCAGTAATGCCTATTTGTTTTTTGTACAAGACTTTTCCAAAACCAACTGAAAATTTCTCAACACTAACTTTAAATATTTTTGCTACAGCAAAATGGCCAAACTCATGAACAATAACAACTAGTGAAATAGTAAATATAAAGGATAAAATACTATGCAAATTTTGATCCTTTTAGTAAATGCTTAGCTTTCATTCTCGCCTGTAGATCAACTACTAATATATCCTCTATATTTTTGATGGTTGAACTTTTAGCTTCATTAAGAGCTATTTCAATTAATTCTGATATTTGGGTGAATTTGATTTTTTTATTTAAAAAAGCATCAACTGCTACCTCATTAGTAGCATTAATTTCAATTGGGTAACTTCCCCCCTGCTCTAAACAATCATATGCTAACTTAAGGCATCTAAATTTCTCTAAATCCGGCGCTTCAAATTGTAAATCTTCAGTTAATGAAAGATTAATACCGCTTACACCGGAAGATATTCTCTCAGGAAAACTTAACGCATAAGATATTGGTACTTTCATATCAGGAGTTCCAAGCTGAGTAAGACTACTACCATCAATAAATTCAACGAGTGAATGAATAATGCTTTGTGGGTGAATAAGTACTTCAATTTTTTTATAATCTATTTTGAATAAAAAAGCGGCTTCAATTACTTCTAATCCTTTATTCATCATTGTTGCAGAATCTATGGTTACTTTCTTCCCCATTGTCCAATTTGGATGATTTAAGGCATCCTCAACACTTACATTTATTAGCTCATCTAATGTTGAATTTCTAAAAGGACCCCCAGAGGCGGTTAAAATTAGTTTATTAATTTCATCTGGATTATTTTGATCATGAATAACTTGAAAAATTGCATTATGTTCACTATCAACTGGAATAATGAGCCCATTATTTTGTGAACATACTTCAGATAACAAGTTGCCTGCCATGACCATTGATTCTTTATTAGCTAAAAGAATTTTCTTTCCCTTCATAGCTGCTTCCATTGTTGATATTAGACCAGCAGCTCCAGTAATAGCAGCAAGAACAGTAGATACTTTTTCATGTCCTGCTATAAATCGATACCCATCAGGACCAAATAAAACTTCTATATTTAATTTTTTTTCTTTCAATAACTTTGTTAGCCTAACTTGAGATTTTTCATCTTTAGTAACAATGTATGATGGATTGAATTCTACAGCTTGAGTAAATAATAAATCTACATTTTCGTGACCAGACAAAGCAAAAATATCAAATTTCTCTGGATGAAGCCTAATTACATCTAGCGCGTTACAGCCTATACTGCCTGTCGACCCAAGAATTGAAATTGTTTTCATATTACAGGTCGTAGGTCTAGGTAGTACCCAAACGCTTCAAAACCCTCTATTAATATACTATAAAAATGCCATACCACATTCCCGTGCAACATATGAAATGCATATATATGAAACATTAGAACTAAAATTGGGAATGTAGGTAAATAACCATCCATTCTGTCTAGAAGACCGCCATGGCCTGGAATAATATTCCCACTATCCTTAACATTAGCCTTTCTTTTTAAAAGAGATTCGAAGATATCCCCATAAACACTCAACACAGCGATTATTAAGGCAAGCATTACTGAAAATAATAATCCAAAATCTCTTAATCTTGACTCAGCGAAAACAAAAGGTGATTGCCAAAAAGAATCAATGATGAAAGCAAATAAAACTACACCAACAAAACCTCCAAACATTCCTTCAATTGTTTTTCCTGGGCTAATATTTTTGGCAAGTTTAGTAACGCCAAATTTCTTACCAACAAAGTAGGCGCTGATATCAGCAACAGCTATGGTCATAATTATGATTAGTAATGAGGAAGGATTAGATCCATTATATATATAACCAATGGAAATAATTAGGGGGGTTATAAGAAAAAATCCATAAAATGGAGTTAAGAAATGATGAAGGGATTTTTTTGTATAAATTAAGATTGGAGCAAGAAAAAACCAAAAAATCATACTAGCAATTAAACTGCTAAGCATCATCATCTCTGACACCGCATATTTACTATTTCCTGGCCAATCTCCAAATAGCAATCGGAACCAATGAGGTGTTCCATTTAGAGAAATATCTTCTCCGCAATAGTCACTTATGGCATAGGGAGAAAAACATTCTAAGCCTAAGAAAAAGATTAATGGGTAAACTGAAAAAAACCAATAAACGGCTAAACCAAGACCCTTTAATTTCAATAAGTTACTTAATTCAAAAAATAATATACCGCCAACAATCAAAATTAAAACATGGAAGAAAATAGGTTCTAGGTAAAAGTAGCTAACTAGAAAAATAGTAACCATCAGAAAAGAAGACATTGCTCTTTGGTTAGTCATTATTTATCCCCTTTTAAGATTGCCAAATTTTCTTTCCGTATTTTGAAAAAAGTATAAAGCACTTACAAAATCTTTTTCGGAAAAATCTGGCCATAAAGTATCAATAAAATATAGCTCAGAGTATGCAATTTGCCATAATAGAAAATTACTTAACCTTCTCTGCCCTCCTGTTCTGATTAATAAATCAACATCAGGCATATCTTTTGTGTAAAGATTATCAGTTAAATCTTTTTCTAACAAAATCCCACTTTTACCTTTAGTGGCTTTATTTACTGCCATTAATATTTCTGACCGAGCACCATAATTTAATGCAATATTCAATTTTAACCCTGTATTTGTAGATGATTTTTTCATTAAAGATTTAATCTTGGTCTGAAGTTCTTTGGTAAAAATACTAATATCGCCCAACACACGGACCCTTATATTATTTTCTATGAGCTTATCTGTCTGACTATTAATTGAATCAGAAAAAAGATTCATCAAGCCATTTATTTCTTCAGACGGTCGGTTCCAGTTTTCAGTACTAAAAGCATATAGAGTGATAGTTGAAATATTATAAGTAATTGCCGATTTAATTATTACTTGCAAGGAATCCAATCCTTTTCTGTGCCCCGCTATTCTTGGAAGCATTCTTTTTTTTGCCCAACGACCGTTCCCATCCATGATAACAGCAACGTGTTTAGGAGCTTTTAATGGATTTAAAAATCTTTTTTTAAGAAAATAAAACAGATTGTAGCCTCAGACCTATATAACCAACAAATCTTTTTCTTTTGCGTCGATTAGTCTATCAACCTCAAGAATAAACTCATCAGTAATTTTTTGAATTTCTTCCTGCACCCCTCTTTCACCATCATCACTAATTTCTTTTTCTTTTGACATTTTTTTTAATGTCTCATTACAGTCACGACGAATATTTCTAATTGAAATTTTTGAATTTTCACCTTCTGACTTTACAACTTTTATTAAATCTTTTCTTCTTTCTTCAGTTAAACTAGGCATTGGTATGCGAATTAAATCGCCTGAAGTAGCAGGATTTAAACCCATATCACTTTCTCGAATTACTTTTTCAATAGCTTGAATCATAGTTTTTTCATATGGCTGAATATTGATTGTTGTTGCATCTGCTACTGTAATGTTTGCAATCTGAGTCAATAAAGTTTGAGCCCCATAATAATCAACTGATAGATGATCTAAAATACCAACATGAGCCCTACCTGTTCTTATTTTTGATAAATCTAATTTTAGAGAATCGATGCTTTTTTGCATTCTCAGACCTGCATTTTCTTTAACTTCATCCATTTTAGCTTCTTCCTTATCTTAATTCATAGTAACTAAAGTACCCTCTTCTTTAGCCAAAAGAAGGTTTTTTAATGCATCTTGTTTAAAAATATTAAAAACAGCAATTGGAAGCTTTTGATCTCTGCAAAGAGTGAATGCTGTTGCATCCATTACTTTAAGATTTTTATTTATCGCTTCATCAAAAGTTACTGTTTTATACATTTTGGCATCAGGATTCTTTTCTGGGTCATCTGAGAAAATACCATCTACCTTTGTGGCTTTAATCATAATATCAGCATTAATTTCCATAGCCCTTAAAGCGGCGGCTGTATCAGTTGTAAAAAAAGGATTTCCAGTCCCAGCAGCAAAAATAACAATTTTTTTATCTTCTAGATACTTTATTGCTTTACCCCTTATGTAAGGCTCTACTATTTGATCTATATTAATTGCAGACTGAACCCTACTGTTAATTCCAGCATGCTTCATGGCATCCTGAAGTGCTAACGCATTCATAACTGTAGCAAGCATACCCATATAATCTGCTGTTGCCCGATCCATTCCAGCCGCACCAAGGGCAACGCCCCTAAAAATATTCCCACCACCAATAACAATTGCTATTTCAGTGCCTATAGAAAGTGCAACTTCTATCTCTTTTACTATTTTATTTATAGTGTCCGGATTTACCCCAAAAGCATCATTCCCCATTAAAGCTTCGCCGGATAGCTTAAGAAGAATTCTTTTATATTTTATATTTGCCATAATTTATTATTTTAGCTTGTTTTAGATTAAAAAAAAGGATTGTAATAACAATCCTTTTTAAAAATTTTATTATTAGGCTTTAGATACTGCCGCAACTTCAGATGCGAAATCCATTTCTTTTTTTTCTATTCCGTCACCAACAATATAAATGTAAAAAGAGTGTATTTTTGCATTATTATTTTTTAATAACATTTCAATTGTAACTTTTTCATCCTTAACAAAGGATTGGTTAAGTAAAGTCGCCTCTTTTAAAAATTTATTTACAGACCCCTCTACAATTTTTACAAGCATTTCTTCAGGCTTTCCTGCTTCTTTTGCTTTTTCCATTGCTACTCTTCTTTCAGTTTCAATAAGCTTAGGATCAACACCACTTTGATTAATAGCCCTTGGTTTAGTAGCGGCTATATGCATCGCTATATCTTTTCCTAACTCTTCATTCCCAGACTCTAAATCTAGAATTACTCCAAGTTTTGAGCCATGGATATATGAATACAATGAACCTTTAGCACTAAGATTAATGAACCTTCTAGGCGTTATATTTTCCCCAATCTTGCCAACTAGCTGTGTTCTTAATTCCTCAATAGTAATACCATCAATTTCCACTTTACCAAGATCATCTATATGTTTAAGTTTTTGTTCAACAATAATTTGCGCTACTTTATTAGAAAAAATAAGAAATTCTTCATTTTTAGCACAAAAATCTGTTTCAGAATTAACTTCTAATAATGAACCAGATTTACCATCCTTAGATATAAAAGAAATCACTACCCCTTCTGCAGCAACTCTGCCTGCTGCTTTGCTTGCTTTGTTACCAAAACGTACCCTGAGAATCTCTTCGGCTCTAACCATATCGCCATCTGCTTCAGTTAATGCTTTCTTACAATCCATCATTGGTGCATCTGTTTGCCCCCTTAATGTCATTACCATACTTGCTGTTATTTCAGCCATTATTTATACGCTCCTATCTCTTCAAATTTAACTAGTTTTTTCGTCGGCTAATTCTGGATTTTCTTTATCATTCGCCTTTTCTTCTGAAACCATTTTTGCAAGATCTTCTATAGCTTTATTTTTTCCATCAAGAATTGAATCAGCCATTCCTCTCGCATATAGGCGAATTGCCCTGCTTGAATCATCATTACCGGGTATAACGTAATTGATATTATCTATTGAGTTATTTGTATCAACAATTCCAATAATTGGAATTCCTAATTTTGCTGCTTCTTCAACGGCTCCACTTTCATATCCCACATCGATAATAAAAATGGCATCAGGTAAAGAAATCATATTCTTTATCCCACCAATAGATCTTTCTAATTTATCATATTCTCTTTTTAAGTTAAGGGCTTCTTTTTTAGTTAGCCTTTCAGGACTTCCATCTTCAAACATTACCTCTAACTCATTTAATCTCTTTATCGATTGTTTTACAGTCTTAAAGTTCGTTAACATTCCGCCTAGCCATCTATAGTTAACATATGCACAATCTGCCCTAATTGCTTCTTCTTTTAATATATCTCTGGCTTGTCGCTTAGTACTAACAAATAAAATACGGCCTTTATTAGTAGCAAGAGTTTTTGCATACTTCAGAGCATCATTAAACATAGGTAATGTTTTTTCAAGGTTTACTATATGAATTTTATTTCGATCCCCAAAAATATATGGGGCCATTTTTGGATTCCAGTAGCGAGTTTGATGTCCAAAATGAACACCAGCTTCTAGCATTTGTCTCATGGTTATAGACATGTTTGTATCTCCTTGTAAGGGTTAATCACTTCATTAAGCTTAAAATGACTATTTGTTTCAATAGCACCCTCAACTAAACTTAATGGTTTATTATTTTTCGTTAATTCGAAAGCGGCTATGATAACATATTTACTTAACAATTTCGTCTCAATTAAGCTTACTTAAATGTCAATTACAATTAAAAATTCAGAAGATATAAAAGAAATGAGGAGGGCTGGTAAATTGGCCTCAGAAGTTCTTGATTTTATTAGTCCATTCATAAAACCAAATATTACCACTGAAGAAATTGATAAAATTTGTCATAATTATATGATAAATATACAACAAACTGTCCCAGCCCCGCTTAATTACGCACCACCAGGCCATAGTCCATACCCAAAATCAGTTTGCACTTCAGTAAATCATCAAATTTGTCATGGTATACCGGGCCCAAAAGCTTTAAAAAAGGGAGATATTGTTAACATTGATATTACAGTAATAAAAAATGGTTACCATGGGGATACAAGTAGGATGTTTTATGTTGGGGAACCATCAATCCAAGCCAAAAGGCTTTGTGAAATAACCTACCAGGCGATGTGGTTAGGTATAAATGAAGTAAAGCCAGGTGCTCATCTTGGAGATATTGGCCATGTAATTCAAACCTATGCTGAGTCAAATAGCTTTAGTGTAGTAAGAGAATTTTGTGGGCATGGTATTGGTTTAGCTTTTCACGAGGAACCACAAATTCTTCATTATGGTGAAATTGGCTCAGGCATTGAGCTTAAGCCAGGAATGATATTTACAATAGAACCTATGATTAATGCAGGAAAAAGAGATATTAAAATGCTACCCGATGGCTGGACAGTTGTAACAAAAGATAGAAGCTTGTCTGCACAATGGGAACATACAATTCTAGTCACAGATTCATCGTATGAGGTTTTAACGGTCTCTGAAGGTACTCCAAAGCCTTTTATAAAAGATTAGATAAGAAAAATATTTCTTAAATGAATAAAAAAAAACTATCTCAACTCAAAAAGTTATATCAAGAAAAATTTAATTATTATTGTGAAAAATTCCTAGGGAATCATAACAGTCAAGCATACTTAAGAAAACAGACCCTTTTAGTAGATCAATTATTAATAAAAGTATGGCAAAGCCTGCCTATTTCTAAAAATATTGTCTTAGTAGCAGTTGGTGGTTACGGCAGAAAAGAGTTGTTTCCATTTTCTGATGTTGACATATTGATAGTCTTTGAAAAGGAAATTGCAAGTAGTGATCAAAACGCAATAAGCCAATTTGTAACGAATTGCTGGGATTTAGGCTTTAAGATTGGTCATAGTGTTAGAAATATTAAGCAAACCAAACAAGAATTTAATGCTGATATTGCAACAGCAACTAACCTTATTGAATCAAGATTTCTTAATGGATCGTCATTGGTGTTTAACAAAATGAATCAAGCAATAAATACTTCGTTATCGATAAAGAAATTTTACAAATTAAAGCTTCAAGAACAAGCAAATCGACATAGAAAATTTAGGGACTCAGCTTACCAGTTAGAACCCAACATAAAAGAGAGTCCAGGCGGATTAAGGGACTTACATATGATTAGATGGTTATCAATTAGCCAAGGTAAAGGCAGGACCTTTAAAGAAATGTTTGAAAACAATTTAATTGATAAAGTTGAATTTAACAAAATACAGCTCCATGAGGCTAAAATAACAAAACGACGCATACTTTTACATATCTTAGCTAAAAGAATTGAAGATCGATTAGTTTTTGATGTGCAAAATAAGCTTGCAGCTAATCTTGGGTTTAAAGGCACAAAGAATAAAAAGCCTAGTGAAATTGTAATGAAAAGTTATTTCAAATCAGTTAATTATATTACTTTATTCAATGAAATTATTATAAAAAGATTAGATCCAAACATCCAAAAAAAGAAAAAAATAAAGCATAAATTACCATTTTTTATATATAACAATTTAATAGAGCTAGACAAAAAAAACATTGCTAAAGTAAAGCCTTATCTATTTGATGCCTTTCTTCTATTCCAACAATATAAAAAAATTAAAGGTTTTGGACCAAATCTACTAGGAGCTTTAGACTCACTATCTACTAAAATAGATAAGGATTATAGAATTGAGCCAAATAATCAAAAAAAATTCCTTGATATTTTTAGAAGCAAAAATAAAGTCAGTCGCTCATTAAGGTTATTAAATAAATGTAATATTTTAGGAAAATTTATACCTGCATTTGGAAAAATTGTAGCTCAGATGCAACATGATTTATTTCATATATACACAGTTGATGAACATACGTTAAATGTTATAGAAAATATAAGACGCTTTACGCTTGATAAATGGAAGCATGAATTTCCAGAATGCAATGAAATATTTAAAAACTTTAAAAAACCCCATCTTTTATACCTTGGAGCATTATTTCATGACATTGCAAAAGGTCGTGGAGGTGATCATTCAGAATTAGGTGAAACTACTGCATTAAGATTTGGGCAAATGATGAAGCTCAACCATGAAGATAAAGGCCTCATTGCATGGCTTGTCAAGTCACATCTAAAAATGTCAAGTGTTGCACAAAAATCTGATTTAGCAGATTCGTTAGTTATTAATGAGTTTGCAAGGTTTGTTAAAACTCAAGATAAATTAGATGCTCTGTACCTTCTTACTGTAGCTGATATCAGAGGAACAAGTCCTCATGTTTGGAATCAATGGAAAGCAAGTTTACTAAGAACTTTATATTTAGAAACAAAAAATAATTTAATGGGAAAAGAGTTAAACGCACCCGAGGTTATTAGCAAAAGAAAAGAGATTGCAAATAAAGTTTTATCGAAGTATTCGATTAACGCACAAAGTTATATTAACTTATGGGTCAATTTTAACGAAGATTACTTTTTACGCTTTGATGGAAAAGATATAGCCTGGCATACAAGGGTTCTTATGCCTCACTTTAAAAAAAATAAACCAGTAGTTAGGGTTCGTCATGGTGCAGAAGGCCAAGGTATAGAAGTTTTAATCTTCACCAAAAATGCTGACGCTCTTTTTGCTAAAATTACTAATTTTTTCTATAGCATGAAATGTGAAATTGTTCAGGCAACGATTACCACCACTAAACATAATTATGCATTAGATGTTTTTAATCTCATTGATACCCCAAACGAGTCAATAAGCTATAAGCATTATTTTCTTCATATTGAGAAAGAGTTAACAAAATATCTAATGAATAAAGATTCTGAATTGATCATTCCTATCAATAAAAAAACACTTCAAGTAACTCATCATATAATTAGTTCTGAAATTACGTATAGAAAAATTAAAAATAACCGTTATGAGCTTGAGGTTATCTGTGCGTCAAGACCAAATCTGCTTGGTTTGATTGTAAAAGAAATAAGCTCTATAGGAATGTCTATTCACAATGCAAAAATTAACACACTAGGACAAAGAGCAGAGGATTTTTTTATTATCTCGCAAAAAAATAAAATTAATTCAGAAAGGCAGCTTCAAAAACTTTCTAAAAACATCAAGTTAAAAATTAATGATTAATTACAAATTAAACATAGAAAATAATTATCTATTCAACAATATTTCTTTCCATTTTTTAGCGCCAGTTTTATGAATTGATTTACCGTTAGAATCTACAGCAACTGTAACAGGCATATCAACGACCTCGAATTCATAAATAGCCTCCATACCCATCTCTGGGAAAGCGACAATCTTTGATGATTTGATTGCCTGAGAAATTAGGAATGCTGATCCACCTATAGCGACAAGGTATGCAGCCTGATGTTTCTTTATAGCCTGAATTGTTTTTTCACCCCTTTCAGCCTTACCAATCATCCCCATAATCTCAAAATGACTTAACATTAAGTTTGTATATTTATCCATGCGCTCTGACGTTGTTGGTCCAGCAGGACCTACTACCTCGTCACCAACTGGGTCAACTGGCCCGACATAATAAATTAATCTATTTTTAAGGTCTAAACCTTCGGGCAAAACATTATTATTTTTAACTAATTCATTTAATTTTTTATGTGCAGCATCACGAGCAGTAAGAATTTTTCCAGTTAATAATAAATTTTGACCAATACTCCAATTTTTAACATCGCTTTTTTTAATATTATCTAAATTAACTTTTATAACATCGTCATTCGGCTGCCAATTATTTTTTGGCCAAAGATTAATATTTGGCGCTTGTAATTTAACCGGCCCTGCTCCATTTAATTTAAACTTTATATGTCGATTAGCAGCACAATTTGGGATGATAGCGACTGGTAAAGATGCCGCATGGGTGGGGTAATCTTTAATTTTTACATCAAGAACAGTTGTGAGACCACCCAAACCCTGAGCCCCGATTCCTAATTTATTTATTTTTTCATAAAGCTCAATTCTTAATTCTTCAATTTTATTTGTTGCGCCAGATTTGATTAGATCATTGATGTTAATTGGCTCAAGTAATGACTCTTTGGCTAAAAGAACTGCTTTTTCTGATGTTCCACCTACCCCTACACCTAAAACTCCTGGAGGACACCATCCTGCCCCCATTTTAGGTATCAAATCTAAAATATAATCTACAATATTATCTGACGGATTCATCATTTTAAGATGAGCTTTATTTTCAGATCCTGCTCCTTTTGCCACAATATTAATTTCAATACCATCACCTTGAACCGAGCTAATATGAGTAATAGCAGGCGTATTGTCTTTTGTATTAACACGACTATTAATAGGGTCTCTAACAATAGATGCTCTAAGTGGATTAGATTTATCTAAGTAGGCTTGGCGCACACCTTCATTAACCATTTCCTCAACTGTTAGGTCTGATTCCCACTTAACATCCATACCTTGTTTAATGAAGACTGTCACTATGCCAGTATCCTGACATATTGGACGATTACCAAATGCGGAAAGCTTTGAGCTTGATAGAATTTGAAAAATAGCATCCTTAGCAGGAGCCGACTCTTCCATCTCAAAAGCGCGCGTCATAGCCAAAATAAAATCTTCAGAATGATAATGTGAAATATATTGTAATGCAGTAGCTATAGACTCAATAAAATCACTTTTTTTAATTGTATTTATAGCTAAAACCCTCTTGTTACTTCTAATTCTATAGTCATAATGCCATCCAAGTAGCCACGGTAAGTTTCTTCAAGGTCGGGATCCAGATTCGGCCAATTTTCTTACTCATGGCAAGCTCCCAAAAGTTTTAATTGTTTTATTTGGGTTAATAAGATTGATTAAATTAGAATACTTACTATCCTTATTAATTGGTTTTTGAATTAAATCCCATAATTCAAAATCGTCAATTTCAAGAAGGATTAAAAGTTGCGCCTTATCTTCAGCTGACATTTTTTCTAACGATGTCTTATAAAACTTGTTTAACACTAAATCTAATTCTAGTAAGCCTCTTTTACATCGATATGCAATTTTATTATCAATGCTCATTGGGTTTACTCTTAATTGAAAAAATTTTATTTTGTTTTTTAAAATTACTCTTCTTCTTGCTGATTTGCAATTTTTTTATACTAGAAATAGCTTTAGATGGATTGAGTCCTTTTGGACAAACATCAGCACAATTCATAATATTGTGGCAACGGTATAGTCGATCAGGATCATCTAAATCAACTAAGCGCTCTTCAGTGCCATGATCCCTTGAATCTGCTAAAAACCGATATGCTTGAAGTAGGCCAGCTGGCCCTACAAACTTATCAGGATTCCACCAAAATGAAGGACATGCCGTAGTACAAGCCCCACATAAAATACACTCATATAACCCATCTAATTTTTTTCTTTCTTCTGGGCTTTGTAGCCTTTCTTTTTTTGGTGGTATTTCTTTGTTAATTAAATATGGTTTAACTGAGTTATATTGATCAAAAAATTGAGTCATATCTACCACCAAATCTCTTATAATAGGTAGTCCTGGCATCGGTCTTATAACAATAGGTTGTTTTAAATCTTCTAATTTAGTTACGCACGCTAACCCATTCTTTCCATTAATATTCATTGCATCAGAACCACATACACCTTCCCTACATGACATTCTCATTGATAACGAATCATCCATACCTTTAATTTTTATTAGGGCATCCAAAAGCATTACGTCTGTTTGGGAAGGCTCAAAATCGTAACTTTGCATATATGGTTTTTTATCTTGATCAGGATTAAATCGATAAATTGAAATTTTCATATTATTAGTCTAATACACCCTTTTCTTTAGTGGAAATGATTCAACAGTTAATGGTTTTAAATTAACTGGTCTAAATGACATAGTTTTTTCAATAGGGCTGTAAAGTGAATGCTTAAGCCAATTTTTATCATCACGTTTTGGAAAATCAAAACGCGAATGTGCTCCTCGACTTTCTTGTCGGACAAACGCTGCATTCATAGTTGCTTCAGCGACTTCAATTAGGTTAGAAAGCTCCAATGCTTCTGTTCTAGCGGTGTTAAAAACTTTTGACTTATCTTTAATTTCTAGATTATTAATTTTTTTTCTTATAAGCTGAATCTCGCTTAACCCCTTTTCTAATAATTCTGGAAAGCGAAAAACACCACAATGGTCTTGCATAATCTTTCTTAATTCATCACCAACCACTTTTGGATTTTCACCGTCACTATTTTGATCTAATTTTTCTAATCGATTCAAAGTAAATTCTGCAGCATTTTTAGGCAACGCCTTATGTTTTTTATTTTTTGAATTTTTAATAATATTTAATCCTGCAGCTCTTCCAAATACCACCAAATCTAATAATGAATTTGATCCCAAACGATTTGCACCATGTACAGATACGCAAGCACACTCTCCCACAGCATAAAGCCCATCCACAATAGAGTTATTGACCGTATCCCTTACTTGTCCATCAAGATTCGTCGGAATCCCTCCCATCATATAGTGAACTGTTGGAACAACTGGAATGGGGTCAATGATAGGGTCAACATTCGCAAATTTAATTGCAGTTTCACGAATGCCAGGTAACTTTTCATTTATTAATGACTCACCTAAATGAGATAATGTTAAAAAAACACCGTCTTTATTTTGACCTATGCCCCTACCTTCTTTAACTTCAGTAGCAATTGCCCTAGATACAACATCACGACTAGCAAGATCTTTAGCTTTAGGAGCATATTTACTCATAAATCGCTCGCCATTTGAATTAACTAAATAACCACCCTCCCCTCTAACTGCCTCAGTAATTAAAACGCCAACATTCAGAATTCCCGTTGGGTGAAATTGCCAGAACTCCATATCTTCTAATGCAATATTTGCTCGTGCCGCCATACCTAAGCCATCTCCGGTATTAATATAAGCATTAGTGCTAGCTTGAAAAATACGCCCAGCTCCACCAGTTGCAAAAATAGTATTCTTGGCATGAAAAATAGCCAAATCACCACTCTTAAGCTCGAGTGCTACAATTCCTAATACTGCTCCGTCTGTGTCTCGAATTAAATCTAAACCAATCCATTCAACAAAAAATTTTGTATTAAGCTCAATATTTTTTTGATATAAAGTATGAAGCATCGCATGACCAGTTCTATCTGCAACTGCACAAGTTCTCGATATTAATGATTCACCAAAATTCTTAGTCATTCCACCAAATGGGCGTTGGTAAATTCGCCCATCGTCATTTCTGTCAAAAGGCATGCCCATGTGTTCAAGTTTATAGATTGCCTCGGCAGCATTTTTACACATGTACTCAATAGCATCTTGATCGCCTAAATAATCAGAGCCCTTAACGGTGTCATACATATGCCAAAGCCATTTATCATCTGATACGTTTGCTAATGCTGCAGCTATACCACCTTGAGCAGCAACTGTGTGAGAACGAGTTGGAAAAACTTTTGAAATTACTGCAACATTTTGCCCCTCTTGGGAAAGTTGAATTGCCGTAGTTAACCCTGACCCGCCGCCTCCAAGGATAACTGAATCAAAGGTAAAGTGTTTAAGCATTATCTAACCTCATTTAATTAAATAAAAGCTTAAAATTAAAAGCTGTAAAATTATCATTACTAAAAAACAAAAATTGACAGCTCTACGAATAGCAAACCATTTAATATAATCCTCTGTGATATGAAGTATCCCGATCCAAGCATGAAAAAACATTAAATAAAAAAATATTAGAGTTCCAAATCGCACCGACCAGATGTCAAATATAGAAATCCAATCAAAATAGTTAAAAGTATGGTGATTTGAAATTAAAATACCCATAATCAAGAGATAAATAACCATAAATAAAGCTGTAAATCTTTGATATATCCATTGCGTCATTCCCCCAAAAGGCTTTTTTATCCATTTAATATTCATATCCAATAAACCACAATAGCTGTCAATACAAAACTGACTAACAAAACAGTTTTGCTGCTTAGCCTAGCCATAATCAAGTCATTACCAATTTGTAAATCTAATAATAAATGTCGCAAACCAGCTATTAAGTGATGAATTAAAGCCCAAATAAAAAATACCCCCATAGTTTTTACCGGCCATGTATCCAAGATAAGAACCATCTCGTTAAAGTTTAAGTCTGATGATAGTGAGTAGCAAAAAGCCCATGTAATAAAAGGCATTAATAAGAACAAAAGAAGGCCACTCATTCGATGAAGAATAGATACCAATGCAGGCAAAGGGAGTCTAATTGAAAAAAGATTTAAATTTTTAGGTTGTTTTGAAACCAAAACTAAGCCGCTTCTCTTACAGCCTTTGCAACCCAATCAATAAGTCTTGGATCAAAAGGCTTCGGAATAAAATATTCTTTTCCAAATGACATAGACTGCATTTCATATGCATCTAAAACAGATTGTGGCACTTCTTCTTTGGCAAGATCAGCTAGGGCTTTTGCAGCGGCAACTAGCATTTCATTAGTGATCTCTTTTGCTTTAGCATCTAATGCCCCTCTAAATAGAAATGGAAAACCTAAAACGTTATTAACCTGATTTGGGAAGTCTGAACGCCCAGTTGCCATAACAATATCATCACGAATTGAATGAGCTTTATCAGGTAAAATTTCTGGGTCTGGGTTAGCAAGAGCAAAAATAATTGGATTTTGATTCATTGCAGAGACCAAATTGGGAGAAAGAAGATTTGCTCCAGAAACCCCAATGAATACATCTGAATTATTCATTGCTTCTTCCAATGTATTACATTCTGATTCTACCGCAAGATCTTGATTATATTTATTTAAATTATGTCTTTTTTTATTAAGAACTCCTTTACGGTCAACTAATAATATATTTTTAGCACCCATTAATTTAAGCAACCTAGCACAAGAACAACCAGCTGCACCAGCACCTAAAAATACTATGTTAACTTCTGATAAATTTTTCTTTTGAATTTCAAGGGCATTAATTAATCCAGCAGCTACAATTACTGCTGTTCCATGCTGATCGTCATGAAAAACGGGGATATCTAATCGCTTTTTCAATTCTGATTCAATATAAAAACAATGAGGGGCTGCAATATCTTCTAGATTGATACCTCCAAAAGTGGGGGCAATATTGACTACTGTTTGAATAAATTCATCTGGGTCTGAACAATCAACTTCAATATCATAAACATCAATATCAGCAAACCTCTTAAACAATACGCCCTTACCTTCCATTACAGGCTTACCTGCTAAGGCACCCACGTTACCAAGGCCTAGAACAGCTGAACCATCAGTAATAACCGCTACTAAATTACCTTTATTGGTATAGCGATAAGCATTAGATGGGTCCTTTGCGATTGCAAGGACTGGTTCCGCCACGCCTGGGGTATATGCTAACGCTAACTCATCTGCAGTTTCACAAGGTTTAGTTGGGTTTACTGATAGTTTTCCAGGAATTGGAAACTCGTGATAATCAAGCGCCTCTTTTATTTTTTTATTCATTTTATTCCTATTCGAGTTCTGTTTTATAATAATGATCAAGAGTGACACACAAGCCCAATCTCCATTCAATAGGTTTGTCATCATAAGTGTATGAGAGTCTTTCAACGCTTAATAATGGCGAACTCTCAGAAATATTAAGCATCGAAGAAGATTCTTTGTTGGCTAATACAGCCTTAATTTTTTCATCCGCATGCAACATCTGGATACCGAAATCGGTTTCATACATACGATACATGGACCCTTTGTTTTCAATAACTTTTTCAGCTGTTAAACCACGAAAAGAGGCTGATGGTATCTTAATAAAATCTAAAATAAGCGGTTTCCCATTAAAGGTAAGTAATCTTTTTATTGAAATAAGGGTTGATGAGGTATTAACACCTAAAGATTTTGCTATTTGATTGCTCGCTTTCTCCCTCTCAAAAGAAATTAATTTATTTTCTAACTCTTCTTTCTTTCCTGATTTTTCAGTGAGCCTTAAGAATCGTAATTGAATATTTTCTTCATTATGGGTTGAAACAAAAGTGCCTTTACCTTGCCGCCTGATCAGAATTTTATCTGCAGCTAAATCGTCAATCGCTTTTCGGACAGTACCTTGGCTAACATTATATTTTTTTGCTAACTCTATCTCACTTGGAATAGATTTTCCTGGTGACCATTCAGCACTGACCAAGCTTTCAGTAATTCTTTTTTTTACCTGAATATAAAGAGGATTCATAAATTATTCCCTAAAATTTTATTGTTAACTTATATATATCTTATATAAGACTAAATAATAAATCAACTACTTTTTTTATAAAAAAATAAATCCTAAATAATTACTAACTTATTGATTATAATATATATTATTATTTTTTATCTTTTCTAATAAAGTTTAATCTTATAGAAGAGATAAGAAATAAATTGATATATTTTTATTGTATGAATAGAATCTAAAATCAATTAAAATTATTGATATATTGTATATTTAGATTTATTTTGGAAAGATTAGTCGTTATTTTAAATGTTCTTTAATCGCTTTTAATTCTTGAGTTGAATCTAGATAAGATTCGTAGACTTCAATACTAGAGCGAGAATACCAATACCGACTGTTACTCTCATCTCCTTCAATTTTATGTAACACTGCATGAATCCATTGAGCATTCGGTGTGCTTATTTCTTGAACTATCTTGTGGGCAGAATCCCATTTTTGATCTAAAGCAAACTCAATTGCCTTTAAACATTCTTGATCACTTCTTTCCATTTAAAAGCTTCTCTTTATTAATTCTATACTTACAATTTATCTTATGATTATCTAATAGGCCATTAATTACTAGCGCCCTTTCTTTACAAATCGAGCATTGATAAACATTAACTCCTTCCTCAATTTTTTCCTGAGGGTAATCAATATAAAATTTAGGGTCCATATTTGCTAACTGTAGCCTCTATAGAATAACTACGTTTTTTAAATAAATTAGCTCCACAAGCTTCTTTAATATTTCTTTTCGTTAAAACAGCTATCATTTGTTGGTTTGTTCGCGCCATTGTTTCTGACGCAATTAAAAATGGTTTAAAAAATTCTTCTAATGATTTTTTACCTAGCAATACTGTTTCTCCATTAATTATAATTGGCTGTAAATTTTTATGTTCGGCATTAAAGACTAAATTGACCGACCCATTATCATTTAAAATATTATCGTGTATATCTGTAAGGAAGTACTTCCATTCTTCTACATCCCATAGGTCTTTAGTTGCATGACCATTAAAAAAAATTTGAGATGCACTAACAACATCAAATTTATATTTAAATTTTAATAATGGTGTATTTTTCTTAACTGTAAACTCATGTTTTGTTACGTTTAATAATTTTGCAGCTTCTTTAAGTATAGGGCTTGCATTGGGGGTATCTATTGAATCCACTTTATGGCCATTAAACTTTGCAATATGGGAAAGCAAACCAAAGCCACAACCAATATCTAATATTCTTGAGGGTTTATTAAGTTTTAATTCAGCAAATCTTTGAACATTCCTCATCCAGTTAGTATCTAAATCCCTTGCATATTTAGCATAAAAATTGTCATACTCTTCACCTTCTATATCATGAACACGACTAGCATCAGTTGGTTTATTTTTATGCAGGCTTCTTAATTTATTTTTTAATTCATCTGGCAAGATTGGGGAGAAATCATTTTTCAAATAAAGGTTATCTATATTATTTTTTAAATTATTTGTAGTTTCTAAAATTTTAATCAGTGTCAGTTTATTATCAAGGCTACCAATGAAACCAAAGAATTGAATTAAATCTTTAATTACTTGCAAGTCAGATTCAAAGATTTTCTTTCCAAAATAGGCATTACAAATTAAACAGCAATATTCATCTGCTGCAAAACAGGCTCCTACATTAACTGAAGCTTTAGCCTTAGCCATATGGCAGGAAATTTCATTCGCTATTCGATCTTCTCTATTTTTCATAAATTTTTCGTAAATCTAAATTTTAATATTAAATTATATCAATAAAATTAAAAACTACTCACTTTATAAAGTTATTATCTAAATTAATCAAAATAAGGAGAGCAAAATGGATTGGATATATCTTGGTTTAGGTACAGCATTCGGCACTAGTTTAATAGGCTCAAGTTTCTTAACAAATATCTTATTAGCTTGGTTGATATGGGAATTAAGAAAAATTAGAAAGTTTAATTCATAGAAAAAAATTTGGTGGAAGAGGTGTACTAGCATTTAAGAATAAACCTAATGCAATAGCACCTAGCAATATCTTTGTTGTTTTATCTATTTTTAATTCCATATTATTTCTCATTTTCGGTTGAGTCATATGTGGAAACAACTTCTTTTTCGAGCCATTCTAAATAGTTTTCCAATCCCCCCTCAACTGAAACAAAAAGTAGTTCAGGATTTTTATATTCATGATGATTTTTAATAAATTTTTTCAACTTTTCTTGATTTGAGCTTATTGTTTTTATAAGTACCAATATTTCTTTTTCTGAAACTATTTTACCTTCCCATTTATAAATAGAATCAATCCCATTAATTATATTTACACAAGCTGCTAATCCCTTTTTTACTAGTGTCTTTGAAATTTCTTCAGCTTTTTTTTTCGTTGCAAACGTAGTTAAAGCTATAATATAAGGAGATTTTGACATAGTATTGTATTTACCTTTGTTTATAAATTAACAGAATTAGATTAAAGGAAAGTTTATGTTTAAACAACATTTAAATGAATCAGGAAAAACCTACTCCAAACATTTTATTTTTGCTTTTACTGCTGGATGGTTACTAATTTATGCTGGAATTACATCAATTATTCATTCCCTTATTCCTAGTTTATTTCCATTTACGAGCCAAAAAATAGTCCAAAAGCTATTAAATAAAGTAAAAAAAGATAGCTTATAAATTAATCAAAATTAGAAGAATAAGAGTAGTAATAGTTTTTTCATTTAATTAAATTACATAGCACTCAAAAGATTTATTTTAATATAACAACTTTATTCATCAGTAATATTTCAGTTAGAATAGGATATGCAAATTAAAATTTTTTCAATACTCACTTTATTATTACTTTCAAATTACCTTATGGCAGTTGATGAACCAGAATTTAACTCAACCTTTAAAGAAAACAATTTAGAAATAAGGGAATATGCCCCAAAAATTTTAGCGAAAGTTGCTGTGAAAGGTGACTTTGATGAAGCATCCTCTAAAGGATTTAAACTGCTTGCAGACTTTATATTTGGTAATAATATTAGCGTTGATGGTAGCTCAAAAATTGATATGACAGCCCCGGTGGTTATGGAGCCTGTGTCAGAAATAATTAATATGACAGCACCAGTTATAACCGAGGGTGCTAACAAAGAATGGATTGTCTCTTTCGTAATGCCAAAAGAATACTCATTGGACACCTTACCAAAACCTAATAATAAGAATATAACTATTACTAGCTTGCCAGTAGAAAAGTATGCAGTTATAGTTTTTTCAGGGCTAGTTAGAAAATCAAACTACGATGAACAGGTTAGCCTACTTGAAAAATTTATTGTTAAAAGAAAATTAAAAACTATAGGGCTGGTTCAAATAGCTAGGTACAACCCGCCATGGACGTTACCTTTTTTTCGACGTAATGAACTGATGATTAGAATTAATTAGGTATAAGGGATAGGAATAGTTTTTTCATAAGACCAGTTTACCCTTTATTCAATAATTATTTATCGCTCATGCTTTCCAATACAAATAAGCCACAATTATCAGAATTAATAATAACCAATTAGTTGACTCTAATGATTCCATATTATCTCTCCTTATTTTTCATAAATTAAATTTTACCCCGAGATAATTATGTGGGCAAATGAAGTTATAAGGGAAATTTAGAATATGGCGGAAGAGGTGAGATTCGAACTCACGGTGGGTATGAACCCACGTCGGTTTTCAAGACCGGTGCATTAAACCGCTCTGCCACTCTTCCGGATTGCGAATTTTATCATATGGATTAATTTACTAGAAGCTTATTCCACAAATAATGTGTCTTCAAAACCAAAGAATCTTAAATCTTTTATTCTTAAAGGATAAAGTATCCCAATTAGATGGTCACATTCATGCTGCACTACTCTAGCGTGAAAACCTTCAACGTCCCTATTAACTGACTTACCAAATTGATCAAAGCCTTTATAATTAATCTTTTTGAATCTGGGTACTAGTCCCCTCATTCCTGGTACCGACAAACAACCTTCCCAAGCATCTTCCGTTTCATCAGTTAAAGGTGTAATGATAGGGTTTATTAAAACAGTAAAAGGTATTGCCTCCTCCTCCTCATATCTCTCATTATCCTCAAAACCAAATATAACTAATTGAATACCCTCGCCTACTTGAGGTGCCGCCAGACCTGCCCCACTAGCACCTTCCATAGTCTCAATCATATCTTTAACTAACTTATGCAATTCTTGGGTATCAAATTCAGTTACAGGTTTTGCTTTCTCAAGCAATAATGGATGTCCCATCTTTATTATTTCTTTAATTGCCATATGATTCAATAATTCCTTTAATTAGATTAGCTATGTTTTTGGACATTTTTTCTAAGTTAACACTAATTTCTTCATGAGTAATTCCATCTTTATTCAAACCTCTTCCCGCCGCATGATTTGCTACCGGACAAATTATTGCATAATTTAATCCAATTTCCCTTGCAAGAGAAGCTTCAGGCATACCTGTCATTCCTACTATATTTGCCCCATCATTTTCATAGCGATTAATTTCAGCAGCTGACTCAAGACGAGGTCCTTGAACTGAAGCATAAACAGCATTTACATGATTTTTAAGTTTTAACAGATTTGATATTTTAGAAAATTGATTGCGCAAATTATCATCAAAAGGATAAGTAAAATCAATATGATTAACAGATTTTTTAACACCGTCAGAAAAAGTATTTTTTCTACAATAGGTATAATCAATAATTTGATTTGGAAATACAAAATCTCCTGGCATAAATTCTGTCTTAATAGAACCGACAGTATTTATAGCAATAAGATTCTTAACCCCTGCAGAATGTAAGCCCCATATATTTGCCTGGTAATTAATTAAGTGTGGAGGGATAGAATGATTTTTTCCATGCCTAGCTAAGAAAATAATTTTCTGGTTCCCAAACGATCCAAAAGTTAAGGGCTCTGAAGTCTCCCCATAAGGTGTTTCAATAGGCTCGTATTTTTCAACAGTTAAACCCTCAATCTTGTCTAAACCTGTTCCACCGATAATACCAAACATATTTTTTCCTATGCTATAAAATAATTTAACAACTATGGCATACTTTATTTATGAACCATTATATTACCTTGGAAGTAGGAAAAGAAACAAAAAACCACTATGAAAACTTTCCTGTAGCAACCTTCTTATATCCAAAAAAAATTCGAGAAGCTGCAATAATTCTTTATCATTTTGCGCGATTAGGAGACAACATTGCGGACGAAGGTACTTTTTCTAAAAAAGAAAGATTAAAAAAATTAAAAATTTATCAAGACAATTTAGTTAGAATAAAAAAAAATAATGTTAATGTGGAGCCATTATTTCAAGATATTTATAAGATAATTCAATTATTCCAAATTCCTATCGATTTGTTTCAAAGATTTATTGACGCATTTAAGCAAGATATTATAAATAACCGCTATAAAAACTTTAAGGAAGTGATTTATTACACTGATAAAGCAGCTGCGCCAGCAGGTGAAATGATTTTAGGTTTATTTAGAGAGAATTCAAAGAAAAATATTAGTTACTCAAATTCAATATGTAAGGCTCTAGCCCTTATCGGGATCAGTCAAGACTTCTATGAAGATATATTAAAAGACAGGTTGTATATTCCAACAAATGAAATGAAAAAATTTAACTTAAAAATATCTGACATTCATAATAAAGAATTTAATAATAATTGGAAAATATTCAAGGAATTTTGGCTAAATCGAATTGAATTAATTTTAATAAAAGGGCTGCCTTTAATAAAAAATACAAAAGGTAGGCTCAGTCTACAAGTTAAAATTATGATTAGCGCAGCTTATTTATTAATTAATAGAATGAAAAAAAATAATTGCGACCTATTCAATAATCCTCCAAAACTATCCAAAATAGATTGGCTAGTACTATCTTGTCGATGTATTCTTTTAAAATGAGTCCTCAAGATTATTGCAAACAAAAAACTAAAGAAAGTCATTCGAGTTTTTTATTTGCCTTTATATTTCTTAGTCAAAAAAAAAGAAATGCACTTACTGCGCTTTATGCATTTTGTCGAGAAGTTGATGACATAGTAGACGAATGTAAGGAATACGAGATTGGTAAAAATAAATTAGATTGGTGGCGAGCTGAAATTGACCGCCTATATAACAATAAACCACAACATCCAGTTACTAAGGCCTTAGAACTTTATATAAGTGAATACGAGCTTGATCAAGCCTACTTTATTGAAATTATAGATGGTATGGAGATGGATCTTAACTTTAATCGATACGAGAACTTCAAACAACTTCAACTATATTGCTACCGAGTTGCTTCAACCGTTGGGATATTGTCCGCACAAATATTTGGATATAAAGATAGTAAAACTTTAAAATATGCACATAACCTAGGTATTGCATTACAACTTACCAATATTATTAGGGATATAGGTGAGGACGTAAAAAGAGGACGTATTTATATTCCACTAGACGAGCTTAAAGAATTAAATATTAATGAAGCTGAAATTCTTAAGTGTATTAAAGATAAAAAGATAAAAGATTTAGTTGAAAATCAAACTAAACGTGCGCAAAGTTTCTATAGACTAGCAATTGATAATTTACCTAATATAGATAAAAAAAATCAAAAGCCTGGTTTGATGATGGGGAATATTTACTATGTGCTGTTATCTCAAATTGTGAAAGATAAGCCGGAAAATATACTTAACCAAAAAATAGGATTACCAAGATTAAAAAAAATTTTAATTGTCCTGCTTACTTTTTTTAACTACCGCTGGATTAGCTAGATTTCATCCTTAATTTTTATTTATCTATAAATTAATTAATACTAAACCAAAAATAATTAAAATAAGTACTCCCCACCCAATGATATTCATATATTTTTTAAGCATAAAATCAATTCTATTTCCAAATAATTTAACTAAAAATGCTACTAAATAAAACCTTGCTCCTCGACCTATGATAGAACCAATAATGAATGGTATAAGTGCCATATTTAAAACTCCAGCAGCAATCGTAAAAACTTTATAAGGAATTGGAGAAAATCCAGCTGCTAGTATTGCCCAAAATCCCCAGTTATTAAACCAATTAACCGCATCTTGATAAGCCATCATATATCCAACCCTCTCTATAAAAGGCTCAATATACTCAAATGAAAATTTACCAATCAAGTAACCTAATAAGCCACCTAATACTGAGCCGATTGTCGTTATAAATGCGAACCTCCATACTTTGTCCGGCTTTGCTAAACACATTGGAGCCAACATTACGTCAGGAGGAATTGGGAAAAATGATGATTCAGCGAAGCTTAAAGTAAAAAGATAATAGCTTGCCTTTACATGGCCAGCTAAACGCAAAGTATCGCTATAAAGTTTGTCTAGTATTTTCATCGAATCAAATTAATAGCATCAAATCTTATTTATTACCTCTTATCAAAAAATATAAACCAATTAGTAATAAAAATATTTGCTCACTCATAAATAATTTAGAGGTTATCAACCAATCCCGATGTGCCAAATTAAAGGCAACAAGCATTATAATGACAATTAGTATCGCGGCAAATCTAGTTGTAAGACTCCCTAAATGGCTTCTTAAAAAACCACCTAAGATTAAAAGAATTCCTGCAGCTAGTTCTGATATAGCAACAAATGAGGCTAGACTCTCAGAAAATCCGAAATAATCAATAAGTTTTTGTGGGGGTAAAGGGAATTTACCGTATCCATGAAAGATAAATGAGATACCAAGACCAAATCTAAGAAGCCATGGGCTTAAGCAAATAAACTTGTCAAAAAATTGATCAATTCTTTTATTTATATATTCCATTTGAAATCCTAATTTAATATATACAGACAGCTATTTATACAACACTCTTATTTATTATCCAACTTTTTTTTAAAATCTCTTTAATCTATAGTAAAATACCGCACTTCTAGTACGTCCCCATCGTCTAGAGGCCTAGGACACTGCCCTTTCACGGCGGCAACAGGGGTTCGAATCCCCTTGGGGACGCCAATTTAATTAAATGCAACTTTTTTCAAGCTTTTTGGCTCACAATTGAAACTTAGATAAATTCGGATTTAAATGATGATTAGTCCTTTAATAAGGCTTGCTGAAAAAAAACTACTTCCTGATTTTGTTATTAGGTATGGTATCAGGACTCTCCTCAAAAAAAGAGTTCACTCCCTCGTTTCAAACAACTCTGAAGAAAATATTAAAAATAAAATTGAGTTTATTCAGAAGATGAATTCTTCAGAAATAGCATTGGTTCCAGAATTAGCTAATGAGCAGCATTATGAAATTCCAGCAAACTTTTATAACTATTGTTTAGGTAAGCACAAAAAATATAGCTCATGCTACTGGGATGATAAAACTAAAAATCTAGATGAAGCAGAATTACTGTCCCTCAAACTTACATCTCAACATGCAAAACTAACTAATGGTCTAAATATCTTAGAGCTGGGCTGTGGATGGGGATCGTTAACTTTATGGATGGCTCAACAATATCCTAAAAGTAAAATTACTGCGGTATCCAACTCATCTTCTCAGAGATTACACATAATAGCCCAAGCAAAAAAAAGAAAGTTAAAAAATATTTCTATAATCACAGAAGATATGAATAAATTTAATCCACAAACTAGATATGATCGAGTTGTTTCTGTGGAAATGATTGAGCACATGAGAAATCACAAGCAATTATTTAAAAAAATTAATTCTTGGCTTAAGCCAGGCGGTTTATTTTTTATGCATATATTTGTTCACAAAGTACAACCTTACTTATTTGAAATACTGGATAAGGATGATTGGATGAGTAAATATTTCTTCTCTGGTGGAATGATGCCCTCAGAAGATTTACCATTATTTTTTCAAGAGGATTTAAAAATTGTTGACCAATGGTCATGGTCTGGTAAACAATATGAAAAGACTGCAAATGCTTGGCTTAAAAATATAGATTCAAATAAAAATAAAGTTATGCCAGTTCTGGAAGAAATTTATGGGAAAAATAATTCAAATAAATGGCTCCAGCGATGGCGCATTTTCTTTATGTCTTGTGCTGAATTATGGGGTTATAAAAATGGTAAAGAATGGAAGGTAGCTCACTACCTATTTAAAAAATGACTTCCAAAATAATAAATTTTATCCTCTTCCAATTGGTTTGGTTTGCCTGCATCCTAGGTGCTGCAATAAATGAAACCCATACTGCTGTTGCTTTTTCATTACTTATTATTTTATTTCATTTTTATTTAGCAAAAGATAAAAAAAATGAAATAAAAATCTTGTTAATAGCTAGCATAATTGGTTTCTTATTTGATGGGTTTCTTTTAAAAAGTGAATTGGTCCTATATACCAATCATGGATGGTCTTACTCCATAACTCCTTTATGGATTATCGTTTTATGGATGGGCTTCGCAATTACCCTTAATTCTAGCCTTAACTGGTTAAAGAAAAAAATAAAACTATCTGCTTTATTTGGTGCTATAGGTGGGCCATTAGCCTATCTAGCTGGAGAAAAACTCGAGGCAGTAACACTTATGACTCCTATCGCGCTAATAGCAATAGTGATCGGATGGTCACTCATCACCCCACTATTAATCTATATCTCCAGGAGAATTTCATTAGATGCTTAGCCTCTATATTTTAATTATTTGTAACTTATTAGCTTTTTCTTTTTTAGGATGGGTTTTAAGTCTATTCACTAAAAATGTAAATCTTGTAGATTCTATGTGGAGCTTATTTTTCGTAGTCACCAGCATTACCTGTCTAGTCTCTTTGGATATATCTTCGTCCAGGCATCTAGCAATAGCCACAATGGTTTTTATCTGGGCTATTAGATTAACAACTCATCTAACTCAAAGAAATTGGGGTAAACCCGAAGACTCCCGCTATCAAGTTATTAGAAATAATAACGAACCTTATTTTAAATATAAAAGTATTTATATAATCTTTGGTTTGCAAGCTATTTGGGCCGCTATAATCTCAGCACCACTTATTGCATCATTTATAGATGTAAAACCCTATTCATTATTGGATAAAATAGGCTTATTAATAGTATTATTTGGAATTGCCTATGAAACAATTGCAGACAAGCAATTAAAAAAATTCTTATCAAAGAAATCTAACAAAGTTATGGATCAAGGTTTATGGCGATATTCTAGGCATCCTAATTATTTTGGCGAGTTTCTTGTTTGGTGGGGGTTTTATTTAATATCAATTGGTAGTGGCTATTTATTTACTGTAATCTCACCAATACTTATGACTTTATTACTGTTTAAAGTATCGGGAGCTGAACTACTAGAGTCAACAATAGTCAATAGAAGACCTGGTTACAATAAGTATATTAAAAATACTTCTGCTTTTTTCCCATGGGCTCCAAAAAAATAGTTATTTATAAAATTTAGGATTTGATAAGACATGAAATATAGCTTTATTCTAACTCTGCTACTTAGTTTATTTTCTAGTAATTTAATTGCTAAAGAATGGGGCTTCGATGTAATTTTAAATGATAAAATTATTGGAAAACATTCATTCAAACAAGTTGGTGATGAATCACATAGTCTTGCAAAATTTAAATTTAAATTTATGCTTATGAATTTTTCTTACGAACACGAAAGTAAAGAAACATGGAATGAAGATTGTTTAAAATCAATTGTAAGTAAAACTAATGATGATGGTGATCTCTTTAATGTTAGTGGCGGCAAAAGTAATGGTAAATTGAAAGTATCTTCAAATGGTACAGAAAAAAGTCTGCCAGAATGTATTATGACTTTTGCTTATTGGAACCCCAAAATACTAGATCAAAAAAAATTAATGAATTCACAGGATGCTGAATGGCTAGATGTTGCAATTAAAAATATTGGTATTGAAATAAGAAATGTTCGAGACCAAGAAATTAGCACTCATCACTATACAATTCAAGCCAATAAAGATGGGGATGAAGTATTTATAATTGATGTTTGGTATGACGATAATATGAGCTTAGTAGGACTAAAATCACCGACGCCTATCGGCGATCTTATATATAAACTAATTTAATAAATGAATATAAATGACTGTTATTAAAACATTTTTTTTAATTTTTTTAATTTTTGGATGCACAATGAATACAAACAAAATTGAGCTGGTTAAATCAGTTGATATTGATAAATTCATGGGTGATTGGTATGTCATTGCCAATATCCCAACATTTATTGAAAAAGATGCATTCAACGCAATAGAATCCTACAAGCTTAACGATGATGGAACAATTGCTACGACATTTACATTCAATCAAGGTTCTTTTGATGGCCCATTAAAAACCTACAAACCAAAAGGATTTGTAATTCCTGGATCAAATAATGCTTTATGGGGTATGCAGTTTATTTGGCCGATCAAAGCTCAGTATAAAATTGTATATTTGGATGATGATTATCAAACAACTATTGTTGCAAGAGATGCTCTTGATTATGTGTGGCTAATGTCAAGAAAGAAAACGATTCCGAAGCAGGAACTAGAGAGTCTTATTAATATCATCTCACTTATGGGTTATGATAAAAATAAACTAGAACTAACTAAACATCGATGAATATATTAATTAAAATACTCAAGTACCTTATTGGTTGGTTCGATAACTCAATCGTTGAAAAAAGCTATCTATCAAAATCAATCAATAACAAGCAAATTGATTGGGCAAGAGCAATCCCCTACTTCTTAATTCATATATCTATAATCTCTATATTTTATGTTGGCTTTAGTAGCTTTGCACTATTTGTCTGTCTAATGATGTTTGCTATTCGTATGTTTGCTATTACTGGGTTTTATCATAGATATTTTTCTCATAAAACATTCAAAACCTCTAGAGTTGCTCAATTTATCTTTGCTATTATTGGTGCTTCAGCAGTTCAGAGAGGGCCAATATGGTGGGCTGCTCACCACCGAGGGCATCATATGCATTCTGATACTGAAAAAGATCAGCACTCACCTAAAGCACATAGTTTTTTATGGAGTCATACGGGTTGGTTTTTATCAAAAGCAAACTTTATAACCCATACCAAACTTGTTAAGGAGTTATCGAGATTTCCAGAATTAAGATTGGTAGATAGATTTGATATTCTGGTCCCTATTTTTACTTGTATTGGGTTATTTTATTTTGGTGAATTTATTAATAGCAAATACCCAGAACTTAATACAAACGGTTTTCAGCTTCTAAGTTGGGGTTTTATTGTCTCAACGATATTTCTTTACCATGCCACTTTCCTCGTAAATTCTGTTGCTCATTTATGGGGAAAAAAAAGATATGGTACTCAGGATTCGAGTCGCAATAATTTTATAGTAGCTTTGTTAACATTTGGGGAGGGTTGGCATAACAACCATCACCATTTTCCCGGATCTGCAAAGCAAGGTTTTTATTGGTGGGAAATTGATTTAACCTACTACCTCCTTAAACTCTTATCTATCTTTGGGATTATTTGGGATATTAGAACTGTTTCAAACAATATTAGAGAATCTAATAAAGTTAAACTCTAAGCATATGAAAATAGCCATTGTTGGTTCAGGAATCTCAGGCAATAGTTTAGCTTATACCCTCTCAAAAGATCACAATATTACCCTTTTCGAAAAAAATAATCGATTAGGTGGGCATTCACATACGCATGAAATTATTAGTCAGGGCAATAAAATAAATGTAGATACTGGCTTTATTGTATTCAACAAAAAAACATACCCTCTATTTACAAAGCTATTAGATGAATTAAATGTTAAGTATGAAAAAAGTGACATGAGCTTTAGCGTATTCTCAAAAGATAGAAACTTTGAATATAACGGCACCACACTAAATACCTTGTTTTCGCAAAGAAAGAATATCTTTAATTATAAATTCATAAAAATGATTTATGAGATTATAAAATTTAACAAAGTGGCGCTGACTTTACTATCTACTAAAACTGAAATATCACTCGAAATTTTTTTAAATGAGAATAATTTTTCTAATTATTTTTGTAAAAACTATATCTTACCCATGGGTTCAGCAATTTGGTCATCAAATATTAACTCAATGCTTAAGTTTCCCGCAGTATTCTTTATTAAATTTTTTAACAATCATGGCATGTTGAATATTGATGATAGGCCACAATGGTTAACGGTAACTAATGGCTCAAAAGAGTACGTGGAAAAACTAACCTCTTCAATTAAAAAAGATATTAAGTTGAATTGTCCAGTTACGACTGTTAAGAGAAATAAAGATTCAGTAGAAATAGTGCATTCAGATGGTACCGAAAAATTTGATTACATTTTTTTTGCATGCCATAGTAATGAAGCCTTAAAATTAATTAGTGATCCATCACCAAGGGAAAAAGAAATTCTTTCATCAATCCCATATTCTAAAAATGAGGTGACGCTTCATACCGATGAATCAATAATGCCAAAAAATAAATTAACTTGGGCTGCTTGGAATTATAATATTGATACTACTGATGATATGCCAATTGCACTCACATACAATATGAATATCCTTCAAAATCTCAAAACAGAGGAAACTATACTAGTAACTCTAAATGACAATGGAAATATAAATCCAAAAAAAGTGTTAAAAAAAATTACTTATGAACATCCTCTATTTTCGTTAAAATCAGTTGAAGCTCAAAAAAATTACGGAATTATTTCAGGTGTGAACAGAACAGGATTTGCAGGTGCATATTGGGGTAATGGCTTCCATGAAGATGGAATAAATAGTGCCTACAATGCAATTAAGTACTTTAAAGAAGCTATCAAGTAAATGCATTCAATATATAAAGGAACCGTTACACATACTAGGCATTTACCAAAAAAACATTATTTTAAATATTCAATCACTATGCTTTTTATTGACCTTGACTATCTAGCTACCGCATTTAATAAGAACATTTTTTGGAGTTATAACAAATCAAATATAGGCTCATTTAAGAAAGAAAATTATTACACTAGGAATGATAAAGAAATAAAAAAATCTGTGGCAGTATTAATTAAAAATAAAATTGGTGCTGAAATTGATGGGAAAATATTTCTCCTCACAAATGGGAAATATTTTGGCTATTGTTTTAATCCAGTTAGCTTTTATTACTGCTTTAATAAATCAAAAAAATTAATTGCTATTGTTTCACATATAACAAACACGCCTTGGAACGAAAAGTATGCTTATGTACATGATTGTAAGGATTTAAAAGGCGGGACAAAAAACTTTAACTTCGAGAAAAAATTTCATGTGTCTCCATTTATGCCAATGAATATAAAATATAACTGGAAATTTACAGAACCAAAAGATTTTTTATACGTCTCTATGGATAGCTTTGAAAAAAATAATTTTAATTTTAATGCTACTTTAAGACTAACAAGAAAAGCATGGACACCCTGGGCCTTAAATAAAATTTTGTTAATGTTTCCACCGACAACTATTAGGACAATTTTAACGATTTATTGGAATGCTTTTTTATTATTACTAAAAAGAATCCCTTTTTATCCACACCCGAAAAAATGAATAAAATAGCTAACTCAATATGTAAGAAAATATTTTTTAATCAATTGAAAAAAATTAAATATGGCTCGATCGTAATAGTTGATGGCAAAAATAAATATATATTTGGTATCGATAAAAAACTTTCATGCACTATATTTGTGAAAAATAATAACTTTTACTTCGAAGTTATTACTGGTGGTTCTATAGGAACAGCCGACTCATTTATTCAAAATATTTGGAAAACGAATAACCTAACTAACGTTATTCGAATTATGGCTATAAATTCCGAACTAACAGAAAATATTGAAAGCTCATTTAATTTAGTAGTCCGCCCTATTCTGAGATTTTTACACTATTTAAAACGTAATAACAAAAAAAATAGTCTCCAAAATATAGCTAAGCACTACGATCTTAGCAATGAATTTTTTAGTAAATTCTTAGATCCTACTATGATGTATTCCTCAGCAATCTATAATAATAAGAAAGATACCTTAGATACCGCTTCAGTAAATAAACTTAAAATAATCTGTGAGAAATTAAAGCTAAAGAAGGTAGACCACGTTATTGAAATTGGTTCTGGTTGGGGTGGTTTTGCTATTTACGCTGCAACTAATTATGGCTGCAAAGTAACCACTACAACAATTTCAAAACAACAATACCTATATACTAAAAATATAATTAATAAACTAAAACTCAATAAAAAGATTAAAGTTATTTTTAAAGATTATAGAGATCTTAAAGGAAGTTTTGATAAGTTAGTTTCTATAGAGATGATTGAAGCTGTTGGACATAAATATTATGATGAATATTTTGCCAAGGTTAATTCACTTTTAAAGGATGATGGGATGGCACTCATTCAAGCTATAACTATTAGAGATCAAAAATATCAAGCCGCTCTAAAGTCAGTCGATTTTATTCAAAAATATATTTTTCCAGGTAGCTGTATACCATCTCTTAACATACTGCAAAATAGCATAACTAAAAGTTCAAATATGATTGTCAAAGATATTGAAGATATTGGGGATCACTATGCAACAACATTAATGCATTGGAGAGAGAACTTTATTAAAAATTTGAAGTATATTGAGAGCTTAGGGTTTGATGAAAAATTTATTCGCATGTGGCTTTATTACTTTGCCTACTGTGAAGGTGGTTTCAGGGAAAAAGTAATTAATGATGCACATATTTTATTAGCTAAACCAATGAATAGGGATAAAGATCTATAGGTAAACATGGGTTCAATTTCAAAAGCTAAAAATAAAGAAAGATTGAGTGATGCAGAAGCTGCTTTAGCCCTCCTGAAAAAAGCATTAGCTCAAAAACCAAATGATATTGCTATCCAAATTGATATCGCTAATTTTTACGCTACCAATAATAAATTTCTTGAAGCAGCCATATATTTTAGGAAATTACTCTCTCTAACAAATGAAAGGGAAGATATAAGACAAGGATTATGTTTCTGCCTTAAAGAGGTTGGAAATGATTACCAACAAAACAGAAGGTATAAGCTAGCTAAAGATTTTTTTGAAGAAGCTCTTACCCACTACCCAAATAATCCAGATTATCTATTTAACTATGGGAATGCTTTGTTTTCTCTTAATCAATTTGATAGTTCTATTGATGCATATCAAAAATCAATAACAAATAACCTAATAAACCCAGATGCAGATACATTTAATAACTTAGCTAATGCTTATCGTCGTCTTGGTAAAAATGAAATTGCAATCAAAACATACAAGCAAGCTCTAGAAATAAATCCTAAATTAATTCATTCAAAAGTAGAGCTAACCCATTTGATGCAAAATACTTGCGAATGGAAAAATATTGATGATTTCTTTGATGACATTAAAAACCATATTGCTAATGAAGATAAAGGAAAGATATCTCCATTTACAGTTCTATCAATGCCCAATTTAAAAAATAAAGATCATTTAAGAGTTGCCACAAACTGGTCCGAACACATAAAAATAAAACCTCTTAAAAATATAAGTATCCCCATAAAAAATAAACTTACAATTGGCTATCTCTCTGCAGATTTTAGAAACCACCCTCTTTATTATTTAATTCTTGATATATTAAAAAATCATAATAAAGAATTTTTTAGGATTAAGTTATTTTATTCAGGGCCTGATGAATCCTCAATCGAACATGAGGCATTCAAAAAATTAGATTGCCAATTTATTAATCTGTCTGCCAAAAATGACGCTCGATGTGCTCAACTAATAAGAGATGAGGAGGTTGATGTATTGGTAGATTTATCAGGATTCACTCAAAATAGTAGGTCATTCATAGCTGCTTACAAACCTGCTCGATACCATATAAATTGGCTCGGGTTTGCTGGGTCAATGGGGTTTTATTATAAAAAACCGCTTTTTGATTTTATTTTAGCGGATAAATATATTATTCCTGATAGCAAAATAAATGACTACGCTGAAAAGGTTCTATATCTTCCCCATTGTTACCAACCTAATATTGAGAACAGACCTAAACTTATCCCAAAAACTAAAATAGATTATGGCTTTAACGACAATACTTTTATATATGCATCTTTTAGCCAACCAATAAAAATTACCAAAGATCAATTTCATATATGGATGAAACTTCTTAAAAACAGCCCTTCGGCAGATCTTTGGCTACTAGAGTCAAATAATTTATATAAAGAAAATTTATGGTTACATGCAAAACGTAATGGCATTGATAAGAATAGAGTTAAATTTGCTCCAAAAGTCTCAATTAAAGAACATATAAATCGCCATCAAATTATCGATTTATTTTTAGATACATTTCCTTACAATGCTCACACGTCCACAAGCGATGCAATATGGGCAGAATGTCCTGTTTTAACTCTATCAGGTCAAACCTTTGCTAGTCGGGTTGCTGGAAGTATTTTAAAAGAAATTAATTGTGAAGAGCTAATTACAAATGATGGTAATGAATACTATGATAAAGCCCTTAAGTTATATAAAGATCCAAAAGAACTTTTAAGAATTAAACAAAAAATTGTCACGGGCAAAAATAACTCGATTCTATTTAAGCCTAATATATTTACTGCTAACCTAGAAAAAATCTATAGGGATTTATTTGCGAGTTGAGATCAAGACTCCTAAAATAATAAACACACCACCAATAAAATCCTTAACTAACAATGATTCATTGGCCAATAAGTAACCAGATATACCCACAACAACTATTTCGAATAAAAATATTGGGCTAGCTCGAACTGCTTCAACTAATGTAAGACCGATCTGCACAGCCATAGTTGTAAACAATAAAATAAAGCCTAATAAAATTAAAATTAAAATAGCTCTAAAATCAAAACTAGAAGAGTTAAGCTCTATGGGAAATAATATACTAGACACTAATGCAATTATTATTACACCAATCCAAATTGCATATGACTTGTCTTTAATACTTAACTTATTGAAGCGTCTTGCTAAAACATTGGTTAAAGCAAAGCCAATACCACCAATAATTGCATAAACATCACTTATATTTAAACTTAAGATAGAAAATCCCTCTTGCCAAAGAACGATAAAGGCTCCAAATAAGCTTAACGAAGCAGCTAATAAATTCTTTAAGTACAGCTTTTCTTTTAAAAATAGAAATGAAAATGGAATGGTCCAAACCGGTGATAAGAAAAATAAAAGCATAACTCTAACTAACTCACCATTTATAACTGCTAATACATATGTGATATTAGTGATACCACCAATTAATGCATAAATCCAAAAATTCCTATGCTTTAAATTTGAAAAATCGTCGAGTCTATAAATAAATATACTTAACAACAAAGTAAAACTGAAGCTAAGAAAACTGGAATATACCCCAGAAATACCAATATCAGAGAGGAGTCTGTATGGGTACCAAATTAAACCCCAGGTTATCGTACCAAAGAGTAAATAAAAAATTCCCTTATAAGTATTTAATTTACTAAAAATGATTCAATCCTACTCTTAACTTTTAAATTTAAATCATGGTTAAATGGTTCAAATATTTCTAAATTCTCCATCTTACGCATCCAAGTCATCTGTCTTTTTGCTAATTGTCTTGTTGCAAAAATAATTCTATCTTTTAGCTCATATTTAGAGATTTGATTTTTTAAATAACAATAAGTTTGTCGATAACCAACTGATCTCAAAGAGGGGTAGGAGTTATCTATACTTGGGTACATACTTAAAATACCTTCAACCTCTTCTATTAAGCCTTTTTTAAGCATACATTCCACCCTTTCCTCAATTACACGATGCAACTCTTCCCTGTTCTTAGGTAACAGGGCAAGCTTTAAGAGCTTGTAAGGCGTCTCTGTGGTCATTTTATTTACATAAAAAGAGGATAATGGCTTACCAGAAATGTAGTAGACCTCTAAAGCTCTTTGAATTCTTTGTGTGTCTTTCGAATTAATTTTCTCCCCTAACAATGGATCAATACTTTCGAGTTTCTTAAATAAAAAATCAATACCAAATTTATCTAATTCATCATTTATTCGCTTCTTAGATATGGCCGTTGAAACAGGTAAATTATCTAAAGAATTCTCTAGGGAATTAAAATACATCATTGTTCCGCCATAAAGAAATGGAATCTTTTTTATCTCCAACGATTGTGCCACAATTAGATCAACATCTTTTTTAAAGTCGCCAACGGAATAAGATTCAATAGGTGATCTAATATCTATTAAATGATGAGGAGTTTTTTTGAGCTCTTTTTTATTTGGTTTTGCGGTGCCAATATCTAAGTCTTTATAAATTTGGGCTGAATCAACACTAATAATTTCAATCGGAAATAAACCATTAAGATACTTAACAAGCTCAGTTTTCCCGGTTGCGGTTGGACCCAACAAAAAAATTCTTTTATCTTTATTCATATTCAGTATAAAAAGCAATCGATGAACCATTTTTTATATATTTTTTAATTCCCTTAAGAATGCTTAGAGATAATTTCTGTTGAAAGGCTGCAGATTTTAAATTCGCCTCTTCCTTTCTATTGCTTATAAATGCTGTCTCTATAAGAATAGAAGGAATATCAGGCGCCTTAAGCACAGCAAAACCGGCCTGCTCAACATACTTTTTATGTAGTTTATTTACTGTTTTTATTTCTTTTAACACATGATTCCCAAGCTTTAAACTGTCATTGATAGTTGCAGATTGTGATAAATCGAGCAAAGTTCTAGCAAGAATAGGCTCTTTATCATCAATACTAACCCCTCCAATTAGATCAGCCTCATTGGCATTGTTAGCTAAAAACTTAGCGAAAGCACTCGTCGCACCTTTTTCAGATAAGGCAAAAACAGAAGAACCCCTAACCTTTCTTTTTTTAAAGGCATCAGCATGTATTGAAATAAAAATATCTGCTTTTATTTTTCTCGCTTTTGAAACTCTTTTAGCAAGAGGAACATAGTAATCACCTGTCCTAATTAATACCGCCTGCATAAAAGGCTCTTTATCAATAATTTTTTTTAATTTTTTAGAGATTTGAAGAGTTATTACTTTTTCATAAGTACCTTTTGCCCCTCTTGCTCCAGAATCCTCACCACCATGACCAGCATCAATTGCAACAATAGTTGATCGATTTTTCTCTGGAATTATAGATTTATTAGATTGTTGGGTGTTATCTTTTTGTTCGAGCTGTTTTAGTAAATTTGCAAGCTCATCTTTTTCTTTCGGATAAACATCAATAACCAGTCTGTGCTTATATTCCTTAAATGGTTTTAGAGAAAATATCTTTACGCTCGCCAAGGCTTTAAGATCAATGACCAGTCTAGTTACTTTTGGATTAAATTGCGCAACACGAATTTTTTTAATATTTGGATCAAGTCTATTAACCTGAGAACTTAATTGCTTAAGGGCATCATTTAATTCAATGTCCTTTAAATCAACCACGATTCTTTCAGGGTTTTGAAGCATCATCTGATCATTGGAAATTGCTGATGAAGATTCAATTGTTACTCTTGTATAATCAGGTGCTGGCCAAACTCTAGTAGCGTTCACTATATTTTCAGCAGTAGCTGCCAAACTAAATAAAAATAAAAAATTAAAAAATATTAATTTCATCAGGATAAGTTTTCTAAACATTTATTCCCTTTTTCAGTAAGACTTATTATATTTACAATTCGACCTTCATTTTCATAAAAAAGCTCAATTTCTAAGTCAGGGGTAGGTAGAAAATCAGCAGATTTCTCAGCCCATTCAATAAGAGTGACATCATGACTATTTATATATTCTTGAAAGCCCGATGAAATCCATTCATTAGGACTTGTAAACCTATAAAGATCAAAATGATTTAAAGTAAATTTATCAAACTCATATTGCTCAATAAGGCTATAAGTTGGGCTTTTAACAGAGTCATCATAACCAAGACCCGCAATTAAGCCTCTTGCTAAAGTTGTTTTACCTGCGCCCAGATCTCCTTTAAGAAAAATTAAAAGCCCCTCAGTCAAATAAGCCGAAATATTTTTACCTAAATCTAAAGTATTTTTTTCATTAGAAAGTAAAATTTTTAATTCTTTCATGATAATTTTAGTTTATTATTTTCTCTTATGAGTGATAAATTAATCTGGAAATCAATTACAGAAGAAATTAAGGTATGGGGGCATGAATTAGGCTTCGATGAAATTGGTATCTCCGATATAAATCTTAATCAAACAAAAAAATCTTATCATGAGTGGATTAAAGCTGGCTTTCAAGGAGAAATGCATTATCTAGAAAAACACCAGAATTTAAAATTTAACCCTACTCAATTAGTTCCAAAGACTCTAACAGTAATCTCTGTAAGACTCAATTATTTTCCTCAAAAAGAAAATACACTTGAAATACTTCAAGATAAAAACAAAGCTTATATTTCAAGATACTCATTAGGAAGAGATTACCACAAGGTTATTCGTACGAAATTAAAGAAATTAACTCAAAAATTAAGAGATAAGATAAAAGATATCCCATTTAATTCTAGAGTTTTTACTGATAGTGCCCCGGTATTAGAAGTTGAGCTTGCTAAAAAAGCTGGTTTAGGATGGAGAGGAAAGCACACCCTACTCCTAAATAAAGAAAATGGTTCTTGGTTCTTTTTAGGTGAAATTTACACTAGCCTACCATTAGTTACAGATGAAAAAAAATCAAATCATTGCGGCACATGCACTGCATGCATAGATGTATGTCCTACAAAAGCGATAATTGCTCCTTACAAACTAGATGCTAATAAATGCATATCTTATTTAACTATAGAATTTAAAGGGTCGATACCTATTGAGTACAGAAAGCCTATTGGTAACAGAATATATGGTTGTGATGATTGTCAATTAGTATGTCCATGGAATAAATATGGGAAAATAACAAAAGAAAAGGATTTTAATACTTGGCATAATCTTAATAATTTATCACTTGTAGATAGCTTTAAGATTTCTAAAAAAGAATTCAAAAGAATTTTTAACGGCAGCGCAATACTAAGAATTGGCTACGATCAATGGCTTCGCAATATTGCAGTAAGCCTTGGAAATGCCCCAAAGTCTGATAAAATCATCAAAGTCTTGCAATCTCGACTAAAAGATACAACCAAATTGGTGCAAGAACATATTTTATGGGCCATTAATCAACATCAGAGTTAATTCTATAACTATAATTACTATAAAATTTGCTACAATTACAAACTTAATAAATCAAATAAATTAAATCAAGATTCTTCTATGCCCTCAATTAACAAAAGCTCATCATGGAAAGCTCTTAATAATCACTATGAAAAAATCAAGTCAATTCATATGCGTGGCTTATTTAATGAGGATATCGACAGGTTTAACAAATATCATATTCAATACGATGACTTTCTGGTTGATTTTTCTAAAAATAGAATAACAGATGAAACATTAAATCTCCTTATAGATCTTGCAAAAGAAGCTAAGTTTGAAGATTGGCGGGATCGTTTATTTTCTGGCGATAAAATTAATTTCACAGAAAATACATCAGCGCTACATATAGCCTTAAGAAACAGATCTAACAACCCTATTATATATAATGACGAAGATATTATGCCAAATGTTAATAAAGTATTGAGTCAAATGAAAGAATTCTCTAACGACATTAGAAGTGGCAAAGTTAAAGGCTATACCGGAAGAAAAATTAAAAGTATTGTTAACATAGGTATTGGTGGCTCAGACCTTGGACCAGCAATGATTTGTAAGGCATTAAAATCATATGGAACTAAGCATATCACACCCTATTTCGTTTCAAACGTTGATGGAGCTGATATCGCTCAAACACTAGAAGTTTGTGACCCTGAGACAACTCTATTTATAGTTGCTTCAAAAACTTTTACAACACAAGAAACGATGACAAATGCTTATTCTGCAAGAGCATGGTTACTCAAACACTTAAAAGATCAAGAATCTATAAAAAATCATTTTGTGGCGATATCAACCAATGAAGCAGCTGTTGAAAAATTTGGTATTAATAAAGATAATATGTTTGAATTTTGGGATTGGGTAGGTGGTAGATATTCTGTATGGTCTGCAGTAGGGCTTTCAATATCTATTTACATAGGAATGGATAATTTTGAACAACTTCTAATTGGGGCTCATGATATTGATAATCACTTCAAGAATGCTCCGCTGCACGAAAATATTCCTGTAATACTTGCATTGCTTGGTGTGTGGTATATAAATTTCTTTGAATTTAATACTCATGCTGTGCTGCCTTACGATCAAGGCTTATCTTTGTTTCCCTCATATTTACAACAGGCGGATATGGAAAGTAATGGTAAGTTTATAGATAGGAATGGTGAGAAGATTAACTACCATACTGGTCCAATATTATGGGGTGAATCTGGAACAAATGGGCAGCATGCTTTTTACCAACTAATTCATCAAGGCACTGAGGTTGTTCCTAGTGACTTTATAATGCCAATTCATTCACGCTATTCAATTGGTAATAATGGTAATGAACATCATAAAATTCTCATTGCTAACTTTATTGCGCAAACACAATCATTAATGATGGGTAAAACTGACAAAGAAGTTCGTGCAGAATTAAGAAATCAAAATTTTGATGAAAGTACAATAAAAAACTTAACCCCACACAAAACTTTTGAAGGTAACCGACCGTCAACATCGATTCTTTTTGATAAATTAACTCCAAAATCACTCGGCAGGCTAATAGCAATTTACGAACATAAGATATTTACTCAAGGAGTTATATGGAATATCAATTCATTTGACCAATGGGGTGTCGAATATGGAAAACAAATTGCGAAACTTGTTCTACCAGAATTAATTGAGCTAGATGAAACAAGTGGGTTTGATTCATCAACTAATAACCTAATAAATTACACTAAGAAAAAAATATAAGGTACTAATTTAATTCAATATTCTTTAAATAATTTTCTAAAATATCTTTACCCATACTAGAGCCAATACTTGCACCCAGTTTCTTTGCAAACCTATCTGCAAAATTACTTTGAATTGTAAAATCAATAATTTTCTCATGGCCAATAATTTCTCTTGCAACTAAATCCATATCGCCATACCCATCAGCTAAACCAAGTTTAATTGCAGACTCGCCTGACCAAAAAAGGCCAGAAAAAATATCCGAATTAAGTGCCAACTTATTTCCGCGGCCTTTTTTAACGGCTTCAATAAATTGATTATGAACCTCCTTCAGAAGGTTTTGCATAAATTCTCTTTGTTTGGGTTTAACTGGTAGGAAAGGATCTAAAATTGCTTTATTTTCTCCGGATGTTATTAAGCGCCTTTCAACTCCTAATTTCTCAATAACTTTATCAAAACCAAATCCATTCATAAGAACACCAATTGAACCCACTATGCTTGCCTTATCAACAAAAATTTTATCAGCTGCCACAGCTATATAATAGCCGCCAGAAGCACAAATATCCTCAATAACTGCATAGACTGGTATTTGAGGGTGAAGAGACTTATATCTAGTAATCTCATCGTTTATTATGCCTGATTGAACGGGGCTTCCTCCTGGGCTATTTATCGCCAAAATAAGAGCTTTTGTTCCTGGATTCTCGTAAGCTTCTTTTAAACTACTTTTAACGTTAATTGCTGAAACTTCTGAATCAACTCCAATCTCTCCATTTAACGTAATTAGAGCTGTAAAATCCCCAGTTGCAATAGTTGAGTTATTTGATGAGGTTAGTACAAAAAACAACACCCAGCCAAGATAAATTAAGCTAACTAATTTAAAAAATACACTCCATCGCCTAGAGCTTCTCTGTTGAATCAAAGATTCCATAGCGATTTTTTCAATCGTCTGCTTTTCCCAATTATTATCTTGCTGCTCTGCCATATTTAAGCCTTAAATAGTTACAATTAATTTATCTTCTAGAACTTTTAGATTCAAAATTTCCAAATTTTTACCTGCGCATGGCCCCATTATACATTTGCCTGATGAGGGTTCATAAAGTGCTCCATGTGTTGCACAAACTATAAACTTTTCCTCTTCCTCAAAAAATTCATTATTATCCCAATCAAGCTCAACACCAAGGTGTTGGCATTTATTTTTATATGCATAATATTTAGCTTCAAATAAGACAACAAATCCCGACTGATCCTTTCCGCCCTCTAAGAACGTAAATTTTACAGTGCTAGGGTCCTGAGTAAAGCTATCTTTTTGAATAAAAATTTGATTATCCATTAATCTTTATCCAATCAAAAAGATCATATGGATCTTCAATTATATCTAAAGCATCAAATTTTTTTAATTGCTCTAAAGGCTCAGATCCGTAAGCAACAGCTAAAGATGAAACACCTGCATTATCAGCCATTTCGAGGTCGTAACCACTATCCCCTATCATTAATGCCTTTTTGGAATCAATCATCGTAAAATTTAAAATCTCCAAAATCATTTGTGGATGAGGTTTTGAAAAGCACTCATTCACAGTCTTCGTTATTAAAAAATAATCTTTTAAATTTGTATCTATAAGGTCTTGATTTAAACCTTTTCTTCCCTTACCTGTAGCAATACATAAAAGATAGCCCTGCCTCTTAAGATCTTTAATGCCTAATTCTACGCCAGCAAAGAGTCCAGCATGGTGAGGCATTTTTGAGGATAGATCAGCGTTAGCTAGAGTTCCCTCCCAATCAAATATTAGTAAATCAAATTTATTATTGTTCATTTTTAGATATGAAATTAGAAATATGAATGGGCATAGGAGCTTTAATTAAAAGATTTTCAAGGGTTACAGGATGAAGAAATCCTAATTCTGCCGCATGAAGAAGCATTCTTTTTAGCCCAATCTTTTTTAAAGATTTATTGAGAATAAAGTCTCCATATTTATCATCGCCCAAAATTGGAAAGCCTAAATGGGATAATTGGGTTCGTATTTGGTGTGTTCTTCCAGTAATAAGCTTCACATCAAGTAAGCTATAAGAGCTAAAATTTTTTTTAAGAAAAAATACAGATCTTGAAGCTTTTGCTAGTGGATTCTTTAAGGACGATTCAATAACTCTAACTTTTTTTTGACCATTTTCTGCAGTTGTTTTTAACAAGTCCAAATCAACAATCTTTTGTTTCTCTTTCCAGACCCCCTTAACTACAACCTGATATTTTTTATGTACCTTCTTTTCTCGCATTTGTTTATGAATTCCAACTAAAGCCGACCTTTTTTTTGCAATTAGAAGAACCCCGGATGTGTCTTTATCAATTCTATGCACAAGCTCAAAAAATTTATGGTCTGGGCGTCCATTCCGAACTAATTCAATAATACCAAAACTTATGCCACTACCTCCATGAACAGCAGTGCCTGAAGGCTTATTAAATGCAAGTAAAGAATCATCTTCAAATAAAATATTTTCTTCAATAATCTTGAATTGATCTAAATTTATCTTATTTAAGCTAACACTTTTTTTTCTCAAAAAATCTACAGGTGGGATTCTAACAGAGTCATTTAAGGCAAGCCTGAAGTCTGTTCTAACTCTTTTTTTATTAACTCTAACTTGACCACTTCTTAAGATTTTATATATATGGCTTTTTGGCACATTTTTTAAAAATTTTATTAAAAAATTATCAATTTTTTGCCCTTCACTAGACTCATCTACAGTTTCATAAATGACTTTATTTTTTATATGGTCTGCCATTTTATTGTTTTCTTTTAATCATTTATCACATATACTCAATTTGTTCAGATATCTTTACAAGCCAAAGAGAAAAACAATTCTGAATTATACATGTACAACAGAATTCGAGGTTAGCTCTGCTCACCAAAATAGATAAGAAGCAGAATTGATATAAAAGATTTTTAAAAGAATTTAAGCGAAATTAAGAATAATTTAACTAAATATAAAATATATATTTAAATTGACGTAATCATAATAAAAACTTAGGTATTAATTATGGAAACTTCGTAATTACTATTCTAGTTGTGTGGTTATGATTCTAAAAAAATTCAAAATTCTTTACATAAAATCTTCATAATAAATTTAATGGAGAAATTGTAATGAAACGTATGCTTTTTAATGCAACACAGTCAGAAGAACTTCGTGTTGCGACAATAAACGATAACAAATTAGAAGATTTAGATTTTGAAAGAGGCAATAGAGAACAAAGAAAAAGTAACATATACAAAGCAGTTGTAACTAGGATTGAGCCATCATTAGAAGCTGCCTTCGTTAACTATGGTGTAGACCGTCATGGCTTCTTACCATTCAAAGAAATAGCGCCTGAATTTTATTCCAAAAAAACTAGAAAAAAAAATGTATCAATTAAAGATGTTGTAACAGAAGGTCAAGAACTTATTATCCAAGTCAGTAAAGAAGAACGGGGTAATAAGGGTGCTGCTCTAACATCTTACCTATCATTAGCTGGAAGGTATATTGTCTTAATGCCTAATAATAATGGTGGTGGTGGTATTTCTAGAAGAGTTGAAGGCGAAGAAAGATTCGAATTTAAAGAAATACTGTCTAAAGTAAAAGTCAAAAAAGGCATGAGTGTAATAGGAAGAACTGCAGGGATTGGTGCCTCATTAGAAGAAATTCAGTGGGATTTAGACTATTTAACTCAACTTTATGATGCTATAGAAGGCTCAGCAAATGCACAGCCAGCTCCATTTCTTATTTACCAAGAGAGCAATTTAGTTGTAAGGGCTATTCGAGATTACTTCCATGAGGATATAGAAGAAATTCTTATTGACAAGAAAGAAATTTTTGATCAAGCACACCAATTTATGAGTCATGTAATGCCGGGTTATGCGGATCGAATTAAATTCTACGAAGATGAAATTTCTTTATTTAGTAAATATGGAATTGAGAATCAGATTGAATCAGCCTTTCTTAGAGAAGTTCAGCTCCCATCAGGGGGTATAATTGTAATCGATCATACCGAAGCACTTGTTTCTGTTGATGTTAATTCAAGTCGCTCAACAAAAGGCCGTAGTATTGAAAATACTGCATTAAGTACAAATCTCGAAGCTGCTGATGAGGTAGCAAAACAATTACGTTTAAGAGATATTGGCGGGTTGATAGTAATTGACTTTATTGATATGGAAAATTTAAAGAATCAAAAAGAAGTTGAAAACAGAATTAGAGATGCTTTAAAACTTGATAAGGCGAGAATACAAACAAGCAGAATATCAAGATTTGGCTTATTAGAGTTATCAAGACAAAGACTTAAACCTAGTATAGGAGAAGGAGTTAACGGCGTATGTACAAGGTGTCAAGGAACAGGAAGAGTAAGGGACATTCAATCAACATCGTTATATATACTAAGAATGATTCAAGAGGAAGCTAATAAGGATACGAACCAAATTATCTCCGTTCAAATTCCGATTGAAGTTGCAACACTTCTTTTAAATGAAAAAAGAAGAGATATTGCCGATATTGAAAGTAAAACAAAGAATGAAATTATTATCATTCCAAATAAATACTATGAAATTCCAAAATACGGTCTTGAAAGATCCGCTCAAAAAACTAGTAAAGCTAGCTACACCGCTGTTGAGCCCCCACTTGAATTAATTCAAAATAATGATGAAGGTGAACAAAATCAAAAAGATAGATTAGAGCCTGTTGTAAAGACAATTATTCCTTCAAAAAGAAATACAAAATCTAAAAATAATAAAACTATTTTTGGGTTCTTTAAAAATTTAATTGGTACAACAGAAAATGATTCAGTAGAAGAGCAGAAAGAAGAAAAAACTGAAGAAATAAAAAAAACTGAAAGACCAAACAATAATAGAAGAAGAAATAATAATAGGAATAGGAATAATAGAAATAGAAGTAATTTAAATACCGAACAAAGTAATCACAGTGGAATAGAAAACAAGGGTCAAGGTGAAGCTCAAGCAACTGCAGTAAAAAAAGAAACTATACCTGCAATTAGTGAAGCTAGTATACAAAAAGAAACTAAGTCAGGAATTATAAAAGAAACTAAAGCTAAGCCAAAAAGAAAAGTAGAAAAATTAGAAAAAGTTGACCTGTCTAAAGTTGGACTTAACCTTGTAGAAACTAAAGCATCTATGAAAAGTACAACTACTAAATCAAAACTTCCAGAGGAAAAGAAAGCAAAAACTAAAAAAATCGCTTCGTGGCAGAGTCACCCGAAGAAAAAAACTGGAAATACAAAGCTAGTTATGATTGAAACAAAAAAACCAACAAAAGCAACAAAACCAAAAAAGGCTAGTCCATTAAAAAAATAATGACATACCAACCAATATAAGCCATTATTAACGCACCGAATACATGACCAATTAAAAATAAAAAACTTGTTTGCACCTCACCTTTTTGGAGAAGGGAAAAAATATCAGAGGTGTAAGCAGAGAAAGTAGTTAACCCCCCTAAAAAACCAATATTTATAAATAACTTTAATTCTTCACTTAGTGTCGAAGCTGTAGCTTGAAAGTATGCAATAGACAAACCCATTAAAAAACCACCTAATAAATTAACAGCAAGAGTACCAAGAGGGAGTCCTGGATATAAAACATACAAAAGATACCCTATTATCCATCTTAACCAAGCGCCAATTGCTGCAGCAAAACCAACTATCAGGAAATTTGTAAAGTTAAACATACATTTATACTTTAATAAAATGTTTACGATAATATTTTAGCTCTTCTATAGATTCCAAAATATCCGCCAATGCTTCATGTTTGCCTTTTTTCTTAAATCCGTCAATTAGTTCTGGCTTCCATCTCTTTGCTAATTCTTTAAACACACTGACATCGAGGTTGCGATAATGAAAATAAGATTCTAAGTCTGGCATATGCTTAGCCATAAATCTCCTATCCTGACATATTGAATTGCCGCACATAGGAGATTTATTTTTCCCTACATATTCCTTAAGAAATTCTAATAATTGGTGGGTAGCTGCTTCTTCATTTACCTTAGAGTTTTTAACTTTTTCTATTAAACCTGATTTGCCGTGAGTGGATTGATTCCATGAATCCATTTTGGCTAATACATCATTAGATTGATTTAAAACCAGAACAGGGCCTTCGGCAATAATCCTCAAAAAAGGATCAGTTATAATAACTGCTATCTCAAGTATCTTGTCCATTTCTGAATTAAGACCGCTCATTTCCATATCTAACCATATTAAATTGTCATTACTTTTGCTCATCATGATTTCCATTAAAATTTTATATTAATTTCATTTTCAACTTACTTTTATCAAGGTTTTACTTCACAATACTTCTTTTAAGTTTTAAATACGTCATTATGTCACTTACCTTTTATTATTTATTTATATTTTTATTAATCACAACAACAATTTTTCAAGTCTGGCTAACAAAAAGACATATAGTCCATATCCATAAAAATAAAACGAGAGTTCCCGCTGCCTTCTCTAAAACAATTTCAATATCAGATCATAAAAAAGCAGCAGATTATACTATTTCTAAATCTAATATTGGAATAATTGATTTATTTATTCAAGCTATATTTTTATACCTAATCACCTTGGGTGGTGGAATAAATATACTTACCAACACATTTAGTAATTTGATCAATAATCAATTAGTTATTGGGGCAATAGTTATTATATCAGTGATGCTTATATCATCATTAATTGATCTCCCACTCAATATTTATAAAACTTTTAATATTGATGAAAGATTTGGATTCAATCGAATGACTGCTCAAATTTTTATACTAGATCTAATAAAACAATCTATTTTAAGTATAGTTATTGGAATTCCTATACTTTTAATCTCTCTATGGATTATTTCAAACTTAGGAGGTTTATGGTGGCTGTGGTTATGGGTATTTATTTCTGTTTTTAATTTCTTAATGCTTATCCTCTATCCAACCTATATCGCACCATTTTTTAACAAATTCTTACCGCTTAAAGATGTAAAACTAAAAACTAAGATTGAAAAATTACTTTTAAAGTGTGGCTTTAAATCAAACGGACTTTTCGTAATGAACGGATCACTAAGAAGTAATCATGGAAATGCATACTTTACGGGTTTTGGAAATTCTAAAAGAATAGTATTTTTTGATACGCTTCTTGAAAAGCTTTCCCATAAGGAAATTGAAGCTGTATTAGCACATGAGTTAGGACATTTTCATCACAACCATGTTAAAAAAAGAATTATTTTAATGTTTGTTATGAGTTTTATAGGTTTGTATGTATTAGGTATTTTAAAAGATAGTGCATGGTTTTATGAATCATTAGGGGTTATTCAAAGCGATGCAAATGGTTTATTACTATTTTTACTAGTTTCCCCTCTTTTTATCTTTTTTATTAGGCCTTTAATGGCATATTATTCACGAAAAAATGAATTTGAAGCTGATGAATATGCATGTAAATATTCCAATCCTCAAGATTTAAAACTTTCACTAATAAAGCTATATAGAGATAATGCATCAACATTAACGCCAGATCCTCTCTATTCAAATTTTTATGACTCTCATCCCCCCGCACTTGAGAGAATAAATACTATAGATAAAATTTAAATGGAAATTACCACAAAATTAGAATTTGATGCTGGCCATAGAATCCCACATCATAAAAGCTCATGTAAAAATCTACATGGCCACAGATACGCTATTGAAGTAACTATTAAAGGTGAGGTTGTCTCTGATAAATCAAACTCAGACTTTGGAATGGTTATGGACTTTTCAGATGCAAAAGAACTTATAAAAGAAACCATTGTAGAAGAATGGGATCACTCATTTATTGTACATAAAGATGACACCGCCGTTCTTGAATTTTTAGAATCACTAGATGATCATAAAACTGTAGTTTTTCCATTAGTTCCAACTGTAGAAAATATGGCTTTATTGGCTATGGAAAAATTAAAAATTTCATTTGATAAAAAATTTGGCGCATTAATTAAACCATTTAAAGTCCGGCTCTATGAAACACCTAATAATTGGGCTGATGTTTTTTACTAGTAAATTTGGTAAATCCCATTGCATATTTAAATCATTATTGATTTTTAATCTTTAGATTTAAAATAAAGTCATTATGTGCCTGTAATTCTTCACTATTAGGATTTATGACAATAAGACCATCCTGATTTACATCTTTTAAATTAAGCATATCAGAACTCTGAGCAAAATCTATTGAAAATGCCTCCTGGCCTCTTGTCATAGAAAGGTATACATCACCAAGCAATTGAGCATCAAGAAGAGCACCATGAAAACTTCTTGAAGTATTGTCTATGTCATAAGCTTTACATAAGGCGTCTAAATTATTCCGCTGGCCAGGCCTAATTTCTTTAGCTAGTTTTAGTGTGTCAAAAATAGAAAATGCATGCGCCTCCAGCTTATCAAAACTAATTTTACCTAATTCCATATTTATAAATCCAACATCAAAAGGAGCATTGTGAATAATAATTTCAGAATCCTTAATAAAATTTAGAAATTCAGATGCAACATTCTTAAATAAAGGCTTGTCCTGGAGAAATTCCAAAGTTATACCATGAACCTCCTGTGCTGCAGAATCTATATCTCTTTCAGGATTTAAGTAAGTGTGATAATGATTTTGTGTTAATTGACGGTTATTCATTTCAATTGCAGCAATTTCTATAATCCTATGTCCTTGATTTGGGTCAAGACCAGTTGTCTCAGTATCTAAAAATATTTGCCTCATAATACGAGTCCTTGCATACCGACGCCTTTATTAGCTAAATAATCTGCTCTATCATTTTCTGGGTGCCCAGAATGTCCTTTTACCCAAATCCAATTTATTTTTAATTGAGAAGTTAAGTTATCTAATTGAACCCATAAATCTTTATTCTTTACTTCTTTTTTATTGCTTGTTTTCCAGCCGTTAATTTTCCATTTAGCAATCCATTCATTAATGCCTTTTTGTACATAAGTTGAATCAGTAAAAACTGTTATTTCATTTTCAGTATTGATAGTTCTTAGGGCCCTAATTACTGCCATAATTTCCATCCTGTTATTTGTAGTATTAGCCTCACCTCCATATATCTCATTTTTAGTATCGCCTTGAAGTATCAAAGCACCCCACCCTCCAGGACCTGGATTTCCTTTACATGCTCCATCTGTGTAGATATTAATCATATTAAAGCTACTCTTCCTTTAAAACGGTTGTTTTTTTCACATTTTTCCATTTTGGTTTAATTGGTGTAAGGCTTATTACCTTTTTTTGTGCAACTATAAAATATAAGTTGCCAAAGAGAGGCAACCAACGATTTCCAATACTTTCAAGGTTACTAATAAATGAATAATTATCGTCAGAAAATATAAATTGATAATTTGAAATTTTGGCTTCACAAATAGAAAAACCTGCCACCTTTAATTCATTCTGAATTAAAGACATACTAATAAATTTAGAATTCCAAGGAGGATGCATGCTAAATGAGAAAAAATTTCTAATTCCTGCAAGGCTAAAAGGATTAAATGAGATAATAATTAAATGCCCTCCAGAAATTATTGTACGAAATAAATCATCAAACAAAAGTTTATTATATCCCTGCTCAATAAAATGAGGACAAATAATTAAATCAATCGATTCTTCTGCAAGAGGAATAGAAGAGCTATCAAAAATAATATTTTTCAAAACCCCCTCATTGAAAAGATGTTTATTAATTCGAGAGTGCTCAAGGAAGTCTGCAAAAGACCCACCCAGCTGAAGTGCAAAATACCCAAACTTATCTTCAATAAATTTATTAACGATTTCTTTTTCTTGTGCAATAAGATTTTTTGCAGTTTTTGATTTAAACCAATTCATAATTTTAAAAATAACATAAAAACAAGGTAAAATTAAGTTATATATGCACCCAATCCTACCTCAAAATAATAATATAAATATATTCCCGATTAAGGCATTCAAGGATAATTACATTTGGGTAATTCAAGAAAAACTCAATGGTATAATTATTGATCCTGGCGATGCTAAACCTGTCCTAAAAAAACTAAAAGAAAAAAATATTAGCTTAATAGCAATTCTGATTACACATAAACATTATGATCATACTGGAGGAGTTGAGGAATTAATTAATAATCATCCTAATGTTCAAATTTTTGGTCCAAAAAATATTGAGTTTAAATTTAAATATACAATTGTAAAAGAAGATGACATCATTTCAATACTTGGGACTAAAGTTAAGTTTAATGTAATTGAGACACCAGGACATACTTTAGATCATATAATCTATGTCGATACAGATCATTTGTTTTGTGGCGACACTCTATTTGCATGTGGTTGCGGGAGATTATTTGAAGGTACTTACAGAGAAATGTTCGAATCATTATCAAAAATTTCTTCGCTTGCCCCTAAAACAAAAGTATACTGCGCTCATGAATATACTAAAAAAAATATTCAATTTGCGTTAACAATAGATAAAGAAAATAATCAACTAAATGAGCGTTACAAAAGATTAAGAGATGTGGAAATTACAATTCCATCAATACTCAAAGAAGAGCTTGAAACAAATCCTTTTCTTAGAGCTAAAACAATTGAAGAATTTAAATTAATTAGAAAGAGAAAAGATGAATTTTGAGAGCAACTCCTTGTTAAAAGCTTTAATGTTAATCCTCTTTTTTTCAATAACAATAAGTGTCCAATCTGAAACAAATGCATTAGGACAGCAAATAACAGTTATTGGCCAAAAAAAAGATGTTAATGATAACCGAACTATTTATAAACATAGTATTTGGTCCAGAATTAATAACGGCTATAAGATGAAGGAAAGACCAAGCCGTAGAATTCGAAGCTTTGAAAAATGGTATTCACAAAGACCAGAATACGTTGAAAGAATGCTTGAAAGAAGTGAAAAATATCTTTTTTACGTTGTTGGTGAGGTTGAAAAAAGAAATATGCCGATGGAAATAGCTCTCCTACCAATGATAGAAAGCGCATATAACCCTATATCAACCTCAAGAAAAAAAGCAGCAGGTATGTGGCAATTTATACCCGCCACTGGAAGACTATATGGTTTAGAGCAAAATTGGTGGATTGATAACAGAAGAAATGTAGTGGAGTCAACAAATGCCGCTTTAAATTATTTAGAGAAATTACACAAAAAATTTGGAACATGGGAGTTAGCCCTTGCCTCTTATAATGCAGGTGAAGGAAGAATAAGCAGAGCAATTAAAAGAAATAAAAGAAACAAAAAATCAACAGGTTATTACAGCCTCAGATTGCCAAAAGAAACAAAAAACTATGTGCCAAAGCTATTTGCTATAAAGAATATTATAAGCAACCCTAGAAAATATGGATTAAATTTACCTGAAATAAAAAATCAACCATATTTTGAATATGTTGAAGTAAATAAAAATATTGATACCCAGCTTGTTACTAGACTTGCAGAGATCTCAATTGAAGAATTTCAATTATTAAACTCACAACATAAAAGGCCTGTTATAAATGTAAAAAAGGTACCTCAAAAAATAAACTTGCCCCGTCAGAATATACATATATTTAACTATAATTTTCATAATTATGACAAACCTTTATCTAACTGGAACGCATATAAGCCGAAAAGAAAAGAAAGCGTTGCACAAGTTGCTAAAAAATTTGGGATTGATAGAAAAATACTGATTCAAGTTAATCGTTTAGAGCGTAGAAAATCATTTAGAAGAAATAGCACTATTTTAATACCTAACAACAATGCAATAACTACATACTTTCCTACCAATGTTAATGAATTGTATAATTACTCGTCGATAACTACCCATAAAGTTTCATCTGGTGAAACTCTAAGCCATATTTCCGATAAATATAATATTTCAGTTAGAGATATTAAAGAATTTAATGAACTACGATCAGATAGAATAATCATAGGGGATACATTGGATATACCTAAATAATTTATTTTATGTGCACATGAAAAAAAAATTCCTATCTTTTAACCTTATTGCTATTTTTATCTCATCAATATTTCTACTAAGTTGCTCTAAGAATACTTCTGAAGTAATTGATTACAATGGAGAATTTAAAAATAGTTCTGGTGGAAATCTCATCAATGCCATGGCTGGAGAACCCAGCAATCTTATTGCTATGATTGCTGGTGATTCAGCCTCATCTGCAATAGCTGGAAATATATTTAACTCGTTACTTAAATACGATGAAAATTTAAATTATATCCCAGATTTAGCAGAAAGTTGGGAAATCTCAAATAATCAAAAAACAATTAGCTTTAAATTAAAAAAAGATCTTCAATGGGCTGATGGTAAACCACTTACAAGTGCAGATGTATTATTCACTTGGAAATTAATAACCAATCCTAATACCAGAACGCCTTATGCTTCAGATTATCAACTTGTTAAAAAAGCCTCTACCCCCGATCCTTTAACTTTTAAAGTTACTTATGAGAGCAGTTATGCTCCAGCTCTTGATACTTGGGCCTCGCTGCATATTCTTCCCAAACATATTTTAAAAGATGAAGATATCAATAATACTTTCTTTTCACGAAAGCCAACAGGATCGAGCTATTACAAACTTGATGAGTGGATAAGTGGGCAACAGGTAACACTTAAGGCTAATGATAAAAGCGTTTCAGGAACTCCTTTAATAGAAAAATTAATCTCAAGAATAATTCCTGATACATCGTCCCAATTCTTAGAGCTTACCGCCGATAATATTGACGTAATGAACATAAACCCAATTCAGTACCAACGAGTATTTCCGGCAAGAAAAGACTTACAACAAAAAATTGCACTTTATAAAGAGCTGGGAAATGGATATACATACCTTGGTTTCAATCTTAAGAAAGCTCCATTTAATGATATTAGAGTTAGGCAGGCTCTTAATTATGCGATTGATAAAGATGAGGTTATAAAAGGTGTTCTTTTAGGCTTGGGAGAAGCAATTTCTAGCCCTTACAAGCCTGGTACAAGATGGAATAATCCAAACCTAAGCCCCTACCCTTACAGCCCATCAAAAGCTCTCGAATTACTAGCAGATGCTGGTTATATAAAAGATAAAAATGGCTCACTTACGAAAGATGGAAAACCTTTAAAATTTGAAATTATCACAAATCAAAATAAACAAAGAGAAATGACAGCGGTTTTAATTCAACGAAGATTGCAAGAGATTGGTGTAAAGGTTTCGATTAGGGTAATCGAATGGGCTAGTTTTGTAAATAGATTTATAAAAACAGGAGATTTCGATGTTGTTGTTCTTGGGTGGGGCTTATCTCTTGATCCAGATCAATATAATATTTGGCATTCTTCACAACAAGGGCCAGGTCAATTTAACTTTCTTGGTTATTCAAATAAAACCGTTGATCAATTGCTTGAGTTAGGCCGAAAAGAATTAAATCCACATAAACGTGAAAAAATTTACCGTGAATTCTCAAAGCATCTACTAGAAGATTCCCCAATAGTCTATCTATATGCAGGCTATGGATTGAGTGCGGTTCATAAAAGAGTAAAAGGAATTAAGAAGCCTGCTCCTCCTGCAGGAATTTATCATAATAATTACGATTGGTTTATTCCAAAACTCCTTCGTAGAAATGAAATTTTGGAGCAATAATGATTTCATACCTAATAAAAAGAATCTTATGGATGATACCAATGTTAATCGGTATAAGTTTAATATCATTTTTTATTATGCATCTTGCACCAGGTGATGTAACTTCAAGCGAGGCCTCTTTCAATCCAAAAGCCTCCGAGGAATCTAGGCAAAAATTAAGAGAACTTTATAACCTCGATAAGCCGGTAATTATTCAATATGGATTATGGGTAAAGAGAATCGCTCAGCTTGATTTTGGTAACTCATTTGCATCACATCAAAAACCAGTGTTATGGGAGCGAAAAGATAAATCTGGCAACATAACTAAAGGTTTAATCCAGGAATCGCTACCAATCACCTTAATGATTAATCTATTGGGGATTTTTATTATTTTTTCTATTTCTATTGTTTTAGGAACCCTTTCTGCAGTTCGACAAAATACCTGGGTTGATCGATCAATAACTTTATTTGTTTTTATCGGTTTTGCAATTCCCGGTTTTTGGCTAGCACTTTTATTAATGTATTGGACTGGGGTTAGTCATCAATGGCTTCCTATATCGGGGCTTCATAGTCCAGGCTTTCAAAACCTTAGCGATTTCGGTCAATTTATAGATCTTCTAAAGCATTTAGTTCTTCCAGTTTTAATATCATCTCTGAGTGGTCTTGCTGGCATATCTCTATACGTAAGAAATGGTATGTTAGACATTCTTCATCAAGATTTTATTACAACAGCAAGATCTAAAGGTCTAAAGGAAAATAAAATTGTATTTATTCATGCGCTTAAAAATGCCATTCTTCCACTTATTACAATCATAGGTCTTTCTATCCCTGGACTCATTGGTGGATCTGTAATAGCGGAGTCAATTTTTGCTATACCTGGCATGGGTAAACTTTTTTACGATTCAGTTTTAATGAGAGATTTTCCTGTAATTATGGGAATCTTGACTATCGGATCTGTATTAACTTTAATAGGGACTTTACTTGCCGATATAGGTTATGCATGGGCTGATCCAAGAGTTAGGAAAGGTTTAGTAAAATGAATATTTTTTTAAAAAATCCTCTTGCACTATCTGGTTTAATTATTATTTTAACAATTTTAATTTTGGCGTTAATTGCTCCAATTATTGCTCCATATGATCCAAATTTTATCGACATAGACTCTATATTATTTCCGCCTTCAATCAATCACTTAATGGGTACAGATGGGCTTGGAAGAGATGTTTTTTCAAGAATGCTTTATGGAGCACAAATATCTTTACTAGTTGGTTTTGTGGCTGTAGGTATAGCAACTCTAATTGGTGTTATTTTAGGATCATTAGCCGGATTCTATAGGGGGTGGGTTGATTCATTAATTATGCGATTTGTAGATATAATGCTATCAATACCAACATTCTTTCTAATATTGGCTGTAATAGCTTTTCTTACACCATCAATATGGAATATTATGATTGTTATTGGCTTAACATCATGGATGGGTGTTACAAGGCTCGTAAGAGCTGAGTTCTTTAGTTTGCGTCAAAGAGAGTATGTACTTGCGTCAGAAACAATGGGTTCGAATCATTTTTCAATAATAATAAAGCACCTTCTTCCAAACAGCTTAACACCGATAATCGTTAGCTCGGTTCTTGGAATCGCAAGTGCAGTTTTAGTAGAATCTGGTCTTAGTTTTTTAGGTTTGGGTGTTCAAGCTCCAACTGCATCTTGGGGAAATATACTTACTGATGGAAAAGAATATATTCAATTTGCTTGGTGGCTCTCTTTATTTCCTGGTTTAGCTATTCTCATTACTGTATTAGGATATAATTTGCTTGGTGAGGGTCTAAGAGATGTATTAGATCCTAAAAATAAAGGCTAATTATCAAAGAAAGACCAATTATGAGCTTCTTAAAGAATAAAAAAGTATTAATACTTGGATTGCTTAGTAATCGATCTATTGCTTATGGCATAGCTTCTTCTATGAAAAAACAGGGAGCTGAGCTCGCATTTACTTATCAAATGGAAAAACATAAAGAACGAGTTCAAAAACTTGCCTCACATTTTGATTCAAATATTGTTTTACCATGTGATGTCGCAAATGATAAAGATATTGAGAATCTTTTCCCATTATTAGAAAAAGAATGGGGGAAATTCGACATATTAGTTCACTCAATAGCTTTTGTTCCGAAAGAAGCATTAAGTGGCGATTTTATTGAATCAACTTCACGTGAAAATTTTACAATAGCGCACAATATTAGTTCGTATAGTTTTACTGCTCTCGCAAAGGCGGCCATTCCATATTTAAATACAAACTCAAGCCTTTTAACACTCAGCTACTTAGGAGCTGAAAGAACAATGCCTAATTACAATGTAATGGGTTTAGCAAAAGCAAGTCTTGAAGCAAATGTTAGGTATATGTCTCACAGTTTAGGTAAAAAGGGGTTTAGGGTTAATGCAATTTCAGCAGGTCCAATTAAAACTCTTGCTGCTTCAGGTATTGCAAACTTTGATAAAATGTATGATTTCAATGAACGTCATGCTGCATTAAAGAGAAATGTAACGATTGATGAGGTTGGAAATGTTGCTGCATTTTTATGTAGCGACCTAGCGTCAGGAATTACAGGGGAAATAACTTACGTGGATGGCGGAATGAATATTACAGCTGCTGGCTCTATTGATTAATTCAAATTAGCAAATAACTCAGAGTTAAACTTCCGCCATCCACGTAAGTCAATATCAGCTTTAGCTTTTAAATTTGACATGAAAGCAAGATCAATTTCTTCCTGAATCATAACTATATAATCATTATAATAAGTATCAATTGAATCTTTATCTTCTACTTTTTCAGTAGCCACTTTATTAAGTTTAACAATAATATATTCACTCTTACCATCATAAAAACCAGAGTACGATGGAAGTTGACTGTCATCCATTTTAAATATTACATTTATAAGAGGGTCAGATAAACCTTGTCTATCAACACGATCTATCACTAATTGATCTATCCAATCAACTATCTTCGAATTTGATTTAGCATCTTCGATTAATTTAGTCCCAGCAGCAATTAAAAGTCTCTGGGATTCTGCTTTTATAAGAAAGTCTTTAATCTTACCTTTAACTTCCTCAAAAGATTTTTTAGCTGAAGGACGAAAATCTACAACTCTAGCCGCGACTAAATTATTAGGTGAGGCCTCGATAGCTGCAATATTTTTCTTTTCTTCTATAGCATTCTTTTCGAAAATTGCTTGAGCAAAAGCTTCGTTATTAAAGAATCTTTTTGCATCCTCAAAACTTAGCCATTCACTATCTTCAATTTGTAAAGAAAATTTCTTTGCAGCTTCTTGAAGATTTTCAGATTGCTCATAAACATTATTGCTAAAATCTTCTGCATTTGAACCATATTCAGTAAGTGCTTTATTAAAAACCAACTCCCCCTTAATTTGATTTTTAACTGATTCAAACTTAACTTCATCTCCTTTTATATCAGTTAACATTACAATATGGTATCCAAACTCAGTCTTAATAAGGTCAGAAATCTGATTTTTAGGCATCGAAAAAACTGCGTCATCAAAGGCCTTAGGCATATCCCCCCTGGAGAAGAAGCCAAGATCCCCACCATTTTTTGAGGATTCCGCATCTTGAGAATATTCTTTAGCATTTTTTTTAAAAGTCTTAGGATTCTTTCTTATATCACTTAGAACACTCAAAGCTTTAGCTTTAATTTTATCTATTTCCTCAGCTGTCATATCAGCTCTAATAGTAAACAATATATGTTTTGCTCTTCTTTGTTGATCTGCTTGATATCTATTTATGTTATTAGTAAAATAATCTTTTACTTCTTTATCTTCTACCTTTACAGTCGGAACAATTCCTGCAGCTGAATAAATAATAAATTTAATCTTAACTTGATCAGGACGAATAAATGAGGACTCACTTTCTTCATATACTTTTTTTAATGCAGGGGCTGAAAGGTCAATTTTTTTCTTAAAGTCATCTTGTTTTAATTCATAGATACTTACATCTCTTTTTTGGTAAGCTAAATCAACAAGGTGCTGTATTTTATTTTTTGGTGTGTAAACAAGTTTTCTTAAGGTATCTTTTACTTGCTGAGTTCCAAGGTCATTTTTAATACTGTTATCGAATTTTTTTGGAGTTAAATTGTTGATTTTTAAAACTTCATCATATTGAGTTTGAGAAAATTTTCCATTTCTTTGAAACTCAGGCATACCTGATATATATGTTCCAATTTGTTCGTCACTAATATAAAAACCTGAATCCTTAACTGCTTGATTAACAAGTTTGGTACTTATTAATTTATCTAACACTGCTTTTTTAAACTCTAAACTTTTAAATACTTTAGGGTCTGTTGACTCATCTTGGCCTTTTATTTGGGCAATAAATTGGCTTTCAGTCTTTTGTAGGTCTTGAGAGGTGATAGCTTCATCATTAACTGAAGCAATATGAATATTCCTTCCACCTGATGATAAATATGAATCTATACCGAAAAGTGCAAAAGGAATAATTATTAGTCCTAAGATAACCTTAGCAAATGTAGTTTGTGTCCTATTTCGAATTTGTTCTAACATATTTAAATTCTCAAAAAAATAATACTTAAAGGACCAAATTAAAACATATTGGTTCTTTATTTATCAAATATAAACTAACAATTATCAGTCTATATTGATTTAGTTGGCGGAGTGGACGGGACTCGAACCCGCGACCACCGGCGTGACAGGCCGGTATTCTAACCAACTGAACTACCACTCCTAAAATGGTGGGTGCTACAGGGGTCGAACCTGTGACATTCGCCTTGTAAGGGCGACGCTCTACCAGCTGAGCTAAGCACCCGAATCGTTAAAAATTTAGCACGTAATTTTACAATAATGTCATGAACAAAGCTAGCTTAATAAAATAAAAAACTAATGTGCTATTGATTTGTCAATATGAATTGTATTTTTTGATGCAGTAGGGACAACCTTTGATTTCTTTATTAAGCTTTTTGGCTCTTTTGTTAATGCGATTTCAATAACTTGATCAATCCATTTAACAGGGATAACATTAACCCCGTCCTTGATTTCATCTGGGATATCTATCAAATCCTTTAAATTTTGTTCTGGAATTAAAATTTTCTTAATATTTCCACGATGTGCTGCTAATAATTTTTCTTTCAGGCCACCAATCGGTAAAACTTCACCTCTAAGAGTAATCTCTCCTGTCATCGCGACATCAGAATGAACAGGTATACCAGTTAAGCTCGATATAATTGCTGTTGTTATGCCAATACCGGCACTTGGTCCATCTTTTGGAGTTGCTCCCTCAGGGAAATGAATATGTATGTCTTTTTTTTCATGGAACGTATTATTGATACCTAATTTCTCTGCACGACTTCTTACAACGCTCATTGCTGCATGGATAGATTCTTGCATCACATCGCCAAGTTTTCCAGTAATTATTGTCTTTCCTTTGCCTGGTAAGACTACAGCTTCAATTGTTAATAATTCGCCGCCAACTTGAGTCCAAGCTAAACCTGTAACTTGACCAATTTGATTCTTTTTATTTGCATAGCCAACATCATAAATTTTAACTCCTAAATAATCTTGTAGGTTTTTACTATTAACAGATATAGATTTAAATTTTTTATTTGTTAAAAGTAATTTCACAACTTTTCTACAAATTTTTGAAATTTCTTGCTCTAATTTCCTAACTCCAGCCTCTCTGGAATAAAACTGAATAATATCTTTAATGGCTTTTGCTGAAATTTTGAATTCATTTCGTTTTAATCCATGGTTTTTTAGTTGCTTAGGTAGAAGATGTTTAGTTGCAATATTTAATTTTTCAGATTCTGTATACCCTGCTAACCTTATAATCTCCATCCTATCTAAAAGTGGTTCTGGGATATCCATTGAATTAGCAGTTGCAACAAACATTACATCAGATAAGTCATATTCAATTTCAGCGTAATGATCAGTAAACGTGTGGTTTTGTTCAGGATCTAAAACTTCAAGCAAAGCTGAAGATGGGTCTCCTCTAAAATCCTGGCCCATTTTATCTACCTCATCTAATAAAAATAATGGGTTCTTAACGCCAACTTTAGTCATGTTCTGTAAGATTTTACCAGGCATTGATCCAATATAAGTTCTTCGATGCCCTCTGATCTCTGCCTCATCTCTTACGCCCCCAAGAGCCATCCTTACATACTTTCGATTAATAGATTTTGCAATACTATTTCCAAGAGATGTTTTACCTACACCCGGAGGGCCAACTAAACATAAAATTGGACCTTTAAGCTTACCAACCCTATTTTGTACAGCTAAATATTCAACTATTCTTTCTTTTACTTTTTCTAATCCAAAATGATCGTTATCAAGATCTATTTTCGCGCCCCTCAGATCTTTATTAATTTCTGTTTTATCGGTCCATGGTAAGTTAATTAATGTTTCAATAAAAGTCCTAACGACAGAAGCCTCTGCTGACATTGGGGACATCATTTTTAATTTTTTAAACTCTGAAAAACATTTTTCTTTGGCTTCATTTGTCATTCCAACAGTTTTTATTTTTTCTTCGAGCTCATCAAGATCAGCACCTTCATCCTGCTCTCCCAATTCTTTTTGAATTGCTTTTACCTGTTCATTTAAGTAATACTCTCTTTGTGACTTTCCCATCTGCCTCTTTATTCTTCCTCGAATCCTTTTCTCAACTTGTAGAATATCAATTTCAGACTCCATAATATTGAGAAGTAATTCTAAGCGACTTTTGATATCAAAAGTTTCGAGTATATTTTGCCTTTCAGAGAGTTTTAAAGTTAAATTTGCAGCAATTGAGTCCGCCAGTCTTCCTGGTTCTGTAATCAATGTAAGAGAAGTTAAAATTTCAGGGGGAATTTTTTTATTTAATTTTACATACTGATCAAACTGAGAAAAAACTGAGCGCATAAATGCCAAAGTTTTCTTATCTTTTTTTTCTCTAATTTTAATTAAGCTTATATCTGCCGACCAAAAATCTCCAGAGTCATTAAAATTTTTTATACTTGCTCTTTCTAACCCCTCAACTAAAACTTTAACTGTCCCATCAGGCAACTTCAACATTTGCAAAATACTCGCAACAGTTCCTACGGTATATAAATCTTTAATCTCAGGCTCATCTTGACCAGCGGTTTTTTGAGCAACCAATAAAATCTTTTTATTTCCATTGTTTGCTTTTTCTATTGCACTTATTGATTTTTCTCTTCCGACAAATAGAGGTATTACCAATTGAGGGTAAACTACTACATCCCTTAAAGGAAGCATTGGAAAATCTTTTGTATGTTTTGTCTGTATAGTCATTGTAATTTTCTTCTTTAAAAAATCAATATCGAACTAATGTTATGGGGATACTTTAATATAATTCAAGTGCTATTTACTTATTCGCTTGCTTTTCATTATCTGAATATATTAAATATGGCTTTTTATTTTTATTTATTACATCTTTATCTATAACTACCTTTAGTAAATTATTTATTGTAGGAAGTTCAAACATAATTTCTTTTAGGCTTGATTCCATTATAGACCTTAGTCCACGAGCACCCGTTTTTCGTTCAATTGCTTTAAGAGCAATCGCATCGATAGCGTCATCACGAAATTCTAACTCCACTCCTTCCATACCAAATAATTTTTTATACTGCTTTATCAGCGCATTCTTTGGCTCTTTTAATATTTGAATTAATGCATTCTGTTCAAGAGTTTCCAATGTTGTTATAACTGGAAGTCTTCCTATAAACTCTGGGATTAAGCCAAATTTAATCAAATCTTCTGGTTCGACATTTTTAATAATATTGCTAATAGCTTTAAGGTCATCTTTACCCTGAACCTCAGCCCCGAAACCTATACTATTTTTCTCAGTTCTTTGCCTAATAATTTTCTCAAGCCCATCAAAAGCACCTCCGCAAATAAACAATATATTTGAAGTATCAATTTGAACAAATTCTTGGTTTGGGTGTTTTCTTCCGCCTTGAGGTGGAACTGAAGCAACGGTTCCTTCAATTAGTTTAAGTAAGGCTTGCTGAACACCTTCCCCTGATACATCTCTTGTAATTGAGGGAGTGTCTGATTTTCTAGATATCTTATCAACTTCATCAATGTAAACAATTCCTTTTTGTGCTTTTTCAATATTGTAGTCACATTTTTGCAGTAACTTTTGCATAATATTTTCAACATCTTCACCTACATAACCTGCTTCAGTTAATGTAGTTGCATCAGCCATAACAAATGGGACCTCAAGTAAGTGTGCTAAAGTTTGTGCAAGTAATGTTTTACCAGAACCAGTTGGACCAATAAATAAAATATTACTTTTAGCAATTGTTACATCTTTAAATTCACTCTTGTTATTTTTATTATTTTTTAACCTTTTATAGTGATTATAAACTGCAACAGACATACTCTTCTTAGCTTCATCTTGTCCTATTACATACTCACCAAGAGATGTTGAAAGTTCTTTTGGGCTTAGTAAGTGATCCGACTCAATTTTTTCTAATTCTTCATTGAGCTCTTTAGATTCTTCTTTAATAATGTCATTACATAAATCAATACATTCGTCACAAACAAATACTGAAGGTCCGGCAATTAGCTTCTTAACTTCATGTTGATTTTTCCCACAAAACGAACAAAAAAGAGATATTTTATTATCTTCAGCCATTTGAGCCCTTATTTAACTTCAGTCCTGCTAGCAATAACCTGATCAATCAAGCCGTATTTAGCTGACTCATCTGAACTCATAAAATTATCACGATCAGTATCTTCTGCAATTTTCTTTATTGATTGTTTTGTGTGTTTGGATAAAATTGAATTAAGCTTATTTTTTAAGAATAAGATTTCTTTTGCGTGAATTTCAATATCGGAGGCCTGACCCTGAAAGCCGCCTAATGGCTGATGAATCATTACTCTAGAATTTGGCAGACAGAATCTTTTTCCTTCAGCCCCTGCTGTTAAAAGTAAGGCTCCCATGCTAGCTGCTTGCCCAATACATAGCGTACTAATATCTGGCTTAATAAATTGCATTGTGTCGTAAATAGCCATACCCGCTGTTACAGATCCACCCGGTGAATTTATATATAAAGAAATATCCTTGTCTGGATTTTCTGCTTCTAAGAATAGTAATTGAGCAACAACTACATTAGCAGTAAGGTCATCTACAGGACCAACTAAGAAAATAAGCCTTTCTTTAAGCAATCTTGAATATATATCATAAGCTCTCTCACCTCGACCACTTTGTTCAACAACCATAGGGATATAGCCTAAATTATTTGGCGAAAAGTGACTAATCGACTCGATTTTAGATTTGCTCATTATTATGCCTTTATTGCCATTATTTCATCAAAAGAAATCTTCTTAGATTCAATTTTGCATTCTTTCAAAAACCATTCAACAACATTGTCTTCAGTTGAAAGAGCAGTTGGTTCATCTAAGCGTTTTGGATCATCATAAAACCATTTTTTTGCTTTTTCTGTATCGTCAAAATTAGCTGCAAATTCTTCGACCTTTGATTTAATTTGTGCTTCGCTTGCTTCTAACTTATTAGCATCAACCAAACTAGCAAGAACAATTCTTAACTTACATGTTCTTATTGCTGATTCTTCAAACATTGCTCGTTCCAACTTAACTTCTTTCATATCAGCACCCTGCTTCTTAAGATTGTCATAAGTAGACTGCATCATGCGATTTAGTTCCATTGAAATTAACGATTTTGGAATTTCTATTTCGTGAGATTCAACAAGCAATTGAAAAACTTGTTTCTTTAAATCTGCCTTAACTCTTTTTTCAACTTCCTGGTTCAGTGACATTTTTATTTCTTCCTTCATCAATTTAATGTCCCCACTATCAACACCAAGACTCTTTGCAAAATTTGAATCTATTTCAGGCAACTTAACCTCTCTAACCTCTATTAAGTTAATTTGATATTTAACATTTTGATTAGCTAATTGAGCTGGGTCATGATCTTTTGGGTACTTAACTTCAAATTCTTTTTTTTCACCGGCTTTTATACCTACAAGTTGGTCGTCTACAGCCTTGATTCTCTTTGAATCACCCAAAACAAACTCTAAAGATTGCTCTCCAGTTGATTCAATCTGTTCATTATTGATAAATGATTGAAGTTGAACTAGTATTTGGTCACCGAGCTTAGAAGCTCGATCTACACTCTCAAATATTGCTCTCTGTTTGATTAATACATCAATTGTCTTTTTTACATCGCTTTCTAATATTTCAACAGATTTTTTTTCTACCTTTGATGATTTAAAGCTTTCTAATTTAAACTCAGGAAATACTTCAAATGTTGCAATGAATTCGAAATCATCATTAATTTTTTCAAGAGGATCATGCTGAATATCAGGCATACCTGCAACACGAAGATTGTTAATATTAACTATTTCGCCGAATTTCATCTCTATAGCTTTAGCGTATATCTCTGCTTTAATATCTGCCCCATACTGTTTCTCAATAACATTTAGTGGTACTTTTCCAGGTCGAAATCCAGAAACACGAGCTGTCCGTGTTAACTCAATAAACCTTTGTGATATCTCTCCCTGAAGTGGCAAAATAGATACTAAACCCTTAACTTTTCTTTCGATACTACTAATTTTTTCTATTACTTCTGACATTATATTTATTCCTAACTTGAAATATGGTGCGAAAGGAGAGACTCGAACTCTCACGCCTTGCGGCGCTGGTACCTAAAACCAGTGCGTCTACCAATTCCGCCACTCTCGCAAAGTAACTTAGTTTTAAAAAGGCATATTATATCAGCTTAGAAGCACTGGGAAAGCAAATAATTGAATGTCATTTTAATGACATAAAATATGTGTATAAAACTAAGTCCTAGAATATAATAGGTTTACAGAAGGAACATTAAAATAATTCAATTTTGAAAGAAAATTTATATGTCATTGAAGCCATACTTAATAATAATATTCATACTAAGTGGCTGTAGTTATATACCTTACAATAAAAAAGATATTGAAACTCAACAAATTATTGAAATAATTAAAGAGTCAGATATTCACAGCGAAGAATTTACACAATTTTTACTTTCTCAAGGCTTTGATGATGAATTACCACTCAAAGATTGGGGCTTAAAAGAACTTATATACGCACAACAATTTTTTAACCCTCAATTAAAGACAGCTAAAATGCAATGGGAAATAGCTCAAACTAATGAAGCCATTGCAAGTTTATACCCACCATCTTCAATAGGATTAAAAATAGGTCGAGAAACAACAAATAAAGAATTAACAAAGAAAATTTTTGGCGGTGGCTTTTCTTTCACCTTCGAATCTGCAGATAAAAGATTAATCAGGCATGAATTAGCCTTAAATAAATCCCAACTTGCTTTGATTAATTTTCAAATCGCTAACTGGGATCTAAGAATAAGTTTATTCAATAAATTATTCGATTTCATTGAAAACCAAGAATTTATAAAGCTATCAAAAGATGAGCTTCGCTTAAAACAATCTGTGCTGAATATGATAAGAAAAAGACTTCAAGCAGGGATTGCTTCACAAATAGATCTCGATAAGAAAATCATTGAGCTAAATAAAATTAATCAAGAGCTATTACAATTGCAAATGAACCAATCAATTATTAGAAATCAACTAGCTTCATTGATTGGTTTAAGCACTGAAAAATTTAACCTTATTCCACTCGATAGTAAGAAAATTACCTCTATACTTGACAGTGTAACTGTTTTGTATCTAAAAAATAAAAAGTTATTAGAATTACAAGAAATATCCCTAACTAAAAGATTAGATCTTAGAAAGGCTCTTTCAAATTATGCAATAGCTGAAGCTGAATTAAAATTAGAGGTAGCTAATCAATACCCAGATTATATTTTCTCACCAGCTTATGTATACGAATTTGGTACTCGATTATGGAGTCTCGGTATAGATTCAATTATTAAATCAACGGATCGAAATAAGGCATTTATTAATAAAGCAGAAAAATTCCGAGATCTTAAAGCAAGCAAAGTAATTACGTTGCAGCTAGGAACAATAAACGATATTGAAGAACTTCAATTAAATTTTTCAAATAAATTTGAGGACTTAAAATATTCAAATCAAATGATAAAAACAAAAAACAGACTCGAAAGTCAACATGCTGCAAGATTTAAAGAAGGATTAATAAATAGAATGGAATATGAAAATGAGAAAATTAACCTCATTGATATCAGTAAAAATCATCACAAAGCAATATATAATTTAATTAGAATTGGACTGCTAGCAGAAAGTATTCTTCAGGAGCCTATATTTACACCAAATTTAAAATTGACCAATGAAAAATAAATCACTAATTATTATTGTCTTACAATCTGTGCTTATCTTAGGGTTGTTGTGGTTAATTATTTATTTAGGTAAAGATGAAATTTTCAGAGACGGTAACGATTCTGATTTAGAGATAGTTAATGTATCCGAATCTGAAAGTTTCGTATCTATTGAGAATAGAATTATCACCCTTCCAAGCTCAATAATCAAAAATAGTGGTATTGAAATTCAACCAATTTCTGAAAGTAAAAAACGGTCGCTTTATTCTTCTTATGGTTATGTAGTAAATTTAAAGAATATAATTGATTACAAGACAAAATATTTAAATTTAAACTTTGGAATAAATAAATTAAATAGTCAGCTAAAAGAAGAAAGTAAGCACTTTAAAAAATTACAATCCCTCAATGAAGATAATAAAAATATTGCAGACTCAGTTGTTCATGAAAAAGAAATAGAAATCAATAATATTCGTAATAATTTAAATATTCAAAAGAATAATAAAAATAATTTGTTACAAGTTATTGAGCAGGAATGGGGCAATACTTTTAAAGAGTTACTTATCAATCCAAAGAAATCACTACTTAAGAATATTTTTAATTCAGAAACTAAATTATTAAAAATTACTATTGCTAATGATAAAATAAAAAAATTACCCCCTCAAGAGTTGATGGCATTCTCACTCAATCAACCAGAGATTAAATACAAAGCTAATTTCATCTCTAAAGCCCCTGTTAGTGATCAGGATATTCAAGGAAGATCTTATTTTTATTTAACATCAAGCAATGATTTAATGATAGGTAGTAAAATAAATTCATATATTGAATTAGTTAAAGATAATCCTGTAAAAAAATTCTTCATACCAAAATCAGCAATTGTTTGGAATAATGGAAAACCATGGATTTATAAAGAATCAAGTAAAAATTCATTTCTTAGGCAGCCCCTATTTAAAATGGAAGAGGTTAAAGATGGTTGGGTTGTTCAGTTTGAAAATATACCACCTAGAGCAATCGTAACTAATGGTGCGCAATTACTTTTATCAGAAGAATATAAACACCTAATTACAAATGAAAACGAGGATTAAGGATTAATGATTGCTTCTTTAATTCGTTTTTCAATTAAACATGCAGGAGTAATAATTGGGTTGGCTTTTATTGTAATTGTTTATGGGATATATCAAATTAAAAATAGCCCACTTAATGTTTTTCCTGAATTCTCCCCAACCCAAGTAATTATTCAAACAGAAGCTCCAGGATTCTCATCTTCTCTAGTTGAAACATTGGTATCAAAACCTATTGAGCAAGCAATTTCTGGAACTATAGGTATTAAACAAATTCGTTCTCAATCAATCCCAGGATTATCTGTTATTACAATAATTTTTGATGAGGGAACCGATATATATAAAAACAGACAAGCAATATCAGAAAGGTTTACGTCCTTAAAAAGCATCTTACCCAAGAATATTGTCCCTAATATAACCCCTCTCACCTCTTCTGCTTCAAGTGTTCTTGGAATTGGAATTACCTCAAAAGTAAAAAATTTAACAGAATTAAGAACTATAGCTGAAAACATTATAATTCCACATTTAATGTCAGTACCCGGTGTTTCAGATGTTAATCGCTTTGGTGGTTTAGTAAAACAGATTCAAATTGAAATCATTCCCGATAAACTTTTTTTTCATAACGTCACAATTTCTGACATTGCTAGAGCTGCTGAAAAATCAACAGGCGTAGTTGGTGCTGGGTTCATAGAAAATAAAAATCAACGAATTATAATTAATACTGAAGGCCAATCAAGAACAATTGAAGAGCTTGAACTAACCACAGTAGTTAATGGTCAAGGTAAAAAAATTACAATTAAAGATGTAGCCCATGTAAAAATTGGGTCTAGCCCATCTATCAGTTCCGCATCAATTAATGGCAAAGAAGGCGTGTATCTCTCTGTTCAAGGTCAATTAAATTCTGATACTTATAAACTTACAAAACAAATAGAAACGGCTCTCGAAAGTCTTGAGCCTATTCTTTTAAAAGAACAAGTCATACTGATTCCAGACTTATTTAAGCCAGCAAATTTTATTAATGCTTCGATAAAAGGCTTAAGAACTGATATATTAATTGGTTCATTAATGGTTATATCAATTCTATTTTTATTTCTATTCAATTTTAAGACGGCATTTATTTCAGCTATCGCAATACCACTTTCGTTGCTTTCCGCTATTATTGTAATGAGTTATTTTAATTTAGGTTTAAATGTAATGGTCTTAAGTGGCCTAGCAATTTCTCTAGGGGAAGTTGTTGATGATGCAATTATTGATGTAGAAAATATTTTTAGAAGACTTAAACAAAATAGAAAATTAGTTAAACCTAAGCCAATTTATCAAGTTGTTTTCGATGCATCAATGGAAGTAAGAAAGTCTGTTATATTTGCAACTGTTATTATTGTTCTTGTTTTTCTGCCACTTCTTTCATTAACAGGGGTAGCAGGTAAATTATTTGGGCCTCTTGGTATAGCCTATATATCATCAATTATTGCTTCACTTTTTGTCGCAATGACTATAACACCAGCATTATGTTATCTATTATTAGGCAAATCAGAAATCCATACTAATGATTCACCAATAATTAGTTATCTAAAAAGACGATACACAAAAATATTAACAGTTATTGAAAAAGATTCTCGGTCTATTATTTTTACTTCCTTACTTATAATAAGTATAGGGCTGGCATTCTTACCATCTTTTAAAACACAATTCATACCACCACTACATGAAGGTCATTTTATTATGCATATGACTGCATTTCCAGGCACTTCAGAATCAGAATCTATAAGAATTGGAAATAAAGTAAGTAAAAAAATTCTTGGCGTTCAAGGAGTAAAGTCAGTTGCTCAGTGGGTTGGAAGATCTCCATTAGGAGCTGACACGTTCGGGACTCATTATAGTGAGTTTGAAATTGAATTAAATAATTTAAACGGCAGTGAGCAAGATAGGGTTCTAAAAGAAATTAAAAGATTAATTCAATCCGATAATGAAGATGGGTTAATTAAAACAGAAGGTTTTGTGGGTGTTAATTTTGTAATTAATACATTTTTAACCGAAAGAATAGAAGAAACAATTTCTGGATACAATGCATCAATAGTTATTAATATTTTTGGTGATAATTTAAATACTCTCGATCAAGATGCACAAAAAATTGTCTATGTACTTCGTAAAATTAATGGGGCTAGTGACATTATGTTGCAATCTCCCCCTGGAACACCTCAAGTCTCCATTCGACTCCGTTCTGAAAGAATGAGTCAATTAGGAATTTTGAAAACTGATGTTCTTGATGTAATTAAAACAGCATATGAGGGTTTTCCAGCGGCTATAATTTATGATGGCATTATTCCAGTTCAAATTGCTGTTACTTTAGACAAGTCGTATCGGGATGATATTTTAGATATTAATAAATTACCAATAAGAACTAATGATAATAAAATTATAAGTCTTAGTGAGATTGCATTTATTTCCCAAGAGAATGGGCGCTCTAAAATACTTCACCAAGATGGTAAACGAGTACAGGCAATAACCTTAAACATTGAAGGTAAAGGGCTTGATGAGTTTACAACGTTACTTAATAAAAAAATAGATAAAATAAAATTAAGTCCAGGTAATTACTTTGAAATAACTGGTTCAGCTGCAGAAAATGCTAAAGCCAGAGAAAGCTTAATTGTTCATTCAATATTGGTTGGGTTAGTTGTTTTATTATTGCTATATATTGCATTTGGCTCTCTTCTTAATTTAAGCCTTACCTTAATTAACTTGCCTTTTGCATTAATAGGAGGTGTGATAGCGGTTATTTTTAGTGGTGGCTGGATTTCTATTGGTTCACTTGTTGGCTTTGTGACACTTTTTGGAATTACATTAAGAAATTCAATAATGCTTCTTTCCCATTATCAATTTCTAATAAATAAAGAAAATTGTCTATGGAATCTTGACACATGTATTAGGGGCGCAACTGAAAGATTGCCGTCAATTCTTATGACAGCATTAGTTGCTGGATTAGCGCTTCTCCCAATCGCATTAGGCTCAAATCAGCCAGGAAAAGAAATTGAAGGACCGATGGCATCTATTATTATTGGGGGATTATTTACCTCTACAATATTAAATTTATTAATTCTTCCAACAATTTTATTAAATTTTGGAAGTTTTAAAAAAGAAATAAATTAATAAATTTTCTCTAAACTGCGAGCTAAGTTAATATCTTTCTGTGTAACCCCAGACTCATCATGTGTAAATAAAGTAATTTTTATTCCTGAATATGTTAATAAAATATCTGGATGGTGATCATTCTTTTCTGCAAGATCCCAAATTTTTTCTACAATAGAGCCTAATGAAATATCATTATTCCGCGGTATAAATCTTACAATCATAGAGTCAATAAATTCCCAATTCTTCAAATCTATTCTAAGAATTGATTCAATTTCAGCTACTGTTAAGACCATAATTACTCCTTAAAAAAATTTATTGCTTGTTTAATATTTTCTGTTTTATCTTCAATTTCTTGGTATTCATCAACCACATTGGAGCCAGCAGTCAATCCTCCGCCTGAAAAGAAATAGAGCTTTTGGTCAACATGCACCATACTTCTAATCGCAACATTACTATCCATTGATCCGTGAAAACTAAAATAACAGATAGAACCGCAATAAAGATCACGCGCATGTTCTTCAAGTTCATCAATGATTTCGGTAGCTCTTATTTTAGGCGCACCTGTTATCGAACCACCTGGAAAAGAATCGCTAAAAAGCTTTATATTATTTGATTCCTTCTTCAAAATACCGGATATAGTACTAACTAAATGATGTACGTTTGGATAAGATTCAATCGCAAACAATTCGTCAACGTTTACACTTCCTACCTCACAATTCATACTTAAATCATTTCTTAGTAAATCTACAATCATTAAATTCTCAGATCGATCTTTTAGACTATTTAACAGTTCATTAGCATTTTTTTTATCTAATGCTTTATCTCTCCCCCTTACCCTTGTCCCCTTAATAGGTCTCGTCATTACTTTCCCATCTTTTGACTTAATGAATCTTTCTGGCGAGCCGCATAATATCTCTAAATCATCGTATAAAAGATAAGCCATAAAAGGTGATTTATTAAGATCACGAAATTTTTTATATAAATGCCAACTATCGCCTTGAGTATCAACATCAAACTTTTTTGACAGGTTAATTTGATAACAATCACCAGCATTTATATAACTCATAACCTTATCAAATTTATTTTTATATTCTTTAAAAGATAAATTATCTGATACAGAATTTTTTATTTTAAAATCTTGAGGTATATTTTTCATATCTCTATCAAAAATACTAACCAATTCAGGCAAGAAAACTTCTGTTTTTGAGTCAACTAACATCGAAACAATGTATGATTTTTTTGCAAAGTGATCAACAATTACTGCCCAATCATAAATACCTATTACCATAGTGTCAATGGCATTATTTTTTGTTGTTTTTAAATTTAGCTCGTATGAACAATAACCAATAGCACCACCTACAAATGGCATACTATTAGAAGGTTTAGGATATTTAGCCATTAAATCAATAAGCACATCCAAAGAAGGTTTGCTATGTTGATAATGGCCATCCTTATCTGATACTGTTGTAATGCCTTTTTTCGCTCTTATTTTTATAAATGGGTTTGCCGCAACAATATCAAAACGAGCATATTCACTTTGTGGCTTATCTTTTTGGAAGCAACTATCTAAAAATACTGGCCATTCTAAATGTTTTATCTTTTCAAAATAAATAGATGAATCGCTGTAGTAAGATAATTTTTTTATTATCATTAACTATTTTTCTTACTTCTTCTCATATATAGCATTATAGGCAAATTATTTTGTATTGATAAAAAAAGGCACCTTAGTGCCTTTTTTATATTTGTATAAACTCTATTCTAAGTTTGCATGAACACCACGCATACCTTCTTCAGTTAAATCTTTATCAAATACTATCTCTCCGATTAGCGCTTCAAGAAATACTAATGTAGATAGCTCAAAAGATGTGCCCATAGGTAAACCTTTTGCTAAAGCAAACACTTCATCATTACCCATTGTTACTGTTAAATCAGCAATGTCGGACATTGCAGATGAAGATTTCATAGAAACAACGGCAATTTTAGCGCCTTTTGATTTAGCTGTTTCTAAAGTTGGTAATAATGTTTTAGTTCCGCCTGAGCCAGAAATAACTATATACAAATCACCTTCTTGAAGTGCCGGCGTTACAATTTCACCCACCATATTCACTTGATAGCCACAATGAACTAATCTCATAGCAAGAAAGCAAGAAACTAATTTTGATCGACCGGCGCCAGCAACAAAGATACGGCCTGCGCTATCAATATGTTTTTTTAATTCAGCAATTTGAGCTTTATCAGTTACGGCTAATACACTAGAAATCTTATCCATTATTAATTTTTGTGTATCCATACTATTTATTTTCCTGTTATTAAAATGTTAATGATACCAAAAAAAACCCGACACGAAGTCGGGTTTTTTAATTTACTTAAACTAATTAAATTCTATTAGTGAGCAATAGATGTAATTTCTGCAGCAGCAGCAGCAGGATCAGCAGCGCCGTAAATAGCAGCACCCGCTACAATAATAGAAGCGCCTGCATCTTTAACTTGTTGAGCTGTATTAGCTTTAATACCACCAGCTACTGAAATCTTAGCAGAATCGCCAATAGCTTCAGAAACTGCAGCTAAATCAGCAAAGACTGTACCACCTGCAGCTTGAGCATCAAGACCAGTGTGAACACCGATAATTTGTGCACCAGCAGCAACACATTCTTTTGCAAGACCTACTTTGTCATCAACATTAATCATATCAACTTGACATTCTTTACCATATTTCTTAGCAGCAGCAATTACACCTTTAATAGTTGCAATGCCTGATGCGCCAAGAACTGTACAAATATCTCCACCAGCTGCATAAAAAGGTTCAGATTCGTATTCACCTGCATCCATTGTTTTAAGATCAACTAGGATTTGGTTATCTGGAAACTTAGCACGAAGAGCCTTAAGAAGTGGAACACCGTTATGCTTAATGCATGGTGTACCAATTTCAAGAATATCAACGTGTGGTGCAACTGTTTCAGCTAACGCCATAGTTGCGTCAAAATCTAATGAATCTAGTGCCATTTGTGTTAGTGCCATGGTTTAATCTCCCATATTAAATACTATATTTAAAAATAATTCTACTTAGAAGTAACTTGTTCTCACTTCTAGTCTTCTAATCGAGCAGACCGAATATACTAGCGCTTCAATCAATAGATGTCAATCAATTAAAACTTAATTATTTACAGTTTTTCAGCCAATGCTGCTTCTAATTTATTTTGATCAATAACAAAATTACGAATACCTTCAGCTAACTTTTCAGTTGCCATTGCATCTCCGTTATGATCAAACCTAAATTGATCTTCTTCAAGCTTTGCTGGTTTCTCTTTTGTCGCCCCATTATCCTTAAGAGCCTGGGGTAAATCACCCTCTGTTGAATCTAATTCCTCCAATAAAGCTGGAGCAATTGTTAATCGATCACATCCTGCTAAGGCAGTTATTTCTCCAATATTTCTAAAAGAAGCGCCCATAACAACTGTTTTAAAGCCGTGCTCTTTATACCAATTATAAATAGCATGTACTGACATAACGCCTGGATCTGTTTCAGATGTATATTCTTCACCAGTTTTAGCTTTAAACCAATCTAATATCCTACCTACAAATGGAGAAATTAAGAATACACCCGCTTCAGCGCACGCTCTTGCTTGCGCAAAACTAAATAACAAAGTTAAATTACAATTAATTCCCTCTTTTTCTAATATTTCTCCTGCTTTAATACCTTCCCATGTAGATGCTAATTTAATCAATACACGGTCATTAGTTACTCCAGCTTCATTATATAAAGATATAATTTTTTTACCTTTAGTAACCATTTTATCTATATTAAAAGATAAGCTTGCATCCACTTCAGTTGATATTCTTCCCGGTATATGTTTTTGAATTTCTAGCCCAACTAATACAGCAAGTTTATCTACTGCATCTTCAATTTGTTGATCCTTATCTGAGCTATTCGCTTTTGCATAAGAAATAGCTTCAGCAATCATTGGTTCACACTGAGGAAGTGTGCTTGCTTTTAAAAGTAATGATGGGTTTGTTGTAGCATCAACTGGCTTAAGCGTTTTAATTGCTTCAACTTCTCCAGTATCTGCAACAATTGTAGTCATTGTCTTTAGTTGTTCTAATAGTGATGCCATTTGAGTCTCCGTTATTTGTAACTTCTATTATTTAAAAATGAATTACCATTTTAACAACATTCAATAAAAGTCTGCAATTAAATTTAAAATTTAATAGAAATATTATTTAATAAACAATAAATAACGATAATACTTAATGACAAAAACAGTCATATTTGGCAGAATTACGTCTTTAAGGCTTAAATCGCTATAATTTTCAATAACCCATAAGGATTTATGATGTCTGAATATGTAATGCCATTTGAAAAATTTAGAAATAGCGATGTAGCCCTAGTTGGTGGAAAAAATGCCTCGTTAGGAGAGATGATATCTCAGCTACACGCTCAAGGTGTAAGGGTGCCAACTGGATTTGCTACAACCGCAAATGCATTTAATGATTTTCTTATGCATAATGAGTTAGAAACCAAAATCATTACCGAACTCGAAAATTTGGATATAAACGATGTTATTGCTTTAGCTAAAAGCGGTAAAAAGGTGCGTAAATGGATTTTAAATAGCCCTTTTCCAGACGATTTTGATAAAGCTATTGAAAAAAGTTATAAGGAACTAATTAAAAGCTCAGCAAAAGGAACAACATTCGCTGTGAGATCATCAGCAACCGCAGAAGATTTACCGGATGCTTCTTTTGCAGGGCAGCAAGAAAGTTTTTTAAATATCCATGGTATTGAAAATATTAAGCAAGCAATTAAGGAGGTTTTTGCCTCTCTTTATAATGACCGTGCTATTTCTTATAGAGTTCATAAAGGTTTTGTACATTCTGAAGTAGCAATCTCTGCAGGTATTCAACAAATGGTAAGAAGTGATATCGGCTGTTCTGGGGTTATGTTTACTATTGATACCGAATCAGGATTTAAAGATGTTGTATTTATTACGGCCTCTTATGGCTTAGGAGAAACTGTTGTTCAAGGTGCAGTTAATCCAGATGAGTTTTATGTTCACAAACCCCTTCTTTTAAAAGGCAAAGAACCTATCGTGAGACGCTCAATTGGCTCAAAGAAAATTAAGATGGTATTTGGTAAAGATACACAGGCCGGCTTAAGCACAATAACAACAGATGTTGATGAAAAAGATTCAAACAAATTCTGCATCTCAGATGAAGATATAATTGAATTAGCCAAATATGCTATTACCATTGAGTCCCATTATAAATGCCCAATGGATATAGAATGGGGCAAAAATGGAATTGATGGAAAAATATATATTCTCCAAGCTAGGCCAGAAACAGTAAAATCTCAATCCAAGAATGTTATCGAGATTTTTAAATTAAAAGAGACTAGTAAGGCAATTGTTGCAGGTCGAGCAGTTACACAAAAAATTGGAATTGGTCCGGTTCGAATAGTTAATGACTCCGCGGATATGCATTTAGTGGAACCTGGAGATATATTAGTTGCTGATATGACAGATCCAAATTGGGAACCTGTTATGAAAAGAGCCTCTGCTCTAGTTACAAATAGAGGTGGGAGAACTTGTCATGCGGCTATTATTGCTCGTGAACTAGGCATTCCTGCAATTGTTGGGAGTGTTAATGCAACAGAACTTTTAAAAGATCGTGATTTAGTTACTGTCTGCTGCTCAGAAGGTGAAACTGGAATCGTTTATCAAGGTGAGCTTGAATATGAAATTGAAACCAAGAATGATGAACAACTTTCCAAACCTCCGGTAAAAATCATGATGAATATTGGAAGTCCTGATATGGCATTCACTTTCGCGCAGATTCCAAATCATGGCGTTGGGTTAGCTCGTTTAGAATTTGTAATTAATAATATGATTGGTATCCATCCAAAGGCAATTATTAATTACAAAGCAATGCCTGCAGATATTCAAAAACTTATAGATCATCGAGCTAAGGGATATAAGAATCCAAAACAATTCTATATTGATAAGATCTCAGAGGGGGTTGCCACTATTGCAGCTGCATTTTATCCTAACCCCGTTATTGTAAGAACCTCTGATTTTAAATCTAACGAGTATAAAAAATTAGTAGCTGGAGATATTTATGAGCCTGAGGAAGAAAATCCAATGATAGGATTTAGAGGGGCTGCTAGATACATATCAGATGAGTTTAAAGACTGTTTTGAACTTGAATGTATCGCAATGAAAAAGGTGCGAGAAGAGATGGGTTTAACTAATATTGAATTAATGGTCCCTTTTGTTAGAACTTTATCTGAAGCACAATCTGTAATAAAAATTATGTCTGACTTTGGGTTAAAGAGGGGGGAGAATGGCTTACGAATTATTATGATGTGTGAAGTCCCATCAAATGCAATTCTTGCTGATGAGTTTATGGAATATTTTGATGGATTTTCTATTGGATCAAATGACCTTACTCAATTATCGCTAGGAACAGATAGAGACTCAGGTATTTTAGCTGATGGCTTTGATGAAAGAGATCCAGCTGTCTTAAAATTAATTAAATTAGCAATTACCTCAGCAAAAAAGAATAAAAAATATATAGGTATATGTGGTCAAGGGCCTTCAGATCATCCTGATTTTGCAGATTGGCTTGTCAAACAAGGTATTAGCTCTTTATCTTTAAATCCTGATACAGTTATAAGTACATGGAAACAACTTAGTAAAAAATAAATGAGCAAAAATAAAAGAACCGCTTTTTTTATTTCGGATGGCACAGGTATTACTGCTGGTTCACTTGGTGGTTTATTAGCCCATTTTCCTGATACAGAATTCAACCAAATTCGACTTCCCTTTATCGATTCAGAATCTAAAGTTGAAGATGCTCAAAAAAGAATTGCTAATGCCAAATTGCTTAGTGGTGTCAGACCCATTGTAATCATGTCAATCGGTAACAATAAATTAAGGAATGAATTAAAAGAAGTTGATGCCTACTATGTTGACCTATTTGAATCATTTATTAACCCGCTTGGGATAGAAATTAAAGAAGACCCATTAACTCGTCCAGGAGTATCACATAGTATGACTGGAAATAATTATGGGCCTAGAATGGAAGCAATTAATTTCGCTTTAGGACATGATGATGGAATGACTCACTCAGGGCTCAATCAGGCTCAGGTTATCTTAATAGGTGTTTCACGTTCAGGGAAGACACCAACCAGTGTATATTTAGCGATGCAATTTGGTATTAAAGCTGCTAACTACCCATTAATCCCTGAAGACTTTAGTAGGGGCACTTTGCCCCCTATTTTAGAAGGATACCTTGATAAAATTTTTGGACTAACGATTAAGCCAGAAAGGCTTCACTCATTAAGAAGTGAAAGAAGGCCTGATAGTAACTATGCATCATTAGCAAATTGTCGAGAAGAAGTGGGATTAGCAGAAGATTTGATGAAAAGACTGGGAATTCCTATAGCTGAATCAACTTCAAGATCAGTCGAAGAACTGTCAGCTATAATTATTCAAAATATTAATAAAATTTAATTAGAAATATAAGGTTTTAATAAACTTATTATTTTTTTTGAGTCAGGACTAGTCATACTTCCAAAAACATGGACTGACTCTGCATTCGGCATGACTAGAAACTTATAAAAATTCCATAATGGCGCTTCACCAGTAATGGATGCTAGATTCTTATATACAGCATTTGCTTTCGGCCCAATAACATTCGACTTACTCATCATTGGAAAATCAACAGCATAAGTTAGCTTACAAAAATCTTGAATTTCTTTATCAGTAGCTAACTCTTGATTAAAGTCATTAGAAGGAAAACCGACAATCATAATATTTTTTTGGTTATTCTTATAAAGTTTTTCAAGAGCTTCAAATTGAGGTGTAAATCCACACTTACTTGCTGTGTTAACAAAAATTATTGGCTTATCTTGATGCTCGCAAAGGTTAAACTTTTCACCCTGAAGTGTTGTTAGTTCTTGATTATAAAAATCCATACATGCTCCTAAACAAATTAAAGGTGTAAACAGAAAACTAATAAGTAATATCTTCATATTTTTAATGACATAAGATTAAAGAAATTGTTCAAATTACTTCTAATTGTTAAGCTTTCGCCACTCCCAGGGGGCGACTGGATTAACATCAGACCAGAGTCCGATTTTATTTAATCGCGCATCTTGTTCAGCATTATTATAACTCTGTCGATCCTCTACGTTCTGACTTTTTATATATTTTTTATAATGCCATGCCATCCCCTTTTGAACCATCTCTAAATTAATATCTTTACCATTCAAAATAATTTTTCCAATGATTCGTTTATAACGTCCTAATGTATACGGCTTATTATTTTCTGGCTTTGAAATTATAATTACAGATTTTCCATCAATAATTTTTTTTAAAGAAAGAGATGATTCATATCCAAAACGTTGTTTAAGTTCAGGGGTATCTATACCTAATAATCTAATTTTAAATTTTATCCCATTACTATCAATTACTTGAATAGTATCTCCATCGACAATACGAACTACTTGCGCATTAAAATCACCATAAGTGTATGTACTTATTGAAAAAAGAATTATAATTAATAATCTTTTTAAAATCATAAATAATATTATTTAATGAAAAAATTACATTATATCCTTTTGACTCTTTTAATAGTTTCAGCAAACTCATTTGCACAAGATTTCCAGTACCATATCCATGAAAGATATTATAACCATTACGATAATATGAGACTGACGGCTTATGGGGATTTACATGTTTATCTTCAGGGGCCAATGATCGAAAAGGCAATCAATAAAAATTTAATGTCAAATACAAAAAAATGTGAAGCGGGTGTTGACTCTAAATACATATTTTCGATTGAGCCGCAAGTTTTCTATAATCCGACAATGACCACTCTTCATGGTGAATTAAAAATAAGAATATTCACCTCTCAAGATGTACTTAAAGATTCGCAATTAATTAAAGTTCAGCACCAAGGTCGGATAAGTAGCCAGATAGCTAATTCTCATATCAATAAAATATATGATGCATTATTAATAAAACTAGAAAATAAAATACTAGACAAGCTAACTAAAGATGACTCTATTATTAATGGGAGCTTCTGTACTATTATTAAGCTTAGTCGGCCAAAAAATAACCTAAAGAAAGATTATAAAAAATCAATTCAAGCTTAAATTCTGCTAATGTGTTGCATTCAAAAACCTTTTAGGTAATATTGCGGAATTAATTTAAAATATATTGACTTAAATTTAACTTTTATGAAAGATAAAACTATTAATTACTTATTAACAATAATGGCGTGCTTCTTCCTTCTTTCGTCACTAACCTCATTCGCACAAGATAAAATAGGAGAAATTAAAACTCTTTTAAAAAATGGTAAATATAACCAAGTAGAAATCCTTATAAATAATTTTAACGAAAACAATTTAAATGATCCAGAACTCTTATTTTACAAAGGGATTGTTGAAACAAATCTAGGTAAAAAAAATCAAGCAATTGATACATTTAGAGATTTAACAGAGCGATTTCCAGGGCTACCAGAACCATTTAACAACCTTGCCGTACTATATGCTGAAAAATCGCAATATAGGCTAGCAAAGGAAATTCTAGAACAAGCCATTAAAACAAATCCTAGTTATTTAACCGCACATATAAACCTTGGAGATATTTATACCAAGATGGCAAGTGAGGCTTATAACAAGGCCTTAGAAATTGATAAGTCCAATAATATAGCGATAACAAAACTTTCGATGATTACGCAATTATTTAACTATCAACCCAATACAAAAAATACTGTGATTGATTCAATTAAAACAAAACCCGTAGTAAAAGTTACAAAACTTTCAAAAGAAAAATTGTCGCAAGATATTTTAAACTCAATAGAAAATTGGAAAACTGCTTGGGAAAATAAAGATATGAAGGGCTACTTAAGCTCTTATGCTTCTAATTTTAACTATCCAAATAAAATGACTAAGTCTGATTGGGAAAAATATAGAACAAGCAGAATAATCTCAAAAAAAATAATTAATCTTTCATTATCTAATATCCAGTTAAAGTTTGGTAAAGAAAAAATTACAGCAATTTTTACCCAAAACTATAGCTCTGGTAACTTGAATCAGACTTCAAATAAAACTTTAGTTTTTATAGAGGAAAATGGCGATTGGTTAATCTTAGAAGAGACTTCTGGGTAAATAAATTTCAATATTCTACAATTATATGCGCCTCATTTTCATTATTCTATTTTTCTACTGTTCCAATATTCTAAGCTCTGAAGAAAATAAAATAAAAAAATTAGATAGTTTCTTCAACAAAAAACCTGCCGAACAAAGAGAAATTTTTATAAATAAATTTAGAAAGATTATATTAAAAAAAAATACTAGTGTTGAAAAATCATCCGAATCAATAACAACTCAAATAGGTAATATAAAAACAGTTGAATCTTTATTAATTGAATCTTTAGAATCAATATCGAATGGAAAGCTTGATCAAGCAATTAAGACTATTGATGAATTAATAGCTTTAGCTCCAAATTTTAAACTTGCTCATTTAATTCGTGGTGATATTTTAACTGCTTACTCAATGAGCATTGATGATTTTGGTGGGAGTGCAACTAAAATCAATTCTATTAAGGTAGAAGAATTTAAGAAAGAAGCACAAAGAAGAATAAAAGGATACTTAGCTTCAATTAAATATAATTTACAACCTAAATTTAATATTCTTCCAGCTCAAAATGATAAATACCTGATATATGTCGATATGGACAGCTCTAGACTTTTTGTATTTGAAAACAGCAAAGGTAAATATTCCTACTTATCAGATTATTACGTGTCTATTGGTAGAAATGGATACGGAAAAAGATTTGAAGGTGACAAGAAAACACCATTTGGGACATATTTTATTCAAGAAAAAATACAGCAAGAGTTAACTGACTTTTATGGTGAAGGAGCCTACCCGCTTAATTACCCGAATGAGTTTGATAAAGTAAATAAATTTACCGGCTCTGGTATTTGGATTCATGGAACACCTAAATCTACATATAGTAGAGCCCCAGAGGCTAGTGATGGCTGTATAGTTTTATCAAATAAAGATCTAGTCGAAATCAAAAATGTGCTTAACACAATTGATACACCAGTTATTTTATCAAATTTAAGCATTAATAATTTAAGCTTAAGAAAAGAAGAAGATATAAAGAATGATCAGAAGCGTCTATTAAATGCTATAAAAAACTGGAAAGAAAGTTGGAGAAATGCAAATTATAGTAAATATATAAATTTCTACACTAACAATGCAATATATAACAATGCAAACTATAAAAAATGGGCTCTTATTAAAAAGAACGTTTTTAAAAGATCTAAAAATATTCAAATTTCTTTAAATAATATATCTATTTATGAGTACCCATCAAATCAAGATCAATTAAGAATTGTTTTGTTTGACCAGGATTACAAAAGTAATTTAATTATTAATAAAACAAAAAAGAAACAAATATGGAAAACTGAGAATGGAGAATGGAAAATAATTTATGAAGGAACTGAGTAAGTTTAAATACAAATTTGCTTAATAAGATTTGGAAATGTCTTAATAACGTATTTTTCAAATTTTTTAGGTTTATCCCTCATAACTAATTCTTCACTTTTATTAGCTGCTCCTTCATAAAATTTTTCCTCAATAATAGAGGGTCTTATTTCCCCACAAACATGTTCCAAAAATAGCACATATGAGGCTACCCCATCAGAAAATAATTTTTCTTTAAAATTTAACTCTATAAGAGCTTGAGTTTTTTGCTCATCTTGATGAACCGAACTTAAAAGTAATTTGGCGTCAAATATTTGACTCTCATAGAAAGTAACCCAATTTGCATTCACATTTTGAGTAAATAAAAAGAATAGAACAAAAATTAAATACTTCATAAGGCATCCAAGTAAATCATTATCAATCATTATCAATCATTATCAATCATTATCAATCATTATCAATATAAATATGGAGGAAGGAGCGGGATTCGAACCCGCGTCAGGTATAAACCTGAACACGCTTTCCAAGCGTGCGACTTAAACCACTCATCCACCCTTCCGGACAAGAAATTATATATCATTTACTTTTGACTGTTGATTATCTCTATTTAGGGGTAGATCTTATTCATACTTCTAATTTAATTAAACAGTCCTTCAATATAGAATGTCACTTAATTTTTCTAAATTATGAATTAAACCTGAAAATTCTTGATTTATGATAAATAGCGGTTTATTGTAATACCATAGATACATCAATTTACTTAGCACACTATGTAATATGAAAAATTACTAATTGTAATATCTTAAAGTCTTATACATGATATATGAATAACTATAAATAATTGGGGGAATCATGGCATATACAACACTTAACAATCTTGACATTAAAAGTCCATACAAAGAAAAATACGATAATTTTATTGGAGGAAAATGGGTTAAACCAGTTGATGGAAAATATTTCGAAAATATTACCCCCATTTCTGGCAAACCATTTTGTGAGGTAGCTCGATCTAATGAAAAAGACATCGAGCTAGCGCTAGATGCGGCTCATTCAGCAAAAGATGCTTGGGGGGAAACTAGCACCACAGATCGCTCTAATATATTACTAAAAATAGCTGATATCATGGAGCAGAACCTCGAGACAATTTCTCTAGCTGAAACTATTGATAATGGTAAGTCAATTAGGGAATGTATAAATGCTGATATTCCATTAGCCATTGATCATTTTAGATACTTTGCAGGTGCTATAAGAGCTCAAGAAGGAAGTATTGGTGAGATTGATAATGAAACTATGGCTTATCATTTTCACGAACCATTAGGTGTTGTGGGTCAAATTATTCCATGGAATTTCCCAATTTTAATGGCTGTATGGAAACTAGCGCCAGCACTAGCTGCTGGAAATTGTGTTGTTTTAAAACCAGCAGAACAAACACCAGTTTCAATACTAGTTGTAATAGAGCTAATTGCAGATCTTTTACCTCCCGGTACACTGAATATAGTTAACGGCTTTGGTTTAGAAGCAGGAAAACCACTCGCAAGTTCAAGTCGAATTGCAAAAATTGCCTTCACAGGTGAGACCACTACAGGTCGACTAATTATGCAATATGCATCACAAAATATTATTCCAGTAACTCTTGAATTGGGTGGTAAATCTCCTAATGTTTTCTTTGAAGATATCATGGAAGCAGATGATGGTCTTTTTGATAAGGCACTTGAGGGTTTCACAATGTTTGCTTTAAACCAAGGTGAGGTTTGTACTTGCCCTTCACGAGCAATCATACAAGAATCTATCTATGATAAATTTATGGAAAGAGCACTTGAAAGAGTAAAAGCAATCAAGCAAGCAAGTCCGCTTGAAACAGATACCATGCATGGTGCACAAGCTTCCAGTGAGCAGATGGAAAAAATTCTATCTTACATAGACTTAGGAAAAAAAGAAGGTGCAGAGCTTCTTATCGGTGGCAATCGAAATATTATGAGTGGCGAATATGCTGAAGGTTATTACATTGAGCCAACAGTATTTAAAGGTAATAATAAAATGAGAATTTTCCAAGAGGAAATTTTTGGACCTGTCGTATCAGTTACAACGTTCAAAGATGAAGCTGAAGCATTGGAGATTGCAAATGACACCCTCTATGGATTAGGTGCTGCCGTATGGACTAGAGATATCAATATTGCATTCAGGATGGGTAAAGGTATTCAGGCAGGTCGTGTCTGGACAAACTGTTACCACGCCTACCCTGCTCACGCAGCTTTTGGTGGTTATAAACAGTCTGGTATTGGTCGCGAGACACATAAGATGATGCTTGATCATTATCAGAAAACTAAAAACTTATTAGTCAGCTACACAGAAACTAAGCTTGGTTTCTTTTAAAATAAACTTAAATAGGTTTACAATAAAAGGCAGAAACTATTCTGCCTTTTTTTAATTATGATTACACGAATAACTACAACGGAAGCTGCTGATAAACTCATCGATGAGTTGAAAAAAACCCATGGTGAACTTATGTTTCATCAGTCGGGTGGGTGTTGTGACGGAAGTGCTCCAATGTGCTTCTCCAAAGGTGAATTTTATCTCGGTAATTCTGATGTTGAAATTGGTAATGCCCATGGTATACCTTTTTATATGAGTGCTTCTCAATTTGAATATTGGGAACACACACACTTAACCCTTGATGCGATTAAAGGAACAGGTGGTCAATTTTCCCTCGAAAGGCCTACAGGGTTAAGATTTATAATTCGCTCAAGACTTTATTCTAATGAAGAATGGAAATACCTTGAGAAATTTCCTGTAAAAAGATGTAGTTAATTAATTAAACTCATCGCATAATAAGGTAAAATAAAGTTGGTGGGCCTCCTCGCATTGTTATTTAGCCAACCTGGTCAGATGCGGAAGCAAGCAGCCACAACTATTGATGCAAGTGCCGGGGGTTAGGCTCGCCATTTACCAAATTAACAACAAAGTTAATCTATGTCATATGAAGTATTAGCCCGAAAGTGGCGTCCTAAATCTTTTAAAGCATTAGTTGGGCAAGACAACACTGTCCAAGCGCTTAGTAACGCTTTGGATAACAATCGCCTTCATCACGCATATTTGTTTACAGGTACCCGTGGGGTTGGAAAAACTACACTTGCTAGAATTCTAGCTAAATCCCTTAATTGTGAAAAAAGTATCTCATCGACACCATGTCAAAATTGCCTAACTTGCAAAGATATTGATAAAGGCCGCTATATAGATCTTATTGAAGTAGATGCAGCATCTAATACGCAAGTTGATAATATGAGAGAGCTCCTTGAGAATGCTCAATATGCTCCTACGTCAGGAAGATTTAAGGTTTATATCATTGATGAGGTGCATATGTTGTCTAAGAGTGCATTTAATGCAATGCTTAAGACATTAGAAGAGCCTCCTAGTCATGTTAAATTTATACTGGCAACAACAGAACCAAAAAAAGTTCCAATTACAGTCATTTCTCGATGTCTACAATTTAACTTAAAACAAATGACAGCAGAAAATATATTTAGCTATCTTAAAAATGTACTTAAAGAAGAAAAAATAACCGCAGAAGATGAATCATTAGAAATAATAGCTAAAGCTTCCCATGGGAGTATGAGGGATGCACTTTCAATCCTCGACCAAGCAATTGCTTACTCAGGAAATAAAATTTCTTCGAAAAATATTATATCAATGCTTGGTACGATTGATGACACTTTCCTTACATCAATATTAAATGCTTTAGCAGAATCTGATGGAAGGAAAGTAATGGAACTCTCTAAAGAAATGGATGAAAAAAGTATTTCTTTTGATTTAGCACTAGAAGAGCTTGCGAGATTAATCCATAAAATTTCAATACATCAAATCATTCCAGATAATCTTAATAATTCTAACTTAAATGAAGAAATAAAAAAATTATCAACTGCATTCGCTCCAGAAACACTTCAACTAAATTATCAAATAGCCATTAATGGCAGAAGAGATTTACATCTTGCACCTGACCCAATAACTGGTTTCAATATGACACTATTAAGAATGTTGGCTTTCTACCCATCAATTCAGCCAATTAGAGAATTTAACTCTAAAAAAAAAATTAAATCAGAAGTAGATGTAGTAAAAAAAGTACAAAGTTTAGAGGGTAAGGAAAGCTCTATAAATGAAAATAAAACAACAGTGTTTGATGGGGATTGGAAAAAATTAGTTAATAACTTAAAAATAGGGCTTGCAAAATCTCTTGCTCAAGAATGTTCTTTGTTAAATTATGAAGATCATATATTTAATTTAATTTTAAACGAAAAATTTCAACACCTTAATCAAGATAGCTATATTGACAAACTTGCAGAAACGCTTAGCAATTATTTTAATAAAAAGACTAAAGTAAATATAACATTAGGTAAAGACCCTATAACTCCATCAAAGCAAAAAAAAATAAAAAGTTCAGAATTAATGAAAACGACTGAATCTGCTATTATGGAGGATAGCTTTGTAAAAGAATTAATCGATAACTTTGGTGCTGAAGTTATAACCTCAAGCATAGAACCAACTAAAAATAAGGAAACCTAATATGAGTAAAGGCGGTATGGGTAATTTAATGAAACAGGCGCAAATGATGCAAGCTAACCTAAAGAAGGCTCAGGATGAATTAGCTAATATAAATATAGAAGGCTCATCGGGTAATGGTCTTGTAAAAATATTAATGTCATGTAAAAACGATATAAAAAAAATTAATATTGATTCAACTTTATTAGATGATAAAGAAATGCTAGAAGATCTTATTATTGTGGCCCTTAAAGATGCATTCCAAAAAATAGAAAGTACAAGTAGTGAAAAAATGAATGGTCTTGTTCCTCCAGGAATGAACCTACCTTTTTAGTATGAAAAAAATTGAAGTACTTGAAAATCTTGTTGATGCACTAAAAATATTACCAGGAGTGGGTCCTAAATCTGCTTTAAGGCTTTCTTACTTCTTGCTTCAAAGAAATAGAAATGGTGCAAAAAACCTCTCAGAAAAAATTTCAAATGCACTTGAGCAACTTATGCACTGTGAGTTATGTAATAACTTTTCAGAAGAACCACAATGCTCTATTTGTTTATCAAGCAAACGTGATGTCAATACTATTTGTATAGTAGAAATGCCCACTGATCTTTTAATGCTAGAAGAAACTCATTCTTATAATGGGCTTTATTTTATCCTGATGGGGAGGCTGTCACCGCTTGATGGAGTGGGCCCAAATGACATTCACTTGAGTAAACTTATCAAGCGAGTAAAAAATTCAAATATTAAAGAGATGATTCTCGCAACAAATTTTACTGTTGAAGGTAATGCTACTGCACAATATATAAAAGAATTATTTAAAGATGTAGCTATTAAAACTACACGAATAGCACGAGGGTTACCAATGGGTGGAGAAATAGAATATGTTGATAGTGGAACGCTAGCTCAAGCCATTGTTGAGCGTAAGGCCATCTAAGTCAAAAATTTCTAAAGGACTATGAATAATATAATCAGAGTTCCACTCTTCAATTAAGTCTGACTTTTTCAAATACCCATAGCATGCTAATACCGATTTAATTTTTGCAGATTTTGCAGATAAAACGTCACGATGACTATCACCAACATAAATTACATCTGATATATTCACATCAAGAAGTCTACAAGCTTCAATTAATAAATCGGGAGATGGTTTTGGTTTAAATCCGTTATCATCACCACACATTAGAACAGAACATCTATTGGTAAGTTGATGGTATTTTATTATGTTCTCGGCAAAATATCTGGCCTTATTTGTAACAATACCCCACCTCACACCCTTCTCTTCTAAGCCTAATAAAAGATTTTCAATACCATCGAACAACAATGGAGTATTTAGAAATTGTTTATTGTAATTAGTTAAAAACTCTTCAGATAATAAATCAAAATTATCCTTTTCTTCATCAAATCGGAGCCTGAGAAAAGCCCTTATACCATCAGAAGCAATTTCACGTCCTACTTCATAAGAGATATTAGGTTTGTGATTATTTGCATAAACAATATTAGCTGTTTCAATTAAGTCCTGAGCGGTATCAACAAAAGTACCGTCTAAATCGAATAAAATTGATCTAATCAATTTACCACTTAACTTCAACAATATAATTTACAGAGGTATCATCGCTCAATTTGTATTCCTGCAAAAAAGGATTATATGTCATTCCAATAATGCTTTTAAAATCTAACTGCTTCATCAAGCACCAACCCCTAAGTTCAGCAGGTGTTATAAACTTATTATATTCATGGGTTCCTTTAGGTAATAAATTTAATATATATTCAGCGCCAACAATTGCAAATAAGAATGATTTTGGGTTTCTATTAATTGTTGAGAAAAAAATAGTCCCTCCTGGCTTAATGAGCGCAGCACATTTATCAATAATAGATGAAGGATCTGGGACATGTTCGAGCATCTCTAGACAAGTAATAACATCAAACTTTTCTTTATTAATTTTAAAATAGTCTTCTATATTCAATTGCTTATAGTCAATATTTAACTTAGATTCTTTCATATGTAGTTTAGCTATTTTAATAACATTTTCGCCTTGATCTATACCTGTAACCTTAGCTCCTTTTTTTGCTAGTGATTCAGATAAAATTCCACCGCCACAACCTACATCAAGAACTTTTGCTGAAGATAATTTAACTTTGCTTGCTATAAAATTTAATCTTAATGGGTTGATTTGATGTAAAGGTTTAAATTCACTAGTTTCATCCCACCACTTATGTGCTAGTAAATTAAATTTTTCTACTTCTTTATAATCTATGTTTTCTTTAGTTTTCTTTGCCATTTCTTTGCCAGTTGTATTATTCTTTTCTCATCAATTTTAACTAATTTTTTATCCTTAAGCTTTATCTCTCCATCAATCCACACATAACTAACATCAGATCTACTGGAGCTATAAACAAGAGTAGTCAAAGGATTGTATATAGGCTGATTTTCAATTGAATTTAAATCAATTGCTACTAAATCTGCTTTCTTATTTTTTTCAATTGAGCCTATTATTGATTCCAATCCTAATGCTTTTGCACCATTAATTGTTGCCATTTTTATTGCTTCATTAGCCGAAAACAATTCAGGTGACTTTGTGCTTCCTTTGATTAATAAGGCAGCTAAACGCATTTCTTCCATCATATCTAGCCGATTATTACTTGCAGAGCTATCGGTACCCAAACTAATATTTAAGTTTTGCTTTAGCATTTTAGCAATATCAGCAATTCCACTTCCTAATTTCATATTAGAAGATGGGTTATGAACGATACTAACTTTATTTTTAGCTAATGTAGCCATATCCTGATCATTTAAATGAACACAATGTACAGCCATTAACGAAGGGCCAATAATTCCTAAATTATTCAGCCTTTGCACTGGAGTTATTCCATATTTCTCAATACTATCTTCTATCTCCCATTGCGTTTCATGTAAATGTGTATGAATATTCATGCTTAATTCTTCTGAATAAGTATTGATAAGAGCAAAAGCTTCATCAGAGACAGAATATGGTGCATGGGGTGCTATAGAAGTCGTTATTAGTTCTTCATTCCTCCATTTATCTCTAAATTCAAATCCTTTTAATAAGTAATCTTCGGGGTCTGTGGCATAATTTGTTGGGAAATCTAAAACGACTAATCCAATATTACTTCTCACCCCCAATTCTTTAACGGCTTCAGCAGTTGCATCTGGGAAAAAATACATATCATTAAAAGTCGTAACCCCTGATTTTATCATTTCTGATAAAGCTAAAATTGATCCATCTTTAACAAACGAAGAGTTAATAAATTCTTTTTCTGCAGGCCATATATAGTCATTCAACCAATCCTGTAAAGGTAAGTCATCGGCAAAGCCTTTAAATAAACTCATTGCTGCGTGTGTATGCGTATTAATTAAGCCAGGGATAAGAATATGATCAGTTAATTGATATATATCATTAGCTTCGTACTCATCAAATACTTTATCTTGAGGAACTAGGTCAATAATTTTATTATTCTCAATTACTATTGAATAATCCGAAAGTAGTTGACCCTCTGAATTAGAAGTAAAAATCCAAGAAGCAGAAATAATGATCGAAGCATTTTTCTTGTTGGGATTTGTCAATCTTTAAATACTCCTATCATTTTATAAATTTTTATATTTATTCAAATGGGTGTTTGAGCAGTATTGTTTCATCACGCTCTGGTCCTGTGGAGATAATATGAATTGGTACACCACATAAATCTTGAAGTTTTAATAAATAACTCTGAGCATTAGCAGGTAGTTTATTCCACTCTTTAACTCCAAAAGTACTTTCATGCCATCCTGGCATATCAATGAAGATTGGTTCACAATCAGCAACCTGTTCCGAATCCAAGGGGAGAAGTTCGTAATTAACTCCATTCAAACTGTAACCAATACAAATTTTGAGAGAGTCAATACTATCTAAAACATCTAATTTAGTAATACATAATCCACTTAAACCATTAATCATGGCAGATCTTTTTAAGGCAGCAGCATCAAACCAGCCACACCTTCTTTTTCTTTGAGTCACAGTACCAAATTCTTTACCCTTAATGGACATATGACTTCCTGGTGATGTCGCCTCATCAATATCAAGCTCGCTTGGAAATGGTCCACCACCCACTCTTGTAGTATAAGCTTTTGTGATTCCAAGAATATAATTTAACATCTGAGGGCCTACTCCCGAACCAGCTGAAGCCTGTCCTGCAACACAATTGGAAGAAGTAACAAAAGGATATGTGCCATGATCAATATCTAATAAAGCGCCTTGAGCACCCTCAAACAGAATTTTTTTACCTGCGGAATTTAACTTATAAAGCCGATCTGAAACGTCGCAAACTAAAGGCTTAATAAACTCAGCCTGAGTATAAATTTCATCTAATTGTTTAGTAAAATCTACAGGAGTTGTTTTAAGATAATTTTTAAGCACAAAATTATGAAGATCTAATATATCTTCTAATTTATCACTTAGCTTAGTAGGATTAAGAAGATCGTAAACTTTTAGAGATCGTCTTGCAACCTTGTCTTCATATGCTGGGCCTATGCCCTTACCTGTCGTACCAATCTTCTTGTCTTCATCTTTAATAGCTTCCCGAGTTTGATCCAGCTTTATATGGTAATTTAAAATTAATGGACACCCATAACTCACAAATAAACGATTTTTTACATCAATACCATCTTTCTCAAGATTAGAGACTTCATTCTCAAGGTGATTAATATCAAGAACAACTCCATTACCAATAAAACATTGTATTTGTGCTCTAATGATTCCTGATGGAACAAGATTTAATTTATATTCTTTTTGAGATGAGCCTTTCCCAATAACTAAAGTATGGCCAGCATTATGACCTCCTTGAAACCTTACAACAGCATCAGCATGATTGGTTAGCCAATCAACAATTTTACCCTTTCCTTCATCACCCCATTGAGTTCCAATAACTACTACATTTTTTGTCATATTTAAAATTCTTTAAACTTTCATTTGATTAATAATAAATCTTAAATCCATTGAAAAACCTGTTGCCGCACGATTATTTTTATAGTGATTATTAATATTGTCATAACGGCCACCTTGAGCAATAGCAGTAGAATAATTTGAAGAATAAGCAGAAAAAATAAGTCCCGAATGGTATTGATAACCTCGAATATCAGAAAAATCAAAGCTTATCTTAATATCTGTTTTTATCAACACCTCATATAGAGATTTTAATTTATCAATTGTAGATTTAATTTCTTTATTTCCAGGGATTAGTTTCACTATTTGGTCTAAAACATCCTTGTCGCCATAAAGATCTACTAATTCAACTAATTGCTTACTAGCAACATTTTTATCATATCTATTGAGAATTTTTTTAAGTGCGGCTTTATCCTTAATTATTAGTGCTTCAGATACATCAGTCCTATCTTCTTCTGATAAAGCTAATTCTAAAATTAATTGATTACAAACATCTAAGTGATTGATATCTAAGGTTATATTATTAATATTTAATAATTTAAGTGAATTTATTAAAATTGTTTGGACTTCAATATCTGCCGCAATATCTGAATTACCAAAATACTCAATCCCAACTTGATAAAGTTCTCTTGATTTAGTTAAGGCTGTTTTAGTTCTAAGCACAGGCCCTGCATAACATAATTTATTTAAGTTGCTCTCTTTCATTAATTGGGAGTCAATTCTTGAGGTTTGGGTTGTTAAGTCAGAACTAACCCCCATCATCCTTCCTGATAACTGATCTACAACTTTAAAAGTATCTAAATCAAGATCCTTGCCAAAAGCATTGAGGGAGTCCGCATATTCAAGCAATGAAGGCATAACTAACTCGTACCCATTCTTTGCATACAAATCAAGTAATTGCCTTCTATAGATTTCAAGCTGTTTTGCTTGTCTAGGCAAAAAATCTTCTACATTTTCTGGGAGGAGCCATTGGGACATAAGATTACTTTCCAATAAATAATATAATTATGCCTATAAGAACAGATAAAAGTCCATAAAATCTAATTTGGCCAGTTCTAAATTTAACCATCTTACTAAAAGTATTTTTCCACACCTCAGGCAAAACTAATGGAAAAATTCCTTCGAAGATCAAAACTAAACCAAGTGCTATATATATAGTATCTTGCAATTACTTTTTACGTGGGCCACGAAGGTATTTAAAGAAGTCTGAATTAGGGTCAAGCACCATAATATCTTCCTTACCACTAAAACTCTTTCTATAAGCCTCAAGACTTCTATAAAAATCATAAAATTCTTTATTTTTAGAGAAGGTGTTTGCATAAATTCTAGCTGCTTTAGCATCACCCTCACCTTTAACTTTTTGGGCATCACTATATGCTTCAGTAATAATTATGTCTCTTTCTTTTTCTGCTTCAGCACGAATTTTTTCCGAATCTGCAAAACCTTGAGATCTTAATTCATTTGCCACCGATTTTCTTTCGGCATTCATTCTTTGGTATACAGATTCACTAACCTCTTTTGGTAAATCAACTCTTCTTAATCGAACATCAATAATTTCAATTCCGATTGTTCTTGAATCTCTATCTGCTCTTTCTTTTAGGATATCCATAATTTCAGATCGCTCGCCTGAAACAACCTCCTGAATTGTACGTTTACCAAATTCAGCTCTTAATCCATCATTTACAGTTTGTGACAATCTTCTTTCAGCCTGCCTCTCATCACCATTAACCGAAACATAATATTGAGATGGATCTATAATTCTCCATTTAATATAGGAATCAACTAAAACATTCTTCTTTTCGCTTGTAATAAAACGATCTGGTTGCGGCGGATCGTATGTCATTATTCTTTTTTCAAAGAATCTGACGTTATCTATTAAGGGAGCTTTTATATAAAGGCCTGGCTTATCTTTAACGGAAACAATCTCCCCCAATCTAAATACAATTGCATGCTCTCTTTGGTCAACAGTAAAGGTTGATAAAGTTAAAATAATTAGTAATAAAACTATTGTAGTAGCTAATTTGGGTATATTTCTCATAATTTACCTTGTGTCTCTTTCACGAGCCTTAAATGCGCCACGAGATCTCTCTGTAATTGAATTGATAACATCTGAAGCCGATGTTCCACTATCATCTTTCTGGTTAGATGCTTGTGTTTGATCTTGTTCATCCTTTGAAGAACTCTTTTGGTTAATGAGCTTATCTAATGGAAGATACAATAAGCTATTAGATCCTTTTTGATCTACAATAACTTTGGATACAGATGACATAATCTGTTCCTGAGTCTCTAAGAATAAACGATTTCTAGTTACCTCTGGAGCTCTTGCATATTCCGTTAAAATTTGATCAAAACGACTAGCATTACCTTTTGCTTCATTTTCAATTGCAGCCTTATAGCCATTCGCCTCTGCTATTAGTCTAGATGCTGTACCGCGAGCTTTTGGAACAATGTCGTTAGCATATGCTTGACCTTCATTCTTTTGCCTTTCCAAATCTTGTTTTGCCTTAACCGCATCATCAAAAGCAGCTTGAACCTGTTCTGGTGGCTGAGCATTTTGCATTGTTACACTTGTTATATTGATTCCAGACCTGTATCGATCTAAAATATCTTGCATCAATTCATTTGTTTTGATTGCAATTTCTTCCCGTCCTTCGTACAACACATAATCCATTTCACTTTTACCAACAACCTCTCTAATTGCTGTTTCTGCAGCCCCTCTAACAGAATTGTCAACGGATCGATTATTAAACAAATAATCTTGGACTGATTTAAGATTGTATTGAACAGCAAATTGCAGATCTATAATATTTTCATCACCGGTTAACATAAGAGACTCTCTTAGCTCCTGAGATGTACCACCTGCACCAGACGATCTATAGCCTACCTCATTAGTTCTAACTTGTTCTTGATTGACAATCTCTACCGTCTCTATCGGATAAGGTATATGCCATCTCGGTCCAGGTTGGGTTATTTCTGTGTTCTTACCAAATCTAAGAACGAGACCCCTTGAACCTTGGTCAACTATATAAAATCCAGTCGCCATCCATATTAAAAATACAATTAAAATAATAGTGCCGGTTGGGATTCTATTAGAGTCTGAATTTATTGGTTGTTTACCATTGCTTGAGTTACCGTTACTCCCATTATTATTCGTATTTGGTTTAAACATGTTATCAATCTTCTTTCTAAGATCAACAAATAGTTCATCAAGGTCTGGTGGGCCATCGTTATTGGCACCCAAAACATTTCTTGGTGAAAGCTTTTTTAATATATTACGCATAGTGTCCATTTCTTTGATTAATTCGGGTTTGATTATATTCGACCATTGCTTGCTTTAAAAATTCAATCCCATCACCTGTTTTTGCTGATAATTGAATATGATTTATTTTACCATAGTCATCTCGCTCACAGCCGGTTTTTAAATTAATTTTATCAATTTGATTAAGAACTAGAATTTGAGGTAAATTATGTGCATTTATTTCTTCAAGAATTTTTCCTACCTCATTGATTTGCTCACTTTTATTTTCATTACTAACATCCACCACATGAACTAATAAATCTGAGCCAGTTACTTCCTCAAGCGTTGATTTAAAAGCTTCGATTAAAGTTGTCGGTAAATCTTTTATAAAGCCTACCGTATCTGAAATTACTACGCTATGGCCAGACTCAATAAATAATTTTCTAGAGGTTGTGTCTAGTGTGGCAAATAATTTATCTTCAGCAAGGATTGACTCATGTGTTAAACGATTAAAAAGAGTAGATTTACCAGCATTGGTATACCCAACGATTGAGATACTCAAAGCTTGTGATCTTTTTCTTGCGCGACGCTGCATACCTCTTTGTTGACCCAATTTCCTTAATTTTTCTTTAAGCTGCTTAATTCGCAGGCCTAACATTCGTCTATCAAGTTCAATTTGCTTTTCCCCAGGACCCCCTCTTACGCCTATTCCCCCTTTTTGCCTTTCAAGATGACTCCATCCTTTAACAAGCCGAGTGGATAAGTGGTCAAGATGTGCCAACTCAACCTGAAGTTTTCCTTCGTAGGTTTTTGCACGAAGTGAAAATATAAATAGTATTAAGGCAGTTCGATCATAGACACGCATCCCAGTCATTTTTTCAATATTTCTTTCTTGAGATGGGGTTAATTCGTGATTAAAGATGAGTATATCTGCCTCCAATGAGTCTTTCATTAGAAGTATCTCTTCTAACTTACCGGAACCAATAAAATATTTTGTATGTGGAGTAGCTCTTTTACTTGTTACTAACTCAGCAACTTCGAATCCAGCACTAATTGTTAGTTGAGTTATTTCATGAATATCTTCATTGGTATCAAAACCACCAAAATCTAAACTTACAACAATTGCATTATCGCCAAGTTGGGGTCTGTCAAACATTAATTAGAATCTGACTCTTCTAAATTTATTGTTTGTGTAGGCACAATTGTTGACACTGAATGCTTGTATATTAACTGAGGTGTATTTCCACTTAGGACTATTACATACTGATCAAATGATTTAATCTGCCCTTGGAGTTTTATACCATTTAACAAATAAATTGAAACAGGAATACTATCCTTGATAATTTGATTTAAGAATGAATCTTGAAGATTTATATTTTTTACCATAGTTTTTTATTCTAAAATAACACTTATTCTTTTTTTAACCTCTTCAATGCCTAAAATAAAAATTATACTCCCAATACTTGGCGTATTATCAGTTCCTGCAATTATAATTCTTAAGGGCATTGCAATTTCAGGGAATTTTATATCTTCTTTCTTAACGAACTCTTTCATAAATTTATTTACGTCATCATTAGTCCAGCTTAATTTTTCTATCCCACCTACAAAAACTTTAATAAGGTTCTTTGATTTCTCATCTAAATACTTATTTTTTAACTCTTCTGAACTATGAATGTCTTTAAAGAAAAATAAAATATCATCTGCGAAAGCATTAAGGTTCTTTTCTCTATCTTGGTATAGTTTTATAGCATTATTTAATATCTCTTTATCAACTATCTCAACTCCCATATCTATCAATCTAGGCTTTATTAAGTCAGCTAATTTATCAACAGGTTCATTTTTAATATAATAGTTATTGATCCAATCCAATTTCTCTTGGTCAAATTGGGCTGCTGAAGAAGTGACATGATTAAAATCAAACCATTCTGATAATTGAGTTGTAGAAAAAATCTCATCATCTCCATGACTCCAACCCAGTCGAGCTAAATAATTTATAATAGCTTCAGGGAGATATCCATCATCTTTGTATTGCGTAATGCTTGTTGCACCATGACGCTTAGATAACTTTTGCCCATCAGAAGTTAGAATCATTGATAAGTGAGCATATTGAGGAATAGGTGCATTCAGTGCTTTTAATAAATTTATTTGACGTGGCGTATTATTTATATGGTCATCCCCTCTTATTACATGAGTTACCTCCATATCCCAATCATCAACAACAACACAAAAATTATAAGTTGGGGTCCCGTCAGATCTTGCAATAATCAAATCATCTAATTCTTCATTTTTTATTACAACTTCTCCCTTAACCAAGTCTTTCCAGGTGGTCTCACCATTTTTAGGCGTTTTGAAACGAATAACTGGTTGAATATTATCTGGGGTATCTGGAAGTTCTTTATTTTCTTCAGGCCGCCAACGACCATCATATTTTGGTTTTACCCCCTGACTTACTTGCAATTCTCTTAATTCATCTAATTCTGTCTTACTTGTATAGCAATAATATGCATCTCCTTGATCTAATAAAACTTGTATTAATTCTTTGTACCTATCAAAGCGTTGGGTTTGAAAAATAATATCGCCGTCATAATCTAATTTAAGCCATTTCATTCCATTTTTAATTATTTCAACTGCTTCTGGTGTTGATCTTTCAACATCAGTATCTTCTATTCGTAAAATAAATTTACCTTTATTTTTTTTAGCATAAGCCCAAGAAAATAATGCCGTTCTAATACCTCCTATATGAAGATAACCGGTTGGACTTGGAGCAAATCTCGTAACAATATTCATAGTCTACTCATTTTTTTAATTGGGCCTGCAAATAAATCATAATCTTCTGCACGATTAATTTCAACATCCAACATATCACCTGGCTGCAAACCCTCTGGGTTTTCCAAATATACACACCCATCAATGTCTGGAGCATTTGAATATGATCTAGCAATTGCATGAGAAGAATTTACCTCATCGACTAGAACTGTTTGAATACCTCCTATTTTATTTTTTAATTTCTTAAAGCTAATTTTTGCTTGCAATTCCATTAGTCTGTTATATCTTTCCTGTTTTATATCTTCATGTATATTGCCAAATAAAGAATTAGCTGTTGCTCCATCAACATTAGAATATTTAAAACAACCAACTCGATCAAGTTGGGCAGCTTCTATAAATTGAAGAAGGTCCATGAATTGAGATTCTGTTTCGCCAGGAAAGCCAACAATAAAAGTGCTGCGTATAGTTATTTCTGGGCAAATTTTCCTCCACCCTAATATTCTTTCAAGATTATTTTCAGCATTAGCAGGTCTTTTCATTCTTTTTAAAACTTCATAATTTGCGTGTTGAAATGGCACATCAATATAAGGTAAAACTTTCCCATCGGCCATTAAAGAAATAATTTTATCAACATGTGGATATGGATAAACGTAATGTAATCTAATCCATACACCCAGTTCTCCCAAATTTTTTACAAGGTTATAGAGGTTACTTTTAATTGGCTTACCATCCCAAAAACCAGTACGGTATTTGATATCTACTCCATAAGCGCTTGTGTCTTGAGAAATAATTAATAATTCTGAAACACCAGAAGCAACAAGATTCTCAGCTTCTTTCATCACATCACCAATCGGTCTACTAACTAATTTACCTCTCATTGACGGGATAATACAAAAACTACATTTATGATTACAGCCTTCTGAAATCTTAATATATGAATAGTGATTTGGTGTTAGTCTTACTCCTTGGGGGGGTACTAAATCAGTATAAGGGTCATGTGGTTTAGGAATATGATGATGAACAGCATCCATAACTTCTGAAAACGCCTCCGAACCCGTTATAGCTATAAGGTTATTAAAACGTGCTTCAATTATGTGTTTTTTTTCTCCTAAGCACCCCATTACAATAACATTGCCATTCTCTCTAACGGCTTCATCAATTGCATCTAATGATTCCTCTATCGCGCTATCAATAAATCCACACGTATTAACTATGACAAGCCCTGCATCTTGATAATTATTAGCAATATCATATCCTTCGGATCGAACCTGGCTTAAAACTTTCTCAGTATCAGAACCTGCCTTTGGACAGCCAAGAGAGATAAAGCCTATCTTAGGTTGATTAGTTGAAATTATTTGGGTCATAATTAATGAAGATATTGATGGATAATAAAAATTATTAAGACACCAATAGAGATAAGGCTAACTTGAAGAGAGGAATCTGAGAGTTCCGTTTTTTCATGAAGTCCCGGCATTAAATCAGAAACAGATATATAAAGCATGCTCGATGCTGCAATAGCTAATATATATGGAATTAAATCCTGAAAAGATTCTAAAATAAAATAAGATAATACTGCCCCGCCTAATGTTGCAACACTTGCAATCAAATTAAAATAAATTGCTTGTAATTTTGAATAACCAGAATGAAGTAAAATAGAAACATTCCCCATTTCTTGGGGAATTTCATGGGCAATAATCGCAAGAGCTGTAACTAAACCTAAGTTAATATTAACCAAAAAGGCACTTGTAATTAAAATACCATCAACAAAATTATGAAATAAGTCGCCCACAAAAATTAAACTTCCTTTTTTATCCTTACTAATTTGAGTTCCTACAGCATGCGCTTCACAATGATTTCCATGGCAATGCCTCCAGATAAGTAACTTCTCTAAAATGAAAAAAGAAAGGATACCAATAAGGACTGCAAACATAATATTGTGATGATCTTGAGATAATTCCAAAGCATGGGGCAATATCTCTAAAAATACTGCTCCTAAAAGAGTTCCAATAGCAAGGCTCACCATATTATTTGTAGTAGTTTTACTAACTTTATTTGCAAAAATAATTGCAAGAATAAAACTTATAAAACCAGCAATAAGACAAGTCCCGATAATCCAAAAAAGCGTCATAGAAATCCCAAAAAAAAGAGTGCTATTATAAATTGTTAGTAGTAAAGATGATATAGCTAACTATCAATCCAAAGTAATGAGGCCATTCGGCCAGTTTTCCCATCGCGACGATAGGAAAAAAATTTTTTTTGATCCCTAAAGGTACAAAAATCTTCAGTTATACCTACTCCGGAAATATTTTTAATATTTAGATAATTAAGTTTTAATCTTGCTGCTATAGCAAGATCTAAATAATATCTATTCCTTAATAATTTAAATGCTTTTTTAGTATTAATATCTTTATTTATAAACAAATCATAAATATCATTACCCACTTCAAATGACTCTTGACCAATACAAGGACCCAGCCATACAATTATTTCTGATGATGAATTAATCTTATCAATAGTTTTCTCAATCACTCCATGCAATAATCCTTTCCAACCAGCATGGATTAAGGCAACAAAGCTACCTTCAAAATCGGTCAAAAAAATTGGTAAGCAATCAGCAGTCCTTACTGCACATACAATTCTTTTATTATATGTATAACTTGCATCACAATCTAAATTACTTTTAGATGGAAGTTCTTCAACTTTATCTGAGTGAATTTGATTTAACCAGAATGGTTTAGATGGCAAATAATCTAATAATTTCTTATAATTATCTTCCACATGTTTATCAACATCTCCAACGTTACTACTTAAATTAAAAGAAGAGTAACTCTCTAAGCTGAAACCCCCATTTCGGGTAGTTTGAATTGCTCGTATATTTTCTGGAGCTGGCCATTTTGGAATTATAAAATTTTCATACATCATTAAATTCTAAATCATCATTATCTTCGAGGCTTTGATCGTCACTTACATAAAAATTCTTATCTATTTCAAAATTCTCTTCCAATAAATATTTTTCTGATTCTTCCCTAACTAATTCTAATAAACTTTTCATATCCTCAGGTAAATCAACTTCCCATTTAAGAAGTTTTTTAGTTGTGGGGTGAGTAAGACCTAATACTTTTGCATGAAGAGCTTGTCGTTCAAACTTAAGAGTTTTATTTTTAAAATTTTCTGTCATAGATTTTGTAGGAATGATTTTTTTTAATCCATATACAGGATCACCAACAATAGGACATTTATTATCTTGCATGTGAACTCTAATCTGATGAGTTCTCCCAGTCTTAAGAATGCATTTTAAATAAGTATGAATACTAAATCTTTCTAACACTTCATAATGAGTAACGGCTTCTTTTCCATTAATATTATTAACAGCCATCTTTACCCTCACATGTGGATGTCTTCCAATTGGTTTATCAATAACTCCACTTTTAACCATTACTTGTCCCCAAACTATCGTCCTATATTCTCTATAAACACTCTTACTCTGAAGTTGCTTTATTAAATTCAATTGAGCTATTTCATTTTTTGCAACTACCATTAAGCCCGTTGTGTCCTTATCTAATCTATGAACAATACCTGCCCTTGGTAATTTAGAATTCTTTGGAAAATGATAAAGAATTCCATTCAATAAAGTGCCTGACCAATTTCCAGCAGCTGGATGAACAACTAAACCAGTTGGCTTATTAATTACAAAAATATCATCATCCTCATAAACAATATCTAAACTAATATTTTCAGGTTCAAATTGATTATCTTGTTCTTCAGGCTGTATGTCGATATCTATTAACTCGCCACCAATTACCTTTCTTTTATTTGTAAAATTCTCCAAATCAATTTTGATGAAACCTTTTTTAATCCAGGATTGAATTTTAGCTCTAGAGTATTCGGGCATTAATTCATGTATCACTAAATCTGCTCTCTTCCCAACATATGTGTTAGGTACTATAAATTTTTTTTTGTTTACTACCATAATGTATAATTTACGCGTTATTAAAAATCTTAAGTCATATGAAATTATTATTTTCTTTAATCTTATCAGTAATACTTAGTGGATGTTTCATTTTTGGTGATCCCGAAGAATTTGATGAAACAGAAGGTCGATCTGATGCTTGGATTATAAATGAAGCTGAATTCTTTGCTGACAGTAAAGATTGGACAAAAGTAATTTCCTACCTCGAAGCTGGTGAAAAAAGATTCCCTAATTCAAAATTAGCCCCTCAATTTAAGCTGAACCTAGCTTATGCTTATAAAGAATACTATAGAGTACCTGAAGCATCAGCTATGATTAATAAATTCATACGCGCGCATCCAAACCATCCGGCCATGGATTACGCTTATTACTTTAGAGGAATTATTTTATTTAAAGATAAAGGGATTATTAAGAAGTTATCTATGCAAGATATTAGTGATAGAGACATTTATCAATTAAGTCAAAGTTTTAATGCATTTAAAGAATTAACCATAAAATTTCCGAATAGTAAATATTACACGGATTCAATTGATCGGATGACATATCTAATGAATAAGATTTCCGAATATGAATTACATGTAGCTCGTTTCTACATGAAAAGAATGGCTTATGTTGCCGCATTAAATAGAGCTAAATATGTAATCGAAAATTATAATCAATCCGTCCATCAAGAAGAAGCTCTCGTAATTATGGTTAGCTGTTATAAACATTTAGAGATTGAAGATTTAAGAAAAGATACGGAAAGAGTTCTAAAAACAAATTACCCTAATTCTAAATTTAATGAAAAAGAAATGTTTAATAAACAAAGGGATTGGTGGAGATTTTGGGATAGTATGTTTAATTAAATAACTTGCTTTTTCTTCTTCATTTTTTCTCGAAAAGCTGTTTCTGCCCTCCTTCTGGAAACAAGACCTGTTTTTTTATTTGCAACTTGCGTTTTTTCATCAAAAGGATTAGTAGAATTCTTAAATTGGATTCTTAATGGTGTCCCAGTTAAATCAAAAGCTTTACGATAAAATGATTCTAAAAATCTAATATAGTCTTGCTTTAACCCTTCTAAATGATTGCCATGAATGATAATAGTTGGTGGATTCATACCACCCTGGTGAGCATATTTTAATTTAGGGCGAATTCCTTTTACTATACTTGGCGTATGACTTATTAAAGCATTTGATAAAACTGAATTAAGTTGTGGTGTGGTAAATTTAGTTAAAGCAGATTTATGTGATTTAATAATTGCTTTCATCAAAATTGGAAAGCCTTCTTGATTTAAAGCTGATATAAATACTTTTTCAGCAAATTTAACAAATGGTAATTTTTTATCTATATCATTCTTTAATTTTTCACGATCATAAGAGGATATAGAATCCCATTTATTTAAAGCGATAACTAATGATTTACCACTTTCCAAAATGAACCCAAGAATATGCATATCTTGAGCAGATATTCCATCATTTGCATCAATAACAAGCACTGATACATTCGACAAACTAATCGCATTTAAAGTCTTAATTACTGAAAATTTCTCTACGGATTCAAAAACTTTACCTTTTTTTCTTATGCCTGCTGTATCAGTTAAAATAAATTTATCTTTACCCCAGTTGAAATCTACAGAAACTGCATCCCTTGTTGTTCCTGGCTTATCAAATGCAATAAAACGATCTTCGCCTAATAAAGAATTAATTAGTGTTGATTTACCAACATTCGGGCGTCCTACAATAGAAATTTTTGGATATTTATTATTTATCTCTTGATCAATATCTGGCGCGCTATATTGCTCAACTAAAAAATCTTTGAGTCCAGATATTCCATCACCATGCGCTGAAGAAATTTTATGTATATTGCTAAAACCAAGCTTATAAAATTCCGCTAGAGCGCTATCATCAAGCATCCCTTCAGCTTTATTTACTAATAACATCTTTTGCTTGTCGTTCTTTCTAATGATCTCAGCAATATGTTCATCAATAGAATGAAGTCCGGATCTTGCATCAACAATTAATAAAATAATATCACCTTCATCAATTGCTAATTTAGTTTGCGTTGCCATCTCTTTTTGAATGCCAGTTTTCTTATCTGGCTCAAAACCACCTGTATCAACTAGTAAGTACTCATGATCCCCAATAGTTAACTTTCCATAATGTCTATCTCTAGTTAGTCCAGGCATGTCTGCTACAATCGCATCACGAGTTTTAGTTAAACGGTTATATAAACTAGACTTACCAACATTTGGTCGCCCAACAAGCACAATAGTTTTCATCTCTATTTATTCCCAAATTTGAAAAAGTTTATTTAAAATCTCTTTCTCGTTATTTTTCTTATCGCTATCTTTAAAAACTCGATGTTTTTCTAGCTTATTTAACGCTTTGCCTTCTTTATTAAATTTCTTCTTCTTTTTCTTCTGGATTATCAATAATTAATTTAGTATTCTCAGCATCAAATTCATTATTGATAATCATTTCACCGACCCTTAAACAAATAAGATCACCGGCTGCTGTCATAAAGGCGAGTACTGAATCATCTATTTTAATTATGTTATTCAATATTTGAGCATCCTCTAACTTTATCCTTCCTAAAATAGACCCATCATTAATACTTAAAAGATGAACATAGCCCTCATAATCCCCAAACGCAATATAGTCATCAATTATTATTCCTGTTCCAATCTTTCGATATTGGAAATCAGCTTGACGCCATTTAATCTCTCCATCTTCTTTATTTACAGCATAAATAGAGCCGGTGTCATGGGTAATAAATAAATTAAATCCATCAAAAACCATACCGTAGAAGCTTGACAAAGGCCGAGTCCAAATAGTTTTACCATTTCTTCGGTCTAAAGCTGAAATATCACCATTTGTAGTAATTCCATAAATTATAGGTCCATCAATAACTGGATGGCTCGTTATATCATTCGCTCTTTCGATATCTGTTACACCTTTAGCGCGCGAAATATTTGCTTCCCAAACTAACCCTCCCGTTGGGCTATCAATTGCAATCATTTTTCCACCTGGTAAACCAAGATAAACAACTTTATTTGATTGAACTAATTTGCCTTCCGACTTAAATGTTAGTGGTGGAATTGCTGCTTGATATGCCCATAAAATAGAACCATCAATAATATTAAGTTGTACTATTTTATAATTGTTGAGTTTTACTACAATCTTTGAATCATAAATGATTGGTAATGAATTAACTTCTCCAGCTAATAAAGTTTTCCAAATTAACTCACCATTATTGTTCATGCACCATAAAAAACCATCAGAAGAGGAAAAAATTATATTTTCCCCGTCTCCAACAACGCCTGAGGTTAAAGTTATCTCAAGTTTTTTTTCCCATAATTTATCCCCAGTTTTACTATCTAATTTTTTTATCGTTCCATCAGATGTAGCAACATATAGAAAATCATCAGCATAAAATATATCTAAATTTCTTCCGTCATGTTCACCAATATTTTCTTGCCAAATTACTTCCAGATCAACATTGTTTTTAAAATCATATAAAGGAGTAGGAAGATTTACAAAATCATTGCCAAAATAAGTTTCTTCAATTTGATCATGAAGTTCTTGAACAGGACCAAAAAAACAGCCCGTTAAAAAAAAAGTAGCTAAAAAAACAAATTTCATTGGCCCATAGAATCTATTTTATTTTGTATAATTTTACGAATATCTCCCTGTCCTTCGTATAACTTCAAAGCCTCAAGATAAGATTTTCTTGCCTCTTCCTTATTGCCTTGCTTTAAATAAATATCACCAATAATATCTTTTGCTAAAGTCTGAAAACCTATTGTATTTATCTTTATAGCTGACGTCATTGCCTCATCTAATTTATTAGTTACAAAGTAAATATTTGCTAAAAGATAATATGCTATAGATTCAATTGATTCTTCAGATGTATTTTGACTTGCCCAAATTAATTCCTTAATAGCCTCTTCATTCTTATTTTCTTGAGAATATAATTTAGAAAGATATATAGCAGACCTTGAAGCATAAGGCGTATTGCTGGAACTTTTTTTGAGTAAAGCAACTTTCTCTATAATTAAATCTATATCAGTTATTTTCTTAATTAATATTTCTTGATATAGCTGTGAGGCTTGCTCAGTATTTTTAATTTTTTGATCTGAATAAAAATCATATGCAAAATATATCCCTGAAAAAACTACAATTACAACAGCAATCAACCACTTATATGAATTCCAAATCCTTTCTAGTTTCTCAACCTGCTCTTCTTCGGTGTCTAAAGCCATTTTATTTCCTTTTTGATAAATTTCCTGGAATTGATGCTAATAATTCTTTTGTATATTTAGTTTTTGGGTTGCGGAAAATTATATCAGTTTTTCCTTGCTCGATAAGTTTTCCTTCCTTCATCACAATAACCTCATTTGCAATATGCCGAACTATTCTTAAGTCATGAGTTATAAAAAGATAAGTTAAGCCGAACTCTTTTTGCAGTGATTTAAGAAGTTGAACAATTTGTGCTTGAACTGAGACATCAAGTGCCGAAACCGGTTCATCACATATAACCAATTCAGGCTCTAAGATAAGCGCGCGCGCAATCCCAATTCTTTGCCTTTGGCCTCCTGAAAATTGATGTGGGTATTTTGAAAGGTCGCCCTCAACGAGGCCTACTTTTTTTATCATACTTAATATTTTAGAATATTGGGTTGCAGAATTGCCGATACCATGAATTTGCAAAGGCTCTTCCATAATTTTTATTATTTTCATTCTTGGATTTAATGAGGCGTAAGGATCTTGGAAAATCATTTGTATATTTTTTCTAGTTCCCTTGAGCTCATCCCCATTGATTGTTCGCATATTTTTATTTTTAAAAGTAATCGAGCCTTTATCAAGCTCAATTAAGCGAATTAGACTTTTTGCTAAAGTAGATTTACCACTTCCAGACTCGCCAACAACAGCAAGAGTGATACCTTTTTTTATATTCACAGATATATTATCTAATGCCTTAATTGAAGTACGAGCTCTAGAAAAAAAGCCTGTTGTTTTAACATATTCTTTCGATAGGTTTTTTGCTTCTAATAAGATTTCCATTTATATTATCCCATTGCTCTTTTTAAGGCAGAATAATCAATTGGTTTCAAATCTTTTTTACCTTGAGGATCAGGAACACAACCGAGCAAGGCTTTAGTATAAGGATGCTTTGGATTTTTTAATACATTTAAAACCCTTCCTTGTTCAACAATTTCTCCCTGATACATTACAGCTACATCATCAGCAATATCTTCAACCACACCAAAATCATGAGTAATAAAAAGCATAGTCATTTGAAACTTTAATTTCAGATCATTTAAAAGATTTAAAATTTGAGCTTGAACAGTAACATCCAATGCAGTAGTTGGTTCATCAGCAATCAATAATTTCGGTGAGCATGAGATTGCCATAGCAATCATAACTCTTTGTCTCTGCCCCCCTGAAAGCTCATCTGGATAGCTATTTATTCGATCTGTTGGTATGCCCACAATATTAAGCAACTCTTCGACGCGTTTATTTAATTCAGTTTTGATCAAATTCTCGTGTACCCCAACTGCTTCCTCTATTTGATACCCAATTGTAAGGACCGGATTAAGAGAGGTCATCGGTTCTTGAAAAATCATTGCAATATCTTTTCCTCTTCTCTTTCTAATTTCCTCTTTAGTTAAATTTAGTAAATTAATATCTTCAAAAACTATATTGCCAGACATTCTTAACTGAGATGAAAGAAGCTGCATAACTGATAAAGCTGTTAAACTTTTACCACTTCCAGACTCGCCAACAATACATGTAGTTTTACCTTTCTTTAAACTTAAAGAAATATTTTTTACTAATTTTAATCTAGAATTATTATTAGGAAAAACTTTTAAGTTATTGATTTCTAATATATTATTTTTCAAAATTTATTTTATCTTTAATATATGGGGATAGATTTTTTTCACTAACACTTTCTTGGATTCCATTATCACGAATAAGTTTTACCTGAATTATTTTATTTTCAGCTTCCTGATCTCCAATTATTAAAGCAACTTTTGCACCACTTTTATCAGCTTTTTTCATTTGAGATTTAAAGCTAGATCCTTCCATATTTAAACTTACTTTTACTCTTTCGTTTCTCAGTTTTTCAGCAATAGCAAAAGCAAATACTCTTGCCATATCACCAAGATTTACAATATAAACATCAGGTAATATATTATTATTCTCTTTATTTAAATCTTCAAGTAATAAAATTATCCTTTCTATCCCAATTGCGAACCCACATGCTGAAGTTGGGTTACCACCTATTCTTTCAACTAGGTAATCATATCGACCTCCACCTGCAATAGTACCTTGACTCCCTAGATCACTTGATACCCATTCAAAAACGGTACGGTTATAATAATCCAAACCTCTTACAAGCCTTGTATTTATTTTAAATTCTAAATTATGCTCTTTAAGAATGCTGCAAAGGTCCTCAAAATGTTGTTTTGCGTCATTTGATAAGTAATCTATCAGTTTGGGAGCAGAATTTAACATAGATTGCATTTGTTTATTCTTGCTATCCAATATTCTTAAAGGGTTTTCATACAAACGCCTTAAAGCATCATCATCCAAGACCTCTTTATTGTCCTCAAAATACGTAATTAACTTTTCTCTATAAACAATTCTGTCATTTGGGTCTCCAATTGAGTTCAGTTCTAGAGTTATATTTTTAAGGCTTAATGAATTCCATAGCCTTGCTAACAATAAAATTTGTTCTGCGTCAGACTCTGGCTTTTCAAAACCAAATGCTTCAACTCCCACCTGATGAAATTGCCTTTGCCTTCCTTTTTGAACATTCTCATGTCTGAACATAGCTCCGCGATAAAATAACTTCACAGGCCCATTATAAGTAAGGCTATTTTCAACAATTGCCCTCACACATCCTGCCGTCCCTTCAGGCCTTAAGGTTAATTTGTCTTTATTTAAAGGGTCTTCCCAGCTATACATTTCTTTTTCTACAATATCAGTGTGGGAGCCAACACTCTCAACAAATAACCCAGTTGGCTCAACTAAAGGAAGTCCTATCTCTTGATAATGGTATTGATCTAAAATATACAATGCTTTCTCTTCGAAGTAGCGCCATAATCTTTGCCTTTCTGGCAAGACGTCATAAAAACCCTTCAGTGTTTGAAATTTTTTAGCCATTTTTAATTTTTCTTATTTATTCGGTAATTTTTTTCAACGTAACTATTAATTATATCTATAAAGTCAATTCCGATATTATCACCTTTTAAAGTAACTGTTTTTTTTCCATCTACAAACACTGGAGCAACTGGTATCTCACCTGTTCCAGGCAAGCTTATCCCTAAATTTGCCATTTTTGACTCACCAGGTCCATTTACAACACAACCCATTACTGCAACAGTCATTTCTTCAACTCCTTGATATTTATCCTTCCATCCAGGCATGCTTTCTCTTAGGTATATCTGTATGTCTCCAGCTAGCTTTTGAAAAAAAGTTGAAGTAGTTCTTCCGCATCCGGGACAAGCTATAACAATTGGTGAAAAGGCACGAATACCCATTGTTTGAAGTAATTCTTGCGCAACAATTACTTCTTTTGCTCTAGATTCATTAGGTTCTGGAGTTAGGGATATACGAATAGTATCGCCAATTTTATTTTGTAGAAGATATCCCATTGACGCGGCTGAAGCAACAATTCCTTTTGTGCCTATTCCTGCCTCAGTTAAGCCAAGATGAAGCGGGTAATTACATCGTTTTGATAAGTTTGTATAAACCTCAATTAAATCTTGAACATCGCTTACCTTACAAGAAACAATTATTTTATTTTTAGATAACCCTAAATTTTCAGCTTGATTAGCGCTATCAAGAACTGAGCGAATAAGAGCTTCTTTCATAACCGACTTAGCCGAAAGAGGAGTTTTTAAAAGAGCATTATTATCCATCAGCACCTTAAGCATTTCTTGATCCAAGCTCCCCCAATTCACGCCAATCCTTATAGGTTTATCATGATCAATTGCTATTTTAATCATTGTAGCGAACTGATCATCCCTCTTACTGCCTCTGCCAACATTGCCAGGGTTAATCCTATATTTATCTAACGCAACAGCACATTCTGAGAACTTTTGTAAAAGCTTATGGCCGTTATAATGAAAATCTCCTATCAACGGCACATTGCAACCCATAGCCAAAAGATCTTGCTTGATACCATAAACCTCTCTAGCGGCTTCTTCATTGTTTACTGTAATCCTAACTAACTCGGAACCTGCTTTCCATAATTCATTTACTTGATTAACAGTCGACTCACGATTAGCTGTATCAGTATTTGTCATTGATTGAATAACGGTTGGAGCTCCTCCTCCAATAGCTATACCACCAACAATTACTTGTAATCTATTTTTATCTATTTTCATTTAATCTTAACTATTGCGTACAAAAGATATTTTTTCACTTCTTTTAGTTTTATCTTGGACCTGCCCAGCTAACTGACCACAAGCAGCATCAATATCACTACCTCTAGTTTTTCTTATAGTAGTTATAATACCCTCGTCAGCTAAAACCTCTTTAAATTTCATCATTGTGTTTCTATCAGAACATTTATACCCGCTATTTGGAAAAGAATTAAAAGGAATAAGATTGAATTTGCAAGGAACATCTTTTATCAAATTAATTAATTCTTTTGCTTGAGCTATAGAGTCATTTACTCCTTTAAGCATGACATATTCAAAAGTAACAAAATCCCGAGGAGCGAATTCAATATAGCGTAAACATGCTGACATTAAGTCTTTTAAAGGATATTTTTTATTTATTGGAACTAGCTCATCACGTAAGTTATTGTTTGGAGCGTGGAGGGATACTGCCAAAGCTACAGGGCAATCTATCCCAAGCTTATCTATTGCTGGGATAAGGCCACTTGTTGAAAGCGTTACCTTTCTTCGGCTGAGACCGTAAACTTGATCATCAAGCATCATTTCTAACGAATGAACTACATTGTTATAATTAGTTAAAGGCTCTCCCATCCCCATCATAACTACGTTTGAGATAATACGTTTTTCAAGATTTAAATGAGTATAATTTTCTTGTTTTCTTAATAATTTATTAGCTAGCCATAATTGACCAATAATTTCTCCTGAAGTGAGGTTCCTATTGAAACCCTGTCTACCTGTAGAACAAAAAGTGCACTCTAAGGCACAGCCTACTTGGGATGAAATGCAAAGAGTTCCCCGGTCTTCTTCAGGAATAAAAACAGTTTCAATCCCATTTTTTCCTCCAACATTAAGCAACCATTTTCTTGTGCCATCTAATGATAAGTGATCAAAAATAATTTCAGGGGTGAGAATGTGGGCGTTATTTTTAAGAGTAGCCTGAAATGACTTTGCAACATCCGTCATCACCTCAAAATGATCTTCATTAAAATAATATATCCAACGCAAAAGTTGTTTGGCACGATACGGTTTGTGACCAAACTGCTCAATATATTTAGTTAATTGTTCCCGATTAAATTCAAGTAAATTATCCATATCTTAACCAAAAAAATAATCAATCTCGATAGCAGCATTTTCTGATGAATCAGAGCCATGCACAGCGTTGGCGTCAATACTATCTGCAAAATCAGCTCGGATTGAACCTGACTCTGCCTCTTTTGGATTAGTTGCGCCCATTAATTCACGATTTAAAGAAACAGCATTTTCTCCTTCAAGAACTTGAATCATAACTGGTCCTGAGATCATAAAGCTAACAAGATCATTAAAGAAAGGTCTGTCCTTATGAACTTCATAGAAACCCTCTGCTTCTTCTTGGGTTAGAGAGATCATTTGAGCTTGAACAATTTTTAAGCCTACCTTTTCAAAACGACTGTAAATTTCGCCAATAACATTCTTCTTAACCGCATCTGGCTTAATAATTGATAAAGTTTTTTCGATAGCCATACACATTCTCCAATTTAATTTTGCATCTTGTAAAAAGCGTTAAAATAACATTTTTTACCAATAAAATAAATGGCTTACGCTGTTATTAACATCTCCATTTAATTTAAACATGGAATACAATATTAAAATTTACTTTTATAGTTAATTATGGCCTCTTTTTTTACCACAGCGTTTTATCATTTTGTAACTCTTAATGATATTAAGAGTATGCAAACTATTATCCAAGATTATTGCAATAAAAATAAAATTAAAGGAACAATACTGCTTGCTAATGAAGGGATTAATGGCACCATCTCAGGTAAAGAAAAAAATATTTTAGAGTTCCACAAATTTATCAAACATGATCTGATATTTTCTAAAGTCTTTAAAGATTTAGACTATAAAAGTTCGTGGTCAAATAAAAATCCTTTTTATAGAATGAAGGTTAGGCTGAAAAAGGAAATAGTAACACTTGGGATTTCAGAAGTTAGTCCCACTAAAAAAGTAGGTAATTACGTAAACCCTAAAGAGTGGAATAGCTTAATTAGTGACCCTGATATTATTCTTATTGACGCAAGAAATAGTTATGAGGTCGATATAGGATCTTTTAAAAATGCTATAAACCCAAAGACATCATCTTTTAGGGAATTTCCTAAATACATAAAAAAGAATTTAAATCCAAAAAAAAATAAGAAGATTGCAATGTTCTGTACAGGTGGTATTCGCTGTGAAAAAGCCAGCTCATATATGATAGAAAAAGGTTTTGAAGAAGTCTATCATTTACAAGGAGGTATTCTAAAATATCTTGAAACTATTCCAGAAGAAGAAAGTTTATGGGAGGGTGAGTGTTTTGTGTTTGATCAGAGAGTTGCAGTAACTAGTAAATTGAAAGAAGGTAAATACGATCAATGTTTTGCGTGTCGCCATCCATTAACACCAGAAGAAATGCAAGCTAAAGAATATGTTGAAGGAATTTCATGTAGCCATTGCTTTAACCAAACTTCAAAAGAAAAAAGAGATAGCCTAAAAGAAAGACAAAAACAAATAAAGCTTGCGAAACTGAGAGGTGAGGATCATATAGGAAAGAAAAACACTAACAAAAAATAAATTTAATTATACTTTTGATTTATATTTCTCATTTAAATTTTCTTTATCAATATCAGACCCTTCAGATAGATTATATAAATCAGTATTTGATAATTTAACAGCTTCTTCAGCTGGAAGATTGTGTCTATTGGTATAAACTAAAGCATCTGAATGAGGAAGCAACTGATCACATTGGTCGCAATAAGGAAAAATATTAAAAAGCTCAACTTTGTGAGCATAACGTAATAATCTATATTTTTTTTCATTAAGAATCTCAAGAACGGGCTGTTCAAAAGCATTACCTAAAACAATTTTATTATTATAATCATAACAACATGGAATAACTTCTCCATCCCACTGTATTTGAAGAGCTCCTGTTTCAGGTCTTCCACAAGTTGTTTTAACTATTTTACCCTGATCTTCATCACGGTCTCGATAATCTCGTCCATCACCAAAATTATGAGGTCTCCAAATTTCAATTGCATCTACTAAAGGCTCCCAATAATCTTGAAAGGCTTGTTGATCTTTTTCATTCTCAGGGAGGGTTAAATATGAAATCTGAATTTTAGTTTTGAAATTTTGCTCATCTCTTAATTTTATAAATTTTAAAAGTCCGTCTCTTGTTCTCTCAAAATCAAGTCCCTGCATTACTGTATTGTAAGTATCTTCACCCATGCCATAAAAACTAATACGAATTTCATCTAATCCAGCTTCTAATATTTTTTGGGCACGTTTGCTATTAAGAACAGAACCATTGGATATGATATAAGTAGATAAACCATTTTTTTTAGCGTAAGCAATTTTTAACTCTAAATTTTTATCAAGCATTGGCTCTCCGAACCCTGTAAGCACTATTTGTTTGGCTCCAAGAGTTACAACTTCATCAATACTTTTCTCATATTTTTTCTGATCCATTATTCCATGCGCACGTCCATGCTCATGTTCATCTCTAGGGCACATAATGCATGATGCATTACAATGATCTGTAACTTCATATCTCACCTCTGAATGTAAAAGATTAGATATAGGCTTTTCGGTAGGCAACTGATTAAGTAATTCATCTAGGCTAGCATCATCGAAATTAATACTGCCATCATTAAGCAAGTTGTCTTGTAAAATCCTAAGATCTGAATCAAGATTCCGTATTGGAATAATTACTTTAGAGTTCTGCATGGCCTCATTTTACCTCAATTATATAATTACCAACATACTTTCAATATATAATAAGAATACTAAAAAAAATATGAAAAAAGATAAAAAATATGAAAAAAGTAAATTGGGCGATATTAGGCGCTGCTAGAATAACTGAAAAAATTATCCCTTCAATTATTAAAAGCAAGCAAGGTCAGATAGTTGCTGTTGGAAGCCGTCGTCAAAATTCAGCAGAAGAATGTATAAAAAAATATGCTCCAAAACATATAGACAAAATAAAATATTACAAAGGTTTTGATTCGATTCTTAATGATAAAAATATAGATGTAGTTTATATTCCGCTATCAAATGAAGAACATACCGAAACTGCCATAAAAGCAATCAATAACAAAAAACATGTTCTTATAGAAAAACCGATGGCGATTAAATCACAAGAAGTAGAGCTTCTCATTAACGCAGCAAAGAAAAATGATGTAAAAATTATGGAAGGCTTTATGTACGTATTTCACCCTCAATTTGATCGCATACAAAATATTATCAATTCAAGTATTTTAGGAGATATCAATTATGCTCATTCAATGTTTTCTTTTCCAATACAGCCTGCTAGATTTTATAGAATAAATCGATCAATTGACAATGGTGGTGGAGCACTTTGGGATATAGGTCCATATGCTATTCATACAATAAGAAGTTGCTTCAAAGAAAATCCAAAAAGAGTATATGGGCAATCTAAACTTAACGAACATGGTGCAGATATTTCAACTACAGGGATGATTGATTTTGGTTTAAATAAAAAAGCAACGTTTGATATCAGTTTTGAATGTGTTCGACGTTCTGAATTCGAAGTATTTGGTCAAAATGGTAGGCTAAAATGTCCTTTAGTTTGGCAGCCAGACAATTCGCCAGCAAAGATAATTTACTCAACTGAAAAATCAGGCCTAAAAGAAGAAATTGTTCCGACAGCAAACCACTTTGATTTAGAAATAGACCATTTTAATTCCGCTATCATCCAGGATGGAAATTTAAAATTAAGCGGTAAAGATGCGCTATGGAACTCAAAAACACTCGAAGCTATTCAAAAAAGTATTTTAACTAATGAGTGGGTAACTCTATAAATGGGTAAATATTGGATATTCGATTTTGATGGTACATTAGTTGATTCTGAAAAACCCATTAAAAAATGTTATAAAAAAGTAACTAAAGCAATAGCTCCATCAAGGGTAAAAAATGCAGAGGAGGTATTGATAGGTCCGACATTGCAAGAAACAACGAAATTAATATTGGGTTCAGAAAATTCAAACCAACATGAAAAATTTATAGCGCTATTTAAAAAAGAATATGATGAAAATTTATTATTTGAAACTAAACCATACTTGGGCGTATTAGAAACATTACAACAATTAATTCAACGCGGTGATAAATTAGCTATTGCAACAAATAAAAGACAAGAAGCAACACTAAAACTTATTAATCATTATGGCTGGAACGATTACTTTCATTGGATTGCTTGCGTTGGCGAAAACAACAAAGAGATAAAAAATAAAAATGAATTAGTTATGTTTTACATTAAAAATAACCCTCAATTTTCGAGTGCTTATTTTGTTGGAGATACAGAAAATGATGGAACTGCTGCTATGCAAAATAACCTTAATTTTATTAAGGTAAATTTTGGATATGGACAAAAACAAAAATGGAGTAACGTTAATGTTCATAGTTCTATCAATAATTTTAACGAATTAACAAATATAAAATAAATATTATGAGTTGGTTTGTAATTCACACTAAACCGAATGAAGAAAAAAAAGCATTTGCAAATTTAATTAACCAAAAATTTACTTGTTATATGCCTATGTATTCGAAAGAAATCATTAGTAAAAATAAAATTAAGATTATTCCATCACCCCTTTTTTCAAGATATCTTTTTATTGAAGTCAATGATGAGTCGATTCAAAAAAATATTGGATTAATTCGATCAACTTTAGGGGTTCACCAACTGCTTAAGACAGGGGAAAATCCTATAAAAATAAACACTGAAATTATCATGGAATTAAAAAGAGCTGAGAAGGATAGATCTAAAAAAATAAAGAAACATTTTAAACAAGGTGAAATAGTTCAAATTCAATCAGGTCCTTTTAAGGGGATTAAAGCAATATTTGAATGCGAAGATGCAAATGAAAGAGCTATTTTATTTTTTGAGCTTATGCAAAAACCAACCCAAATCTCTGTAAACAAAGTAAATATAAAAAAAATTAACTAGAAATTTTGTAGTCTCTAACCCAACGTTTCAATTCTTTTTTTATTGTAACTTCGTCCATATCTGATAACTGATTAATCCATTTAATAATATCTTTATTTGAATACTTTTTCTCATATTTTGATGACACAGCTATTCTTATTTTTTTATGTTTTGTTGGTTTAGTTAACTCGTGATCAGCCAATAACTCCTCAAAAAGTTTCTCGCCGGGACGTAATCCAATGAGTTTTATTTTAATTTCATCTTTGTGAAGCCCTGATAAACTAATCATATCTTTAGCTAAATCTAAAATTTTAATTGGTTTGCCCATATCTAGAACAAATATCTCACCCCCTAAACCCATCATACCTGCTTGCAATACAAGTTGAGAGGCTTCAGATATAGACATAAAATATCTAGTTATATCTCGGTGCGTAACAGTTACTGGACCACCTTTTTCGATTTGTTTTTTGAATAAAGGTATTACACTTCCACTACTACCAAGAACGTTTCCAAAGCGAACTGTAATAAACTCAGTGCCAGCTCTAGACTGAAGACTTTGACATAAAATCTCTGCTAAGCGCTTACTTGCGCCCATCACATTTGTTGGATTTATTGCCTTATCTGTTGATACTAAAACAAACTTTTTAACATTAAATAATTTACATATCTTGGCAAGTAAAAAGGTACCTTTGGCATTATTTATTAATACTTCTGAAACATTCTCAATTTCCATAAGAGGTACATGTTTATAGGCTGCAGCATGCAACACTACGCTAGGTGTATACCTACCAAATAAATCTTTAATTCGTTTTTCATTCTTTATATCAGCCACAACAAATAAAATTTTAGTTTTGGGTGATTTAAAAATTGACTGTTCAAGCTGATATAGGGCAGCTTCTGAAATATCTATGCACAAAACAATCTTTGGTTTAAATTTTAATACTTGACGAGTAAGTTCTGACCCAATTGAACCGCCTGCCCCAGAAACCATTACAACATCATTTTGAATTAATTTTTTAAGACTAGAATTATCTAAATTCACTGAATCTCTTCCAAGTAAATCTTCAACATCAACTTGTCTAATTTGTAAAACACTTAATCGACCACTGCTTAAATCTTCAAAATTTGGAATTGTTAATAATTCAAGATCTAATTCTTTAATTATGTTTAAAGCAATTTTTTTCTCTTCGTAATCAGAAGATGGCATGGCTATTATGGCTGTCTCAATGTTTAATTTTTTATATAGTTTAGGGAGTAATTCGATAGCACCTAAAATTTTTATCCCAGATATTTCCCTACCCTTTAATGAGATATCACTTCCTAATATGCCAAGAACACGCCAATTTGGATTTTTAGAAAGAACTTTGACTAAGTCCGCACCTTCTTTACTGGTACCCAAAATAATAGCATTTTTTGGCTTAATTAAAGGCGAATTATATTCTTGATATTCTATTAATTCCCTATATATAATACGGCTTCCGAACATAAATAATAATAAAAGTAGAGGGTTTAAGAGGATGATTGAGCGAGGAATTACAGGTTGCTGATCATAAAAAAATGTAAAGTATCCAGCAAGCAGTAAAGATGAAAAGAATATAGCTGTCACTATTGTTCTTACATCAGTAATGCTTGAATATCTCCATGAGGCTCTATGAACTCTAAAGCCTAAAAATATTATTACTTGGACAATTAATACTAGCCACAAATTGCTCGTCATTGAAATAAGTTGAACTTCAGGGACTTCGAAATTGAACCTAATAATATAAGCAGATATCCAAGCTAAAGCTATTGCAATTAAATCATGTGTGAAAACAATTAAATTTCTATTGTTTACTATTAAATGTTTAATATGCTTATTCATTATCTATGCTTTTTAAGTAAATGCTTAGCCCATATTATATCCACAAATCTCATCATTAAAACAAAGGATGAAAATAATAAAATAAACAAAAAAATAATGATTTCTTGGGTGTTTATTATTGCTGCTAAAATTCCGATAATTCCTACGCAAATCATTAATCCGTAAGAAAATAGTGCTACTTGTTTATGAGAATAACCTATGAGAATAGCTCTTTGGTAATAATGACTTCTATGAGCCTCTGTTAAAGATTCTTTTTTAATAAATCTTTTTATTAGGGTTACACTTGCATCTATTATAAATGGCGAAAAAACAACTAATGGGAACCATAATGGCCATAATAGTTTATACCAACCAATTATACCCATAGCTCCGCATAGAAAACCTAAAGGAATAGATCCAGTATCGCCCATGAATATTTTGGCAGGATGGAAATTAAAGAATAAAAAACTAATACAAGCTGTAATTATAATAATATTAAAGATTGCAAAATTTAGGTCACCTAAAATAATAGATAAAATTGCATAACAACTGAAACCAATAACGGACATACCTACTGCTAACCCATCTGATCCATCCATAAAATTATATAAATTTATTATCCAAACAAGAAAAAATAATAAAATAATAAAAAATAAATAGTTGATTTGTAAATCTAAAGTGTAAAGAAATGCAAAAGTAGTTACAAAATGAATAGCTAATCGAATAAGTGGTTTAATACTCATAAGACCATCCAAAAAGGATAAAGCAATTAAAACTAATAGGAATGGAAGTAAGTATAGTAGCTCAGCACAATATAGGGTAGCTGAAAATATAATTGAAGACATAATAGCAAGACCACCCAGACTCGGTATTGGTACAGCATGAAGTGATCTCTGATTTGGTGTATCAAGAAACTTATTTAATCTTTTAGAATTCAAGATGCACCAAGTGAATAAAGTTGCAACTGAGAGCGTTGTAAAAAACGCTAAAAGAAATTGCTTGGAATAAAAAAAACTGAGGAATATATTAAAATCCATTTGTTTATTTTATCAGAGGAATCAAATCAATGGATTAAGTGTGGCTTAGAAATTAACTAGGTTAAGTTATGGTTATAAAAAATTTTCCAATGTTTAACTAGTATTTTTGAATCAAACTCACTTATAGCCCTTTTTTTTGCCGCCTTACCAAGATCCATAACTAACTTTCTGTTATTAAATAGAGATTTCATTAATTTTGTTATTTCTTGTACATCATGTGGCTCATGGGCCAAGCCAGTTTTATTTAAGACTATGGCATCAGATAAGCCATATATATTTGAGACAATTGAAGGCACTCCAGTTGCTGCAGCTTCAATGACAACATTCCCAAAGCCTTCACGATAACTAGGCAAACAGAGCACATCAGATACAGCTAAAAAATCCTGAGGGGATGAAATCAAACCTGAAAATATGATATTTGATTGATTGCCTTTAAATTTAGATGAAATATTTTCTTCATCCGGACCAACTAAAAGCAAATATGCAGATTTTAAATCTGTCGATATAAATGCATTAATTAGATCATGTATGCCCTTATCGGAATTTAAACGGCCGAGAAATACAAAAACAAAGGAAGATGGTGATATTTTAAGCTTCTTTCGCAATGATGATTTTACTTTTGTATTTGGTTTAAATTTTAATAAATCAACACCGGATACTGAGCCACTTCCAAAAACTAAAGCCTTATCCTTATTTAAAACATTTTCTTTTACAAGAAAATCATATTGAGACTTGCTATCAACAATATTTTGAGTAGATAAATTACCTATTATTTTATCAATTAACTTTAAAAATAATCGAGATAATCCTGATTTAGTTGACCAAACTTGACCGGTGAAACAATGGACTCTTACAGGAGTAAATGTTAAAAATGAAGCAATCATTGCTAATAAGCCTGCTTTTGGTGTAATTGAATGCACAGCATCATATTTTTTAATCAAAAATAGATACGCTAACTGAATAAGAGAAAGTAAATCTGAAATAATATTAATTTTTCTTGAAAAATTAATATTTACTAATTTTATATTTAATTTTTTATCAATTAAGAAATTAGGATTTTTAAGGTTTACAATAACTGTCAAATCATAATATTTAGACAGCTCTTTTAAATGACTTAATAAAAATGCACTTACTGCAAATTCAACTGTTGCTACAAAACATATAGACTTTCTATTTGCCATAAATTATTCTTCGAAATAGAGATACGATTAAATTAATTCGGTCAGGAACAATTTTATGGATACTCCTCCGCTTCATTGTGGACACATTAGCTTCATGTCGATTATAAATAACTAAAGGAGTTGCGATAAAAATAACTCTAAATTTATAAAACTTAGCTAAAATACCAATCCACGCGTCATGAAATATTCCTTTTTTATTAGGAATTGGTAATATTTTTCTTAAAATAATGCGCCTGAAGGCCATACAACAACCGGTATATGAATTGCTATATATATTCTTGAATAAACCATCCGAACTTCCAATCTGCCCAAACAAAGAATTAGCAACTATACTTCCGCCCTGGCTAATTTTTGCATCATGAACTATCAAATCAACATTATTTGATATGAAAAGATTCCTTATAAAAGAGACCTTATTATCTAACCATTCATCATCTTGATCACTTAGAAAAATGATGTCTCCATTAGCGTTTCTTAATGCTCTATTAAATGTCTCAACCACGCCAATATTCTTAGTATTTTTAAATAATTTAATTCGAGGATCTTTAAGGCTTTCTACAATGTTAACTGTGTTATCAAAAGAACAATCATCAACAACAATTACCTGATCATTTTTTTTTAACTGATCTAAAATAGAGTAAAGTTGTTTTTCAATATACATCGCCCCATTATAAGAAGCCATACAGACAGAGATTCTCAAAATTTGATCCTCAAAAAATTACCGAATTCAATCTTACTTTTTTTTAGCAACAAGTGTCCAGTGCCAACAAAAATTTCTTATGATCGGTATAGATAAAATTAACTCATCAATATATATAATAATTTTTTGGATAAAGGTTGGTATTTTAATTATTTTATCACTTGGAAGTTTGCTATTAATAATTGAAAGTATTGTATGAATAAACCCGAGTAAGAACCATATTCTTTGAATTTTCACTAATTTTAAATTAGATTCATTAAGAAACAACTTAAAATCAGAATAGGAAAAGCCCTCAGTCTCTGAATCTCCTATTGAAACACCTGAATGTTTAGATTTTATATACCTATCTAATCTAATAATTTTCTTTACAAAGCGAATAAATGGATAAAAAACAAAATAAGGCCAGCTATTGGGTTCAAACCCAATAATTAATAGCCCTCCGGGACTTAAAACTCGTCTTGCCTCTTTAAAAAAATTTATTGGTGAGGGAAGATGGTGTAAGGTAGCGACAATCATAATTGCGTCTAAACTATTATCATTGCAAGGTATTTTTTCGGCATCAGATACAACATAAACTGTTTTAGAATTAACTTTGTTATTATCTTTTGCAAGCTTTACCATTTCAAATGATATATCACTTTGAATAACAGTTATTCCTGAATTGTTAATAAGATTGGCATCATTTCCATCCCCAGATCCCACCTCCAGTAGAATAGAATTTTTATCAAGTGTATTCACTATATTTAAGTATTTTTCAATGTAGTGGGTTACATGATATGAATTAATCATATTTATTTCAGCATAATGATGAGCCTCCTGATCATGATATGACGCCTCTAAAACTTTAAATTCTTCTAGATTTGGAGGAAGTAAAATAGGAATTTCATCTTTAATTTCATATTTATTAGAACATTTAACGCATTGTAATTCTGTGCCAGTACTTTTATGTAATTGACTCTTACACTCTGGACAAACTAAAAAATCTAAATTATTTATCATTTAACTCCTCTATATTTAAAGATTAGTTTTTAAACTTTTTTTTCAGCCCCTTGCTAATTTCTTCTGCGACCCAAATACTGTGATCAATCTTTCCTGAAAAAACTTCAATATAATCATTGGTCTCTGTAATTATCGAAAGTCGCGCATCACTATGGTCCCTTCTTGGAAGAACCATTCTTGGCCCTTCAAGAAAATCAATAAGTTTGGAATTTTTTAGCGCAGGTATAAAATTCTTGCATTGGTCAATCATCATATTAAAGTATTCTTCTTTATCAACCTTACTTAAAGGTGAGGTTTTCTTTGACAGCCATTCTAAATTTAATTTAGTGCTAACCTCAGAATCAATAACTGACAAATTAACATGGTACAAAAGAAATTTATTGGTCTTCCCAAAAGGCAAAATAGTTAAAAATGGTCCATCCATAATTGTAATTCCAATCTTATCAATATCTAATTCAATTATTGGAACAGCTGTATATTCATACTGCCTTTCAGGAACCAAGATACCTAACTGTTCAGTTAAATAATTACTTGCACCATATGTTGAATTAATAACAACATCTGCATCAACCTCTTCTCCGGAAGTAGTTTTTAAGGTAAACAAATCATCACTTTTTCTTATCTCTTCAACTCTTGATTTTAAAGAGATATCAATATCTTTTTTTTTAATATTTTCTTTAACTATGTCGCGAAGTATTTCACAATCATATACAACCTCATTACATGAGATTCCGCTTCCTACTCCTTCGAGTTTTATTGGTAAATCCTTGCTATTAATATTTTTAAAAGGAACGCCTAGTTCTTTACAAAAAATTAAATATTCATCCATATCTGTAAAGGAATTATTATTAGCAATAAAATAAGTATTTAAAAAATTAGATTGGATACATTTCTCATACTTGTTTTTAAATAAATCGAACCCTCTTATTGATTGAATTCCAGTCTCGATATCACGGGGGTAATGAAAGCCTAAATGTAAACGATTTTGATTATTCATTGAAGCGCCTAAAAGAATATCATCGTTAGCCTCAAACACTTTTACTGAAAGCCCCATACTAGATACTTTTAAAGCAATTTCTGCTCCGAATATACCGCACCCAATTACTACAATATTAAATCTTTGTTTCATCTATATAGACAATATATTAGAGTGAAAATCCATCATCGATGATTAGATTTTGACCAGTTATAAATTTAGAAGAATCAGATAAAAGAAAGATAAGTGTATTTGCTACATCATGAGGATCTAACATTCCTTTTTTCGAACAAAAAGAATTGTAAGCAGAAACAAATGATTTAGGCTGATTGTCTAGTATTCCACCAGGGCTCAAGCAATTAACTCTTATATTGTCTTTTTTAAAGTATTGTGCAAAATATTTAGTCATTTGAATAATAGATGCTTTTATTGCTGCATATTCAACGGGCGTTGTCATCTCTATACCTTTATAAAGCTCAAAGCGAGGCGCCAAAGTTCCGTATATAGAGCCGATATTTATAATATTTCCACCCTTATGATTTTTAAAGAAAATTCCAAACTGTTGGGATGTTAAAAAATAACCTCCGACATGATTTGATATGTTTTCAGAAAAGTCTTCATAACTTACATCTTCAATTTGCTTTCCATAATTCTTGTTCTTTGGGTAAGCGTTATTAACGAGGCAATCTATTCCACCATATCTTTTAGAAACATCTTTAATTAAAGAATTAATTGATGACTTATTGGTGATATCCATATTGACGGCATAAAAATGGTCTGGGTACTCAACTTTTATTTCATTAATGAAATCTTTAGCTAATGAGATCTTAATATCAGTCAAAATAGCTATTCCGCCATGGGTTAATATTTCTTTTATAAAAGCTTTTCCAAGGAGCCCTGCTCCACCAGTAATAACTATAACCTTGCTATTTAAAATCAAAATTTTTACCTCACTATTTTTTTAAAATAATTAATTGTTTCTTTTAAACCGTCATCCAGGCTTACGGAAGGCTCCCAATCAAGCTCTGCTTTTGCTTTAGTTAAATCAGGTTGTCTTTGCCTAGGATCATCTAATGGCAATGGCTTGAATATAAGTTTAGATTTTGAGCCGGTAAGATTTAAAACTTTTTCTGCTAATTCAATCATAGTGAATTCTGAATTATTTCCAAGATTGATAGGGCCATTAATATCTGAAGATGAATTCATAAATTTAGTGATGCCATCAATAAGATCGTCAACATAACAAAAGCTTCGGGTTTGCTCCCCTTTTCCATAAACAGTTATACCTTCACCAGTTAGCGCTTGAACTATAAAATTACTTACCACTCTTCCGTCAAAAGGGTTCATTTTGGGGCCGTATGTGTTAAAAATACGTGCCACTTTTATTTCTAAACTATATTGTCGATAATAATCAAAAAATAATGTCTCAGCGCACCGCTTACCTTCGTCATAACAACTTCTTATGCCAATTGGATTTACTCGGCCCCAATAATCCTCTGTTTGTGGATGCATCTCAGGGTCACCATAAACTTCAGAAGTTGATGCCTGCAAAATTTTTGCATTAGCTCGTTTTGCAAGTCCCAGCATATTGATCGCACCATGAACACATGTTTTAGTTGTCTGAGCAGGGTCTTTTTGATAGTGGATTGGGCTTGCTGGACAAGCTAGATTATAAATCTGATCCACTTCAGTATAAAAAGGTAAGGTAACCTCATGTCTAGTGGCTTCGAAAAATGGATTCTTTAGTAACTCTGCAATATTATCTTTTGAACCTGTCGAATAATTATCAATACATAACACATCGTAATTATTATTTAACAACTTCTCACATAAGTGTGAGCCTAAGAACCCGGCTCCACCAGTCACTAAAACTTTAGTTTTCATATTTTGTCCAAGAGATTTTATTTGAATTTATATTGTTTTAATTTTTCTTTCTTTGTTAACTTATATGCATCAAGCCCAATTGATTCTTCTCCAGGTCTTGGGAGGACATAAGCAACAACCTCTTCAAGAAATCCCATTTTAACTCCAGCGTGATAAATCCTAAGGGATAAGTCAATATCCCAAACCTGATTCCATTCTTTACGCCAGCAATTCAAATTATATTTCATTCCTTTTAAATAAGACCTATATAACCAAGTTGAAACACCACCAATTTTTGAGCTATTTATACTATCAGTTCTCGTATAATATCTATCCAGAGCCATAGTTCCCTGGACTACCTTTCTTTTTCCAAAACGCTCTTCTTCATAAAGAGCAGAAACAAATTCATAATCTCCATCAATAGCAAATGTTAAGAGTTTTTCAATATGGTCTTGTGACCATGTATCGTCATCATCCAATCTGGTTATCCATAATCCAGTAGCTAAATCCATAGCTTTGTTAGCTGGAGCAGCCCCGCCAACAAACCAATGATTTTCAATATTTTGCGGATAACGTCTTTCTCTTTTTTTCATATTATAAAATTTTAATCTTGGATCTTTTATTTTGGATAATAATTCTTCCGTATTATCTGTACAACAATCTCCAACAACAATTAATTCAATATTTTTATATGATTGAGACAATGCTGATTTTACTGCTCGCTCAATCAAGATAGATCCTCGATTAAAAGTTGGTACGCAAATACTTACTAGTGGTGTTTTGTTTGTTTGTATATAATCTTTTTCGAATCTTAAGCGTGCATATTTAACCTTAATTGGTTCTGTAGCCCCAAACCAAAAATTATTAAAGTTTGATATTAATTTATCGTTAATAGTACGCTTACAAGTATTAACGGACATATTGGCCGCCATTTAAATCAATACAAGCGCCATTTAGATGATTCCAATGGTCTTGGCATAGATCAAAAATAATTTTAGCCAAATCCTCTTGATTTAACAACTTACCAGAATTTATTTGTTTCTTATGGAATTCTTGCCTATCAGAAGTCATATTCTTAAACATTGCGCTATCTTGAATTAAACCAGGTGCAATAGCATTAATAGTAGCTCCGATAGGTAGGCTTGGTAATAATGACTTAACAAAAGAAAGAAGCGCTCCCTTAGAGGCAGAATAAAAAGGATCATAGCTACCTTTTTGAGCTGAAATTGAAGACAATAAAAGCAGTCGTGATTTTTTTGTTAACAAAGGGATTATATTTTTAATTAACTTTGCTTGCCCAGTAAAGTTAATTGATAGAACCTTATCAATCTCTTCAAAAGTATATTCCAATAAATTTTTGCCAGGAAGAATGCCGGCTAATGAAATCAAAATATCAACATTGATCTTTTCTAAAATTAATTTTTCAGAAAATTCAATAATACTTTTATTACTATCTAAATCAACACAAAATGATTCGTTATTCTTAGAGGTATTAGTAGGGCTATCCTCTGAAAAATATGTTGATATAAATTTATTGTCTTTATTATTAAATTGATTAAAAATTGCTTTTCCAATGCTTGAAGACCCACCTAAAATAACAATTGTTCTCATAATATTTACCTTAAAGTTTTGCCATGTGAATTAACCCCAATAATACTAAGGGATACATCTTTGAAAATTTTTCCAGTATTGCTTTCAACCCAAGTCAAAATGTCAGATGCATAACGTGGAGCACAAATAACTAATAAATCTGCATGTAAAAATTTTTCAACACATTTTATAGGCTGACTTACCCTAATACCATCTAATATTAAATCGTCTTTTCGACGAGGATCAGAATCAACAATAATAGCTTTATCTGAAAGTTTATAATCTTTCAGTAAGGATCTAAGGAGGTCCGTTACCCCCCATAAAATAATTTTTTTATTATCCTTGGTTAATTGATCCATTTTCTTTCTTACATTAGTTAAATGAATATCGTTATTATGAATCTGTTTTAAAGCTCCGGCTATATATGTCCTCGCCTCAACAAATTCATTTTTATATTCTTTATTGCAAGGTATGCCTACTCTATCTTTTTTAAATATAGCCACAAATCCATAAGGCCTACTAGCATTATTATCGGAGTCAATTAGGCTGAAGCCAATCTTTTCAGCAATTAAACTTAAAGAGGAGATTGTAAAATGATTAACATGTTCAGGCTCTTGAAGAAGGAGGTTGTCAGGGTAGAGCTTTAAATTAGGAACTTCGCAAATCATAACCCCTCCTAGCTTTAAAGCACTAAAGCAATTTGATAGAAATTGTTTTATATCTAAGACATGCTCTAATACATCATAATGAGATATTACATCAACTGATTCTTTTAATATACTGATATCAATAGATTTATTTTTTAAATCTTTAGTAACCTCGATTGAGTGTAATTGATTAAAATATTTTCTACACCTTCGGTGAAACTCCCCCGGAGCATCCCCTCCAATTTCAACAAAAATTCCATCTGGAACTTTATACCTGTCTAGAATTCGGAGTCTTTCTTCAATTGAATACGGTAAACTTATTTCTTTATAGCTAACATTTCCATCCTCATAGTATTTCATTAAGTCATCACTATTGGGACTTGGTGATGAAAAACAAAATCCACAATCACGACAAATTGAAACATTTACTGGGAACTCCCATGTGTTTAAACTTCTAACAATAATACTTTTATTTGCCCACATTAATTCTAGATCTGCCCCACCGCAGCAATCACATAATCTCAATTCTGTTTTGAGGTGAATTATTTTATTTTCTGCCAACCTTTTTAATTCCTTTTCTTAAACATATATTCAGCAAATTCAAAATCAAATAACGTATCAATATCTAATGATGTTTCTTTCTTAACAATAACTTGCCGAACCCGACCTTCAAACATATTCTTTTTATTTAAAACAAAAGATGGCCTTGCTGCATAAGCAACGGTTGTAATATCAAATGTTTTCGGGCAATCCTGTCTTCTACTTATAACTTTCTCATTCGACATAAATAAGTCAACATACCCATTTAGACCCTCTTTAACGATATTAAAAAATGGACTTCGATATGGCTCAGTAACAGTAATTACCATATCAGTATCATTTTTTTGATACTCATCAATTACATTATTAATATCTTCCACATCTCTTAATGGAGCAGTGGTAGGTATAGATACCATTAAATCAGGAAGGCATCCATCGGTAATTTTAAGATATTTTAAGCCGTGTTGCCAAGAAAGCCATTCTGATGATTCGTCAGTTGCCAACTCCAAAGGCCTCATAAATGGCACCTCAGCACCATATTCTTTTGCAATCCTAGCTATTTCTTCTGAGTCTGTTGAAACTATAACTCTATCAACCCTCTTTACTGCTTTTGCATGCTCAATTGACCAGGCTATAAGAGGCTTTCCATTTAGGATTTTTATATTCTTATTAGGAAGCCCTTTTGAGCCGCCTCTTGCAAAAATGAAAGCAGTAATATTCATTTAACCTTAACCTTTTTTCCAGAAGAAGAAGCATCATTAATGCTATCTATAATATTTAAAACTTCAACACCGTCTTGAAAAGAAATCATCGGGCGTTCTTTTTTATTTACGCATTCAATAAAATGTAACCACTCGTCCTTATAGCTCTGATCTAGGTTGGCCTCACCTTTATGTATATTCTTCCATTCAGCACCGTTTGGTTCGAACAAGTCAACCTGACCGTTCAACCCATTCCACCTTAAGCTTCCCTTCTCACCAATTACATGACACATTCTCACTCTATCGTGCCGAATAAAATCTAAACTTAATGATGCAACTAAATTAGTATTTTTATGATTATTTTTAAATGTTATAAGGATATTTGCATTATCTTCCACATCAATATCAAGCATGCTTTGTTTACTTAATTGAGCTTGAACAAATTCCACATCCCCAAAAATCCACCTCAAATAATCTAATTCATGGCTAAGTTCTAGTAATACACCGCCCCCAAGAATTTTTTGAGCTGAAACAGTCTTTCTGTAATCTTTATCTCGCCAACTTGGCAGATATTGTCCCACCTCACTTCTTACAGAATAAAGATTTCCAATAAAATTATCATCTATCAGATCCTTAAACTTATTCAATGAAGAAAGGAATCGTAAATTATAACCAACCATTAATACACAGTTATTTTTAACTGCTTCATGATTTAACTCTTCTAAGCCTTTATGCGTATTAGATATTGGTTTTTCAACTAACACATGTACTCCAGCCTGCACCAAAGCTAAAGATATTTCAACATGAGTCGATGAAGGACTGCAAACAATAGCTATTTGGGGGTTGAATTGCATTACATCGCCTAAGGTAAAAAAAACTTCATTAGCCCCTTTTGGGATTTCTTTGGTTTCTTTATGTCTTAGAATAGCAATCCTACTTCCTGGAAAAGTCTCTCTAGCAATTCGTAAATGTCTTAATCCGATGCTTCCAAGACCAACAATTAATATATTTTTAATGCTCACAGGGTTCCTTTGTTATTTGAACATTTCTAATTCATTTATAACTGTTTGGGCAATATGATCAATCTCATCGAAAGTTAAGCTTGGTGATGATGGAAGGTTTATTGTAGAAGTACCTAAGAATGAAGAAATTAGATAATCACTTCCATCAGAATATTTCTCATAAGGTGGCATTCTATGTAGAGGGTAAAACCCTGGCCTTGCATCAATTCCTCTATCGCTTAGCGCCTTTACTAATTTATCCCTTTTTTTCTCAGTAAATTCACTTACCACAAGAGTGTATAGCCAATAAGAATTTTCTGACCAACTATTCTTTGGTAATAATAATAACTGACTATTTGATTTAAAATTTTTATCGTACCTTTTAAAAACATTTTTTCTTTTCAATAAAAAATCATCTATTCTTTTAAGCTGAGCCACGCCAATTGCTGCCTGCATATTAGTCATTCTAAAATTAATGCCAGCAAACTCATGCCAATATCTCTTTTGCGGACTCATTCCATGGTCTCTCATAATTTTTGCTTTTTCTGCTATTTTTTTATCCTTAAAAACTACCATGCCACCTTCTCCAGTAGTAATTAGTTTATTTGCAAAAAAACTAAAACAAGTAGCATCACCATCTCTACCTATCAATCTGTCCTTGTAAGTTCCTCCAAGCGCCTCTGCGCAATCCTCTACAATATGCAAATTATTATTTTTAGCGATTTTATTAATTTCATCTATATGTGCTGCTTGTCCATATAAGTGGACTGGCATAATTGCTTTTGTATTTTTATTTATTGCTCCCTCAATAGCTTTTAGGCTTAACGTCCATGTTTCAGGATCAACATCTACAAGGACGGGAATTGCGCCAACATGAATAATTGCATTTATTGAGGCTCCAAAAGTAAAATTTGGAACTATAACTTCATCATTGGCTCCGATGCCTAAAGCCAACATACCTAGCTGTAAAGCTGCCGTCCCACTTGAAACAGCAACGGCATGGCCACCATTTAAATAACCGCTAAAACCAACTTCGAATTCCTTAATAAATCTTCCTTGTGACGATATCCATCCAGTATTTGCACATTCTAAAAGATTGTTAATTTCTTCGTCACCAATATCAGGCTGTAATATTGGAAATTTTCTTACACGTGAAGGAGTTGAAAAATCAACCACATTCATTTCATTATCCACCAAAGGGACGCATTTAATATTTTGATGAAATAGAGTCCAAATTTCACTTATCTGACAATTAAAAGGAAGATAATGTGGTTTTTTATTATAGAAATCTGAATTTTTTTCGATCATTTTAGGTAAAGGTGTTTCTTTTAAAATAACTCTTCGTGAATCACCATCTGAAAAAGAACCTATTAATTTCTTATTGGAATCAATAAAGAATATAATTCCCAATCCATTTATTTCAATAGTTTTAAGAGCTTCTTTGAAGTCTATTGGTAGCTCAACAAATAAATTATCTATATTTATTTTCATTTAATATTTAATTTTAATTTAGTAAGTTTTCGCTGCTCTAGCAATAGATTTAAATCCGAACTGTAAACTTCGATACTAATATAATTTACTGAGGGGTTAATATGCTTCCAAAACCATGCTTCTGAATTAAAAGGATTATTAGTATCAGATAAGCCATTATTATCACTTAAATGGTAGCCGCCAATTCTATTTTTACACATTTGGAACATTTTCTTAGGGTCGTAGCTTAGTGAATTCGCGGACACTTTTAAATGGGCCACATCAATTAATAGTTTTATATCTTCTGGTAGATTATTAAGCACTTCGTTACATTCTTCAGGGGCGCACATTAATAAAGGATTACTATTAAATTCTAAAGAGTTATTTTTTGATAGCACATTATTTTCTATCATAAGAGTGATATCTAAATTTTTTGCAATTTCATACAATTTTTTTACTCTTGAAACAAATAGCTCTTTAGATTTATCTCTATCATATAAGGCTCTATCAGAAATCTTTTTTCCAAGCTCATTTACTCCAGGATCTAATAAAAACCCAGCATGAAAACTATAATGATCAGATCCTATTATGGAGCACCATTCAAGTGCTTTTACAACGTGATTGTAACTTTTCATTCCAACTTCAGCATCTAATGAACCTAAATTTAATACAAATGGTTTTTTAGGTGGTGGAAAATAATTGTGAATTTGAAAATTAACTTTTGGAGATAAAGTCAGTAAGTCATCGAGTAAGCTTTCCGAATACATACCACCAGACAATTCAATGTCATTTATTCCATAAGAAATTAACTCTTCTGAAAATTTAGCAGCCGTTTTATTTTTAATTCCACCTGTAGATATATAAATCATATTTATTTTATAATGTCACAATTCAATTATTTGATCTTCTTTAAAATCTTGTTTTGCTTTTTGGCCGATCACTTTAGTCCAGTTAATTGGCGAGATTCCTTTTCCAGAACGTTTTGCAATAATGTTTGAGCTTGTAAACAGTTCTCCAGATTTAATAAATTTCGAGGCAACAATAAACTTTCTAGCGATATTAATATTCTTTATTTCGCTATGGGATGGATTTTTTTTCCCATCGCCTAGAGCTACTTCAATTTTACGAATACCATCAATCATCAAAGTTAATTCATGAGGTTCTAAACTAGATTTATGATCTGGCCCATCCATATTTCGATCTAAAGTAAAATGTTTCTCGATAACACTTGCCCCAAGAGCGACTGCAGAAATTGGGACCACAATTCCTTCAGTATGATCTGAGTAACCAAATTTAAGATTAAATTCTCTACCTAGAGTTTTCATTGCTAGTAAATTTACTTCATCAATTGGACAAGGGTATTCCGAAGTTGCGTGTAAAATAGTGAGATCAGCTTTATCAACACCTTCATTAAGTAATATTTGTACTGCAGATCTAACCTCTTCCAATGTTGACATGCCAGTTGATAAAATTACTTTCTTCTTTAATCCTGCAATTTTTTTAAGGTATGGGTAGTTTGTTATTTCGGCACTAGGGATTTTAAAAATTGGAATTTTTAGGCTATCAAGTAAGTCAATACTTTCATGGTCAAATGGTGTAGATAGAAATATAATATTATTATTACAATGCTCAATAAGTTCACAATGAGCATTTTTATCTAGCTCAAGACCTTTAATCATTTCGTATTGAGATTCATTAGTTTTTGTATTTTTCTTTTGATAGTGTGCCTTCTCCATACCTTTACAAACTAAATTTTCAGCTTTAAAAGTCTGAAACTTTACTGCATCTGCTCCAGAACAAACTGCAGCATCAATCAGTTTTTTTGCAATTTCAACTGAGCCGTTATGATTAACTCCAGCTTCAGCAATAATAAATGTTTTATTCATATTTTTCATTTAGCCTGTAAACCTTGATTTATCTTCTAGATCTTGCCTAACAGACAAACCCATTCCAATTATGCAATTCTTACCAATTGAAATATTATCTTTAATGCACGCTGTGCTACCAATAAAAGTACCTGAACCAATTTTTACGTTTCCATTCAATACAGAATTTGTTGAAATATGACAACCATCTTCAATCTGAACATCATGTTCAATTAAAGCCCTTGAATTAATAATACAACCGTCACCAATTCTAACTCCTGCATTAATTATCACCCCATGCATAATAATATTTCCATTTCCAATATCAACATGCTCTGAAATATATGAATTTGGTGAGATAATTGTTGGCATAGAAAAACCTAACCTCAAGACTTTGCTGTAAATATTATTTCTTTTCTCTGTATCAATCTGTCCAATTGCAATATGTGCATTTTTATATTGCTTAATTAATTCTGGTAAATCTTTATCAACCCCAAAAACACTGTAGCCGCAGACACTCTGTCCCAACTCCTCTTGTTTGCCAATCAGGCCAGCAATTTGAAATTTATCTTGCTGTTCTATGACATCAATACATGATGCTGCATGTCCTCCCGCTCCTATTAGTATTATTTCTGATTTACTCATAAGTATTTTATTCCCATAAGATTAGAGTTGCTAGAAATATTAATTAGCCTTTCAAGGATTGATTCTTCAAAAGATAAATTTATTTTTGGGTTACTGGTATATTGCTTAAATCTATGCATTAATATCCAAGTGAGTCGTGCCATCAAAAACATCATATTTTTGAGCCTATAGTTATTACCCATTATATTTTACCGACTATCTCTTTGTAAGAGCCTGATTGTAATACCTTACCTTCCTCTAGCTCTATAACTTGGTTGCACTTTTTAAGTGTTGTAAGTCTATGCGCAATGATTAAAATTGTAATATCAGGATTAAGATTGAAAATACTATCTATTACTTTAAGCTCAGTTTTGTCATCTAGAGCGCTTGTAGCCTCATCAAAAATAATTACATCTGTTTGTTTGTATAAAGCTCTAGCAATTCCAATACGCTGCCTCTGTCCACCTGAAAGTCTAACCCCTCTTTCACCAACTAATGTATTGTATTTTAAAGACCATGACTCAATAGTTTGAGAAATTTGAGATTTTTTTGCACATTCATAAACTAACTCATGGTCAATTTCAGCAAGCGGAATTCCAAATGCAATATTTTCTAAAATTGTTGTATCTGCTAAAAAAATATTTTGAGGTACATGTGAAATATGAAGCTGCCAAGAGCGATAATTTTTAACTGTAATTATTTGATCGTCAATGAATAGATGACCATCTTCTGGAATTAATAATCCCATTATAATATCTATCAATGTACTTTTGCCACTTCCAGTTGCTCCAATTAATCCGACTTTTTCTCCTTTGTTTATTTTACAACTAAAGCCTTTTAAAATGGACGGGCCGTCTGGACTGTAGCGAAAATCTAAATTTTTCAATCTAATATAATCATCAAACTTTATTAATGGAGGTGACGGAAGGTTGTAGTATTCTGGCAAACTCTGATTTAGATAAAACAAAATATCTTTGAGTAAAGCACTACAACCAATTATTGATGTCCAGCTAGCATAAACTTGTTGAAGTAAGGGTAATAATCTCTGTGCGGCAAGAGCAAAAACCCCAAGCAAAGGTATTGCATTACTTATCCCCTCTGAGCTCAGCGCTAGATAATAAGCTAACAAGGCTAAAATAGTAATTCCAAAAGCCTCAACTATAAATCGTGGGGTTTGGCCAATAATTGCTATACCAGCTTCCGCTTTTCTTAAAGGTAAATCAACTTCTCTAAAAATCTTACAGTATGCTTCTTGGGTACCATCAATAATAACATCCCTAATGCCTCCGAAACCCTCCTGTAATGACTGAATTAATAAATTTGATTTCTTGCTAATATTATCGCTATCCGTTAGCAATCTTTTTTTTGTTAAAAATAAAATAAAACCATAAGTAGAAGCAAACCCAAGTGTTGAAATTATTGCCACTAAAGGATCAATGAATAATAAAGTAATAAAAATAGCTATTATTATAATACTTGTGCTAATGATTAATAAAACCGGTAAGATCACCTGCGTTACAACCATCCCAGTTTTCTTTGTTATTCCTGATATAAACTCACTACTATTTTGTGAAACATGCAAAGAATATGGCAAATAAAGCGAGTGCCTATAAACAGAGATACTAATATCAGCGCCAATTGCATGACCAAAACGAGTCTGAGCCCACAACAAAACTAACCTCATAATTCCAGATAATATTGCTGCAACTACAAATATAAGTGTCATTGGAAATAATAGTTCTGATGGCTTTAGAATATTTAATTTATCAAATAATGGTTGTAAAAATTGAATATCTAAAATTCTATCCGGTGCAGTCAAAGCACCTAAAAAAGGTAAAACGGCTCCAATACTAATAATCTCCGCTAATGAAACAAGAATGGTTAGCAAAATAAGAGCTGATAGCTGACTTTTTCTTTTTTTTGGGATGTGTGCCCAAAAATTACTCAAAAGAGAAAATGTTGATTCTTTTTTAATTATCTGGACTCCAAAAAAGTAAGGATATTATCAGCTACACGTTCCCATGTAATATCTTGAGTCCATTTTATTCCATCCTTGATGAGCTTTTTTCTCACTAACTCATTACTCATTGCAATGCGTAAAACTTTAGAAGTATTAAGAATGCTTTCTGGGTCATCAATAATTAAACCATTCCCGCCAATAGCCTCTTTCAATAAAGGCGAGGTGATAACTGGAGTGCCCGATTGCATCGCCTCTTTAAGCATAAGAGCTTCACCGTCAACCGTGGAAGTACAAATATAATAGGAGGCAGCTTGATAAAGTGCGACTAAATCTTCATCTTCGATCCAAGGAATATAGAGAGCACGTTTCTCTTCTATCATTCCTCTCATCATACCTTCGATATCAATGGATGGTTGAGTGTAATTTCTTCCAACCAAAACAAATGAAAAATCATTAAATTCATTTTTGAGTTGCTTAAAAGAATTTATTATTTTGTCTATATTACGACGATTTTGAATTACGCCCATTGATAAAATAAACTTTGAAGGTAACTTATATTTTACAGTGATACGATCAATTTCAGATTTGTTGCGCTTCGTGGTGAACCTCTTATCAGCTGCAAGGTACACTGTCGAAATATTTTGAGGTCTAACTTTATAGTATTTTTCTATTTGCTTAGCATCAAATGTTGAAGCAGTTACTACCCCAGCAGCATATCCACAAGTTTTACGCGAAAAATAACCTAAAGATATGCGGTGTATCCAAGAATAATGTTCGGGATGTGTGCTATATGAAATATCCCAAGCAGCAACGACAATCTTGACTGATCGAAATAACAGAGGTGCACTATAACCCGTTGCAAAAAAAAGATCTAAATTATCCTTCTTTAACTGACTGGGCATTAAAATTTGCTCAGCAACAATGCGGTGAATACGAAGAAGCTTTGGGCCCTTAAGTAATTTTAATTCAAAATTTGGATGTCGTAAGAAATCATCATCTGGAATATAGTTTTGGAAATATAAAATAAAATCATGCCTACTTTTTTTCTGCCAGATTTTTAGCACATTTACGAGAATACGTGAAACACCACCTCGTCTCCACTCAAGACATCTGGCATCAATTCCAATCTTCACTTATCATTGCCTTTATTTATATTATTATTAGTTTCAGGTTTTTGTAACACTATGAACTGGCTATAGAACCAGTCCTTGATTAATCTATTTCTAACTAAATAACCTTTATTAGAAAACACTAGTGGCCAAATCTTCGTTGGGTAAGGATTAAACCCACCTGAATCAATATAAATGTATCCAATATTCTGTAAGTCAGAGATAACATCCTTTGTATTCTTTTTTTGAATATCCATTCCCATACGTTTTTTTAACGCAGGGTAACCACCTCTCAATACCCAAGGTAAATAAACTGCTGAAAAGGGACGATAATTATGATGCGTTACAAATAGCTTTGCTCCAGGCTTTAGTGAGTCATATATTTTAGAAAAAATAATGTTAAACATCTCTTCATTTAAAAACTCAATTAACGAAATTGAAATAGAGTGATCAAATGTATTTTTCTTCAACTGGGGAATGTCTCGATCGAACAAAAGGCCTTGAAATTTAGAGGCGTTTTTTTTGGCATTAATCGCTGAATAATTAAGGTTATCTTCTGATAAATCAACGCCTGTTATAAAGGCCCTTGGAAATAAAGCAAATGCCCATAATGAATTTCCACACCCCCAGTCTAGGATATTTAAGGCCTTGCTATCTCCTATGGGCTTGGTGTTTTCTCTAACAATTGATTTCATCGTGGATAAATTATAGGCTCCAACTGTTGTTCTATTAAAATAGTCATCAGTAGAGATCGGATATAAATGTTTATTAAGTTCCGCTGAGAATAATTTTGTTGTTTTAGTAAGCATATTATTTTTATACTTCTAAAATATCTTTAATTTGATCAACTACAAATTTTATCTGGGTATTCGTTAAATTCATACTTGATGGTAAATAAAAACCTTGCCTAGAAGATTTATAAGTCACCGGAAATTGCTCATTTTGATACAAACCTTTATCAAGAAGTGCTGGTTGTTCGTGAAGGCCAATGAAAAAAGGTCGTGTTTCAACTCCACGGGAAAAAAGTTCAGCCATCATCTTCTCAGCATCCCATCCTGTTGACTCATCAAGCTCAACAGCATACATCCAATAAACCATTTTAGCCCATGGCTTTTCTATTTGTGCTTTTATGCCCGGTATCTGATCGAGTAACTCCCTATATCGAGTACCATTATTCCTCTTAATTTCTACAAACTCATCAATACGTTCTAATTGAGCTATACCTATTGCTCCTTGCATGTTGGTCATACGTAAGTTATTACCTAGCTCTGTATGATAAAAACGACGATCAGATCTAAAACATAGATTTCGATAGCTACGAGCTCGATCTGCCATGTTGTCATCGGAGGTCATTACCATTCCTCCTTCACCTGTTGTTACTATTTTATTAGCATAAAGTGAAAATGCTGAAATATGTCCAATACCACCACATTTCTTTTCTTTATAAAGTGCTCCAGCAACTTGTGATGCATCCTCAATAACTTGCAAATTATATTTCTTAGCTAAATCTAAAATTGGATCAAGGTCACATGGGTGTCCGTACATATGAACGGCCATAATAGCTTTCGTGCGTGAGGTAATTTTTGATTCGATCTGATCAACATTAATATTCCAGGTAAGCGGCTCAATATCGACCAATACTGGTTTTGCGCCAAAACGCAACGCTGCAATTGCACAGGAAATGATTGTAAAAGAAGGCATAATAACTTCGTCGCCCTCCTTAAGATCTATTGCAAAAATAGCAGCTTCTAGTGCAGCCGTTCCGTTTGTAACAGCAATACCATGATTCATTCCAATAAAATTAGAGAAGTTTTCTTCGAATTTTTTTACATAAGGACCTTCAGAAATCCAGCCTGACTCTATGCATTCAATTAAAAGTTCTTTTTCACGTCCATCAACTAGAGGTAAATTTACTGGTATCATTAAGCTAATATCTCCTGGTTTGAATTTTTAAAATGATAAGCCCTATGAATCGAAGTTCTCATGAAGTGGAGATACTCGAAAGGTATCTTCTTCATATCGGCCGCCACCTCTTGGCCCCTTAGTTAAAATAAGTAACACAGAATTATCATCAACCCCATGAATTGAATGTCTTTCCATAACTGGCGACTCAAGCATATCTCCTGATTTTAAAATACATTTTTCAACTTTTTGATTTGGCATTTGTGTATATGCTATAACTTCTCCAGATAAAACATAAGAATATTGAATAGAATCTTTATGGTAATGATTGCCTCTTATAGATCCATTGGTAATAGTTATTAACGTGACACAATCTACAACAACTTGTTGGAGTATGTCTGATATTGCCCCTCTTTCATCCTGATGAGCAACTTTTATTTGATGAATTATCATTATATTTATTCCTTTTTTTAATTAAACAATTTTTGGTCTAGGTATTGGTATAATAAATTTACCGCCAGAATTTTTAAAATCGGAAAGGTTCTCAATAATTTCATCAGCAAAATTCCAAGCTAACAATAGAGCAAAATCAATTTTTTTTTCACATAGTTTTTCATCTGAAAAAATTGGGATATGTGCGCCAGGAGAATATTTACCAATCTTAAGAAAAGATTTTTCAGTTATAAAATCTATAATATTAGAATCAATTTCACAATAATTTAATAAAGTCATCCCTTTTGCAGGCGCACTAACTGCTACTATAGTCTTACCAGTTTTTTTAATTCCTAAAAGAAGCTCACGTAATTCTTTTTTATGTTCATGTACTTGCTCACTAAATTTATTTAATCTCGAAATATCAAATAAATTAGCTTTTTCCTCTTTTTCAATAATTTGATTAATAGAATTTGTTATATTATGTTCGCCTTTTTTGCAAACAAATATTCTTATTGAGCCTCCATGAATGGAAACTTCTTCAACATCAAATATTTCGAAACCAAAACGATTGAACAATGAGCTTAAGGGTTTTACTGAGAGATATAATAAGTGCTCATGATAAATTGTATCGTATTCTAAAGCTTCAATAAGATTTAAAAAATGGGGGCCTTCAATTACAAACATTCCATTCTTTGTTAATAATGAATCTACTGCCTTCATTAGGCTTTCAAGATCATCAATATGAGCAAAAACATTTGTTATATTAATAACTGAGGCTTGGCCTTTATTTGATACAATTTTTTTTGCTAAATCAGGGGTTATAAAATCATTGATTGTTTCAACTCCATTTTCATTTGCACTAGCAGCTATATGTTTTGAAGGCTCAATGCCTAACACTTTACATCCTCTTTTTTGATAAGCACCTAATAAAACTCCGACATTACTACCTATATCAATTACCAAATCATCAGAACTTAATTCTGCTTTTTTCACAACACTTTCTCCAAATTGATCAAAATGAAGTCGGCCTGTTTTAGTGGTAGATGATTCATATGGATAATTATTTTGAAATAAAATCTTTGGATCAACTGTATAGTTCAACTGTGAAATTCCACAATCATCACAAAGACAAACTTCTAATGGATAAACGGGGTCATTTAAAGATTTGAATTCTTCTTTAATGAAAGCATCAGCTGCTGGCATTAACCCTAAATTTAGGTAGTCTGTGAGGGAATTACCGTTACAAATTCGACAATTTTTTAATTTCATATTATGTAGCCTTATAAATACTAGTGTTTAGTTATTGAGGTGCAAGCGCCCTTCGATTTTTTATGGTTCGAACGCATACTAAGAGCAAGATTTCCAATTCTTTCTGCACACTGGCCATCGTGACGATATAACCAATCAGAAACTAACTTATCACGAGTATCCTTATGCTTATTGATTAAAATTGTGTGATTAGATATTGAAACGAGCTTAAAAATATCACGAATCTCCTCGGGAGAAGCTGGAGCATAAACAACATCAGTATCGATACAAGTATTACTCCAAACCCAACCAGGAAAAGCAGGACAAACGACAAGTTTATCTAATAATATTGCATCCATAGCCGTCGTTGATCCGAAAGAAACAAAGCAATCACATATCTTAGTTAGAGGCCGAATATCTTTCTTTTGATCAACAAAGATGATGTTAGGATTATTTGATGCAAATGACTTAGTTTCATTTTGATTCTCTTCAGGGTGTGGTTTAACAATCAGATAGACATTTTCAAAACTGTCTACGGAATCAAAAACTGCCCTTTTCATTGCCTCAAGAAGCTCAGCATCATTATTAAGTTTATTATAACTTCCTAATATAAAAGTAGAAGCAAGTAGTATTATGCGGGCATTTTCAGGGATACCAAGTTTCTTCTTTATAGATTTAGCTTCAAAATCACTAGAATTAAATAAGCTATCACTACGTGGCGCACCAGTCACAACTATTTTATCAGAAGCAATACCATGTGAGATCAGAGTCTGTTTAAAATGTTTTCCCCACACAGCCACTCGATCTGCGGGAAAAAAACGCCATTCAATTGCGGCAGAATTAGTCAATCCATGTTGTAGAGCCAAACAAGGAATATGTAAATGCTTACATTGCAGCATATAAATTCTAGTCCGTGGATCATGAATGTCAGTTGCAATCACTAAAGAGGGGCGATGTTTTTCAAGAATAAATTTAGAAATTACACCTTGCCTAATTAATGTCGAGAATTCGCCAATAAATAATCGATTCAGGGCCCTCTGAATACTTTTTCTAAAACCCGGCGCGCTAGTATCAATAATTTGTTCCAAAGCTTTTGAGTTAATAAGATTTTTCTTAATCGACTTTAATTGTCCATTTAAAATACTTGTCTTTATGCTTAACTCGTCATTCCAAAAATCCCATATTGTTCTGTGCAATTCATTAGAATTTAAGGTACCCTCAACAGTTGGCCATTTTCTATCTCTAAGTGACATAATTTGCACATCCTTTTGGTCAGCAAGATAGCGGACAACCGGCCGCATTACATCACGACTCTGCTGAGGCATGAATTCAAGACAGAGAATTCTATTAGATAAAGATTTTCCAGTATATTCATCGCTATGTTTATAAAGGTGTGTAAGGTCTCGAATAAAGTATTTTGACTTAACAAGAATAGGTTTAGTCAATTGTGTTATTAATTCACTGTAACCACATTCACCAAAGGCAGATGGTATATAACGACTTGCTAACTCACTTGCAAAAACATCCCAATAAGGGATACCGTCAATTGTTAGTGATTGAGAAAGCGATCGTCCGTCAGAAAGTACGGCACTACCAATTGATTTAACAATCTTTTCAGATCGAAAAACAACATCATCAATATGAGGAATATTTTTTGTTAAATTTTTAATGTTGATAAAGCTTCGAATGCATTACTGATTGAGTAATGCTGATTACCAATAAACAATCCATGTTTATCAAGATATTCGGCATTTTTTAAATCGCCATGAACCTCATAATCAAAGAATTTGATAACTTCATTTTTAAGAAAATTACCAGTAACGATTGGTCTAATTTCAAATCCCAAATGATTTAACTTATTAACTAACTCTTTTCTTATGAGAGAGCTACCCGGCCTAATAATAATACTAAAACCAAACCAACTGCTCATTCCAACTTCTTTTTGGATTAGTAAATCAGGATGGTTAGATAAAGTTTCTACAAATAATTTAGCATTTTTACGGCGCTCAGAAATAATCATAGGTAATTTTTTAACCTGTTCAACACCGAGTGCTCCTTCAAGCTCCAAAGGACGGACATTATAACCAGGCAACACAAACCGAAAGGACTCTTCGAGTAAATCCTCACTTTTATCATCACAAATTAAATTTTTGACTGGTAGGTCGCGTGTCCATCCATGAGATCTGAGAGAGATTAGTATTTGATGTAACTCTTCATCATTTGTAACTATTGTTCCGCCCTCCATGGTTGAAATATGATGGCTATAAAATGAACTAAATGTCCCCATCACTCCAAAAGTTCCAGTCTTCTTATTATTAAATGTTGCGCCCATTGACTCGCAATTATCTTCTAATAAAATAATATTTTTACCATCTATAATATTATTAATACGATCAAAATCATTCGAATTACCAAGTAAATTAACAGCGAGAACTACACGTGTTTTATTTGAAATTGCTGACTCTAATTGAACCAAATCATAATTAAGTGTTTCGATATCTATATCAACAAACTTAATTTTTAAACCGTATTGGTAAAGAGGATAATAAGTGGTGCTCCAAGACACTGCAGGGACGATCACCTCATCCCCTCTTTTTAATTTTAATTTAGGGTTTTTAGTGTAAAAAAGAGCAGCAATCATTATTAAGTTTGCAGATGATCCGGAATTTACCATTACAGCATAATGGCTATCAATATATTTTGAAAAGTTTCTTTCAAATAAGCTTACCTTTTTACCCATAGTGAAATCACCTGATGCAATAACATTGTGCATTGCATCAATTTCTTTTTGGTCCCAAGTTGCTGTTGCTAGTGGAAATTTAAAGCTCATTTAGCTATCTCATTTAAATAAAATTCATATGTTTTTTGAAGTCCAACTTCAAGACTTGTCTTTGGTTGCCATCCCAACTTGATTTGTGTATCTGTATTAACTAACTTACGAATCATTCCAACTGGCTTAGTTTCATCATGAGCAAAATTTCCAGTATAGCCAATAACTTTTGCTACTTCTTTATAGTATTCATTAATTGTCATATCAACACCTAACCCAATATTCATATATTTAGGCAGCTCGTCAAATTGATTGATTGACCATATTAGTGCGTCAGCTAGATCACCTGCATACATAAATTCCCGCCGTGCCATTCCATCACCCCAAACTTCAACTTCGCTTGCATCATTTATTTTTGCCTGATGAACCTTGTGAATTACTGCTGCAACTAAATGTGAATAATCAACTTTAAATTTATCAAATCTCCCATAAAGATTACATGGGATTATTGTTTTATAATTAAAACTACTATTCTCTCGCGATACATATTCACATAATCGTGCTGTAGCTAATTTTGCAATGGCATAACCTTCATTGGTTTCCTCTAACTTCCCTGAAAGGAGCATATCTTCTGTAAGGGGCTCAGATATATTGGCTGGATACATACAAGAGCTACCAATATTAATTAACTTTTTTATTCCTGATTTATAGGCGCCCATAACAATATTTCTACCCATATCTAAATTATCTACTAAAAAGCTTACGGGCTCCCTCAGATTTGCCTGAATGCCACCTATTTTTCCAGCCGCATGAATAATCATTTCAGGTTTGTATTTTAAAAGATAATTTTCTACCTTTTCAAAATCACGAAGATCTAACTCATTTGATCTTGGCGAAAGAATGTCGTACGAAGATATATCTGGATGTTCAAGCAAGTTCTGGCCGACCATACCTCCGGAACCGGTCAATAAAATGGTTTTTTTAGGCATATAAAAAGTTATTCATTATAATTAGGGGTTTTATAGCCATGTTTTTTGGTTAACTCATCTCGCTGAGCTGCGCTAAGGTCTTCTCGAACCATCTCTGAAACTAAAGAATTAAAACTAATCTTTGGTGTCCAGCCTAACTTTTTCATTGCCTTTGATGCGTCACCAAGAAGCGTTTCAACCTCAGTTGGTCTGAAATATCTAGGGTCGACAGCAACTATTATTTTTCCAGACGGATCGTAACCTTTTTCATCCTTACCTTCTCCCTTCCAGGTCATTTTAATGTCTAATTCTTTTGCCGCTGCATTTACAAAATCACGAACGCTGTATTGAGATCCAGTTGCTATAACATAATCTTCTGGAGTTTTTTGTTGAAGCATTAACCATTGCATTTCAACATAATCTTTTGCATGACCCCAGTCACGTAAAGCATCCATATTTCCAAGATATAAACAATCTTGAAGTCCTAATTTAATCCTAGCTAAAGCTCGCGTTATTTTTCGCGTTACAAATGTTTCGCCTCGAATTGGACTCTCATGATTAAATAAAATACCGTTGCAAGCAAAAATACCGTAAGCCTCTCGATAATTTACTGTTATCCAATGTGCGTATAGCTTAGCTGCCGCATATGGGCTTCTTGGGTAAAATGGAGTTGTTTCCTTTTGAGGTGTTTCTTGTACTAAGCCATATAGCTCAGATGTTGAAGCTTGATAAAATTTAGTCTTTTTTTCTAAACCTAAAATACGGATTGCCTCAAGTATTCTAAGGGGCCCCAAAGCATCAGAGTTAGCCGTGTATTCTGGTTCTTCAAACGAAACAGCAACATGGCTTTGCGCTGCTAAATTATAAATTTCATCTGGTTTTACCTTTTGGATAATTTGAGTAAGACTCAATGAGTCGGTCATATCTCCATGATGGAGATAAAAGGGCCTTCCTTGCTCATGAGGATCATGAAATAAATGATCGATTCTTGAAGTGTTAAAAGATGAGCTTCGACGTTTTATACCATGAACTTCATACCCTTTATCTAGTAAAAATTCTGATAGATAAGCTCCATCTTGCCCTGTTACACCAGTAATTAAAGCAATTTTAGTCATTTGTTTTCCTTCCATAATTATCTTCTATACGCTCTATATCATCTTCACCTAAATACTCTCCTGATTGCACCTCAATTATTTCTAAAGGTGTTTTCTTAGGATTAGATAATCGATGTAATTCTCCTAATGGGATAAAGGTAGACTCATTTTCTGTCAGTACAATCTCTTTATCTCCACTTTCTACTTTAGCAGTTCCTTTAACAACTACCCAATGCTCAGCTCTTTTTGAATGTTTTTGAAGGCTCAAGCTTGCACCTGGATCAACCTGGATTCTTTTAACCTTAAAGTTTTTCCCTTCATCAATTGTCATATACCAACCCCATGGCCGATGAACTTTTAAATGGGAAATCCCTTCAATTCTTTTTTCTTTATCAAGCTTAGCAACTACAGCTTTAACACCCTGACTATTTTTTCGATTTGCCACTAGAACTGCATCAGCAGTTTCTACAATTATAATATTTTCTACCCCAACCGCCCCTACTAACCTATGAGTAGAATGAATTAATGAATCTTTCGTGTCTTCAATAACCACGTCTCCATGAGTTACATTACCCTTTTCATTTTTATCTTCAAAAGACCACAACGAATCCCATGAGCCTAGATCATTCCAGCCCGCATCTAAAGGAACCACTTTAAGAGGAATGCCAGCAGCATTGCACTTCTCAATTACTGCATAATCAATTGATTCACTTGGTATTTTGGAAAAATTTTCTTGATCGGACCTAATAAACTGATTATCTGTTGTGTGTGTTTTAAAAGCATTTAAGGTTGCTTCAAAAATATCTAATCTTAAAGATTTTATAGTAGTTAACCAAATGCTAGCTCTTACTACAAAAATGCCGCTATTCCATAAATAGTCTTTAGATTTGACATATTGTTCTGCTTTTTCTAAAGTGGGTTTTTCTGTGAATTGCTTAACATTAAATTCATTGAAATTTCCTACTTTTACATCATGTTTGATATAGCCATATCCCGTTTCAGCTTTATTTGGCACAATACCCATTATAACAATTGAATCTTCGTTTGCAGCTTTAATACAGCTATCCAAAGCCTGTAGAAAAGGATCGGAATCACGAATAATTTGATCTGATGGGGTCACAACTAAAATTGGGTCTTTATCATCTTGCTCAGCTAGCATTGCTGCCATTGTGAGCGCCGGAGCAGTATTTCTTCCAATAGGCTCTAAGAATAGTTTAGCTGAAGTATCATCTAATTGCTGTAATTGTTCTAATGCAATAAACCTATGCTCTTCGTTTGTTACTACCAAAGTATCATTAATATTAAAATCTATTGTTCTAAGTTGACTTACCCTCATAACGGCTTGCTGAAATAAACTTTCAGAACCTGTGAGGGTTACGAATTGTTTTGGGTAGGCTGATCTTGATAAAGGCCAAAGCCTTGAACCTGTGCCACCACATAAAATTACCGGAGTGATATTAATATCTTTACTCATAATAGCTATCTTTAGTCATTCCCTAGGGACCTCTGCACCGAATCTATTTCTTTTTTAAGGGCTTCATATTCTAGTTTCTTTCTATTTAAAAACCCAACTGTAAGACTGGTTTTTTCCATCAGTCCTTTTTTTGTTAATATATAAAGATATCCTAACTTATTAGGATTTGCATTAAAATTTTCTAACTTAATATGACCAACACCAATTAATGCTTTTAAGCAATAATTGATGCTACCTAAACTCACACCTAATTCTTTTGCTAATTCACGCTGAGAAATCGATGGTTTACCTTCAATTATTTTAAGCAATTTAAAATGTAAATCAGGATTCAATATTTTTAATTTTTTAGAGAAATTCACTAACGCTACCGCCCTGTCCGCGATAAACGCAACATAATTAGAAAACCACTTAAACTATTATTTTTCATATACTTAACTATTGTTCATTTTTGAACAATATGCTCAGAATACTCTTGATAAGAAAATTCGTCAACTAAGAAAACGGGGTAAATTAAAATTTAATGAAAGAATCTGCGTCTAAAAAAGAAGATGCTTTTTTATCTTTATCAGATAGTAAGATATCGGAGTGGTTTGGCCAGTTTATTGATAAATCCGGATCATTCCAGATAATAGATCTTTCGGAATTTGGGTGGTAAAAATTAGTTGTTTTATACATCACCTCTGCAAAATCAGATATAACTAAAAATCCATGAGCAAACCCTTCCGGAACCCAAAGTTGTTGTTGTTTTAGCGCATTTAATTCCTGATAAATAAAACTTCCAAATGTTGATGATGATTTTCTTAAATCAACCACAACATCAAATATTTCACCTTGTAAAACACTTACTAATTTACCTTGAGCCATTGGGGGCAACTGATAATGCAATCCTCTTAAAGTGTTTTTCTTTGATTTTGAGTAATTATCTTGAACAAAAGAAATTTTTTTTCCGGTAACTTTTTCAAACTTATCTTGATTAAAGCTTTCATAAAAAAACCCTCTTTCATCTTCAAAAATATCTGGTTCAAGTAACAAAATCTCTGGAATCTTTAAGTTTGTACTTTTCATTTAATCTTTTAAACCTTTTAAATATTCTCGATAATTATTATTATGCTTTTCTTCTGCCAAACTCAATAAACTCTCTTTCGTTATCCATCCTTTTCTAAAGGAAATCTCTTCAATACATGCAATTTTTTGGCCTTGTCGTTTTTCAACAGCCGCTATAAATTGACTTGCTTCCAATAGGGACTCATGGGTTCCTGAATCTAACCATGTAAAACCTCGATTTAAAACCTCAACATTTAATTTATTTTCATTCATATATATTCGATTTAAATCAGTTATTTCCAATTCACCTCGATGAGAAGGTTTAAGACTTTTTACAAATTTAACTACCTCGTTATCATAAAAATATAATCCTGTTACAGCGTAATTAGATTTAGGTATTTTAGGTTTTTCTTCAATTGAGATCGCTTTATAATTATTATCAAATTCAACCACTCCATATCTTCCTGGGTCTGACACATGATAAGCAAATATAGTAGCATCTTTATTATTTGAAGCGCTTAAAAGAAGATTAGTCATCTCATTTCCATGAAATATATTATCCCCTAAGATTAAAGCAGACAAATCATTACCAATGAAATCTTCCGCTAAAATAAACGCTTGGGCTAATCCATCTGGAGATGGTTGAACTTGGTATGAAATATTTATCCCCCAAATACTACCATCTCCAAGTAAAGCCTGGTATTGAGAAATATCTTTAGGCGTCGATATAAGTAATATTTCTTTAATACCTGCAATCATTAGGGTTGTAAGCGGATAGTAAATCATAGGTTTATCAAAAACTGGTAGGAGCTGTTTTGAAATAACCTTTGTTAATGGAAATAGTCTCGAACCAGTTCCGCCTGAAAGAATTATTCCTTTTCGTTTACTAGTAGCATCAGTCTTCGTCATTTTTATCTTTATCCTCCTAGCCTTTATCGCCAATTATTAATTGCAACTCATTTTGCCATTCTGGGCATTTTATTTCAAAGGTTTTCATTAATTTTTGATTGTTTAATAAAGAGTTTACTGGTCTTAATGCTAAAGTAGGAAAATCAGACGTCTTAATTGGTTTAATATTTTTTGGGGTGCATTTAAATTCTAATCCTAATTCATTTGCATAAAGAATTATTGTCTGTGCGAACTCAAACCAACTGGCACTACCCAAACAGGTTAAATTATAAATACCATATAAATTATTTTTTTCTATTTTTTCTATTTTTTTTACCATCTCAAATATAGAGTTTGCAATAAAAATTGCCGATGTAGGCGCCCCTATTTGATCAGAAACAATACCAAATTCATCTTTTTTCTTTGCCATATCAAGAATCTTTGTTAAGAAATTCTCCCCTCTTAAGCTGTAGACCCAACTAGTTCTTATAATAATATGTTTTGGGTTATTTTCCTGAATAGTAATTTCTGCATCATGTTTAGATTTTCCATATATTGATTGTGGATTGGCCTTATCAGCCTCAATATAAGCACCTACTTTTAAACCATCGAAAACATAATCAGTTGAAAATTGCATCAATGGAATACCAAGTTTTTTTGATTTTATGGCCAAAAATTTTGGACCCTCACAATTTGTTTTAAAAACAAGCTCTGATTCTTTTTCAGCCTGATCTACATATGTATATGCAGCAGGGTTTATTATCAGATCTGGCTTTATATCGTCAATTACTTTCTCCATCTGATTTACATTAGTAAGATCAAAACTTTCACGAGTTACCCCAAAGACTTCATAAAAGGGGGATAACTTTTGATTAAGGTAATAGCCAAGCTGGCCATTTACTCCAGTAAGAATTATCTTCATGAATAGTGATTATCAATCCATTTTTTATAGTCACCACTAATGATATTTTTTATCCACCCATCATGATCAAGATACCATTTAATAGTTTTAGTCATGCCTGACTCAAAAGTTTCTTTAGGTTGCCAGCCAAGTTCTTTTTGAATTTTTGAAGAATCTATTGCATAACGTCGATCATGGCCTTGACGATCTTTTACAAAAGAAATTTGTTTTGCATGAGAATTTTTATCGGGTCTAGGCTTAAGATCATCTAATAATTTACATATTAACTGAACGACTTGGATATTAGCTCTCTCTGTATTGCCACCAATATTATAAGTTTCACCTACTAACCCATCTTTTAGAACTACCCTAATAGCATCACAATGGTCATTAACATATAACCAATCTCTAATCTGCTCACCATCACCATATAAAGGTAATGGCTTATCATTTATTGCATTAATAATACATAAAGGGATTAATTTTTCTGGAAATTGAAAAGAACCGTAATTATTTGAACAATTAGTTGTTATAACCGGCAATTTATAGGTTTGATGCCAAGCTCTTACCAAATGATCACTAGCTGCTTTACTTGCACTATATGGGCTATTTGGGATATATCTATTTTCCTCAGTAAAAGGAAAAGCTTTTGTATCCAGGTTTCCATAAACTTCATCAGTAGAAATATGTATGAAACGAAAATCTTGTTTTTGTTTTTCTATTAGTGATTCCCAATATAAAAGAGTATTTTGTAAAAGTTTGTAAGTACCCAAAATATTGGTTTCTATAAAGATTCCAGGGGCCTTTATAGATCTATCTACATGGCTTTCAGCGGCAAAATTTATTATTGCTCTTGGATTATATTTTTTGAAGACTGAGGAAATAAGTTCAGAATCACCAATATCTCCTTTAATAAAATAATGTCTGCTATCTTTTGACAAAGAAGATAGGTTGTCTAAATTACCTGAATAAGTTAAATTGTCTAGAGAAACTACATCTTCATCCTCATTATCAAGCCAATCTAAAACAAAATTTGACCCAATAAAACCTGCAGCTCCTGTTACTAAGATTGTCATATTAGGCCTTAAGTATATTGTTAAACAAGCTTGAGTCTTTGTTCAATAATGTCACATAAAATATGACCAATTAATATATGTGCTTCTTGAATTCTTGCAGTAGATTCTGATTTTACTACAAGTGAATAATCTGCAATTTGCTTCGCTTTTCCTCCATTTTTTCCTGTAAGTGCAATAGTTAAAGCACCCAAATTCTTTGCAGTTTGAAAGGCTCTAATAATATTCTCACTATTTCCCGAAGTAGAAATACCAACTAAAATATCATTATCAGAACCTAAAGCTGAAAATTGGCGAGAAAAAATCTCCTCAAAGCCATAATCATTTCCCACACTAGTTAAAATTGAAGTATCAGTTGTTAATGCTATAGACCTTAAAGCACGACGATCTTTTTTAAAACGCCCAACTAATTCTGCTGCTATATGTTGACTATCCGATGCGCTACCGCCATTTCCACACCAAAAGATAGTTCCGTCGTTTTCTAAACAGGTTGTTAGTAAATCTCCAAATAAATCAATAGAGTCAATGTTAGACTCCAAAACTTTATTAATTACATCAAGATGATTAGAAAAATTTTTTTTTATAACGTCTCGCATAATTTTAACCGTCCAAAAACTAATTTTATATAAATTTAAATAATGATTTTAACTCATATCTTATTATATTGAATAAGCTTTAAGTGGAAAAACTAAATTTAACTTAAAAAAAATCCGGCAAAGCCGGCTTAATTCCTTAATGGGTTGTTTGATTTTCCTTGTCTAAAAGAATTTTTATTCTCAACTTTTCTTTTTTGTACAATCTTAACCTTAAATCAGGCACATAATTTTTATAAGCTTGTTTAACAATATCTTTTAAAGCTTGATGTCTATTCTTAAGTTCTTTGAGGTCCATACGGCTCCTTTTAATTTTAAAAAATTTAAATGAAATTGTATTTCTAACTCACGAAACTTTGAAGTACCACCTCCTCTCAATGAAAATTTACATAAAAAAACTTACATAAATAACTTTATACCTATTAAAAAAAATTTCTAGTATTATTTATATAATTAATTAAAGTTAAACAATTTTTTATATGAGCTATCTTGAAAAAAAGGTTTTAAAGGATGTTCAATTTTATATTACAACTAAATACTCCTGTGGATACATAAATGGTCAAGATGCCCAATCTATTGTTGCAACCCCCTATAAAAATATTAACAGTAAAAATTTCAATAGCCTTATAAGTAAAGGGTTTAGAAGGAGTGGGCAATATATATATAAACCCAACTGTAAAAATTGTAGCGCCTGCATACCTATTAGATTATTAGCAGCAGATTTTATTGCTAGCAGGTCTCAAAAAAGAGTAAAAAAATATCTTGATAAACTTACAGTAAGAGTTCTACCTCTAGTTTTTGATGAAGAGCATTATGAATTATATGTCCATTATCAGAATAAAAGACATCGCAATAATGACGAAAATGAAAATGACATAGCTGACTATAATGATTTTTTAATTAAAAGTAATGTTAATTCAAAGCTTGTTGAATTTAGATTGAACAATAAACTTAAAATAGTCACAATCATCGACATAGTTAATGATGGAATTTCAGCTGTTTATACTTTTTATGATTGTAGTAACGAGAAATTAAGTCTTGGTACAATTTCTATCATTTGGCTACTTGATTTATGCAAAAAACAAAACCTTTCTTTTCTTTATCTTGGTTATTGGATTCATGAAAGCCAAAAAATGAAATATAAAACAAACTTTAAACCCTATGAGTTAATGATTGAAGGCGCTTGGCAAAAAGCAACGAGCTAAATTGCGTGATACAATTTCCCTTTTTACCAAACTTTCGCTAATGAAAAATATATATATTTTTGGTGTAGGGCTAATAGGCGGCTCAATAGCTCTTAAAGCTCGAGAGCTGAATATTTTTGATGAAATAATTGGTATTGGGAGACCTGGGGGTAATTCTTTAGAAGGTCTCGTTAAATCCGGCATGCTTGATTCCTCATTCACACAAATAGACAAAAGTATAAATAAGGCAAGCTTAATTATTATTGCGACCCCAGTAGCCCAAACAAAAGTTATTTTAAAAGAAATTAAGCCTTTTCTGAATGCTAATACAATCATAACTGACGTAGGCAGTACTAAATCAAATATTATGGATGAAGCTAAAGTTATTTTAATGGATAAATTTTCTCAGTTTATTGGTTCTCATCCAATTGCTGGATCTGAAAAACACGGCGCATTAGCAGCAAAAAAAAATCTATTTCAAAATAAAAATATTATTTTAACTCCTAATAATGAAAACCCTTTAGAACAAATCACAAAGCTTACAAAATTCTGGGAATTATTGGGAGGGGAAGTTACGAATATGAAAGCTGAAGATCATGACCAAATATTTTCTACAATTAGTCACCTACCTCACCTGCTTGCTTTTGGTTTAGTTAATCTTATTAATAATAAAAAAAATAAAGATCTCTTATTGAATTTTGCTGCTAGTGGATTTAGGGATTTCTCAAGAATTGCGGCAAGCTCGCCAGAGGTATGGAGAGATATATCAATTCAAAATCAGGAATCAATAGTTAGGGATCTAAAATTATTTCAAATAGAAATTAGTAAATTAACTAGCTTTATAGAAACAAAAGATCAAAAAAAACTAGAGGAATATTTAAAATTGGCTAGCAGCACAAGGCAAAACTGGACAGAAGAAAATTAAGTGAAACAAAAAAAACTAATAGCATCATTGAGCGCTAATGGGAAAATTTATCTACCTGGCTCAAAAAGTATTACCAATAGAGTGCTGCTCATGTCAGCATTGGCTGACGGAGAGACTTTAATCCAAAATTACCTTGATTCAGATGATACTCAACAAATGCTAAATGCTTTAAAAAAACTTAAAATTGAATATAAAATTGTACAAAAAAAACATATTTTAATAAAAGGTTGTAATCATAACTTTCTAAATAAAAATGCTAAATTATCCTTAGGAAATGCTGGTACAGCATTTAGGCCGCTTACTGCAGTTCTTGCCATTATGGGTGGTGAATATCATCTCAAAGGTGTAACTAGAATGCATGAACGCCCTATTAAAGATCTAGTTGACGCTTTATTACAAATTGGTGCTAAGATTAATTACACAAATAATACAGGGTACCCGCCACTTAAAATATTCCCTGGAAATATTCAATGTAATAAAAATATCAAAATTAAAGGAAATATTTCAAGTCAATATTTAACTGCACTTTTAATTGCCGGTCCTTTATGTAATCAAAATATAAAAATTCAGATAATTGGAGAGCTTATATCTAAACCTTACATTGACATGACTTTAAAGTTGTTAGCCCAATTCGGAGTAAAATATAAAAATAATAAATGGAAAAATTTCACTTTGGATGCTCCCTCAAGCTTTAAGAGTCCAAAAAAAATTCAAGTTGAAGGTGATGCCTCATCAGCATCTTATTTTTTTGCAGCGGGTGCAATTGCAGGTTCAGTTGAAGTAAGTAATATCAATAAATCAAGCATACAAGGTGATTTAGAATTTTTAAGCGTCATAAAAAAGATGGGTGCAAATATCAAATATTTCTCAAATTCAATTAAAGTATCAAAAAAACGGCAGCTAGTTGGAATGACTATCGATTGCAAAAATATTCCAGATGCTGCAATGACGTTGGCTATCCTAGCTCTATTTGCAAAAGGAACTACAACTCTTAAATTTATTGCAAGTTGGCGCGTTAAAGAAACTGACAGAATCTTAGCAATGAAAACTGAATTAAAGAAATTGGGCGCCTCTGTCACTACCTCTAAAAGCTCAATAACAATCAAACCTCCAAAAGTTATAAATAATAATATTACAATTAATACCTATAATGACCATAGGATGGCTATGTGTTTTTCTTTGGTATGCCTATTAAATAAAAATATTTTAATTAATGATCCAGAATGTACAAACAAAACCTATCCAAATTTTTTCAAAGATTTTGAGAGTATTGTTGCTTAAAAAAAAACATCCGCTAGTTATTGCAATAGATGGTCCAGCTGGTTCCGGAAAAGGCACAGTAGCTCAACAACTAGCTACTAAATTAAATTATCATTACCTCGATTCTGGAGCAATTTATAGAGTTATTGCTTATGCTGCTAAAGAAAAAAATATCAAATCAGGATCCATTAATAACTTAATAGATTTAGTTGCTAATTCCGAAATTAAGTTTACAGAAAATAATGTTTGGCTTAATGGTAATAAAATCACAGATTTTATTAGAACTGAATTAGTAAGCAAATTAGCCTCTGAAATTGCAATACACAACAAATTAAGAGCCTCTATTCTTGATTATCAAAAAAGTTTTTGTAAGTTGCCAGGTCTTGTTGCGGAAGGTCGAGATATGACAAGTGTTGTTTTTCCTAACGCTGATTTAAAAATATATCTAAATGCAAGCGTTAATGAAAGAGCAAAAAGGAGATATAAACAATTGATATCAAAAGGAAATGATGTTAGTCTGTCGAACCTTACTCAAGAAATAGCCAGAAGAGATTCAAGAGATAAGGATAGAGAGGTATCACCTCTTGTTATAGTAAAAGAAGCATACGTTTTAGAAACAGACGATCTCAGTGAGAATCAAACAGTTGATAAAATTTTAAGTTTGTTTGAAAAACTATAAAAAGGCCTGATAACCCAAAATTATCAGAAAAATTAAATTTCCCCATCGCTAGTTGGGATTACATAGTTAAGGTTAATAAATTAAATGGCAACCACAGATAGTATAAAAGATACAAATCCAGAAAGTTTTGCAGCATTATTTGAAGAAAGTATGGCGCTTAAAGAAATGCGTCAAGGCGAGGTAATAACTGCTGAAGTTATTTCTATAGAAAGTGACTTCATTATAGTAAATGCTGGGCTTAAATCAGAAAGCTTTATTAAAACAGAAGAATTTTTAGATGACAAAGGGGCTGTTGAAGTTAATTTAGGAGATCATGTAAAAGTTGCTATCGAAAAAATAGAAGATGGTTATGGGTCAACAATTCTATCCAGAGTTAAAGCAAAACAAATGCAAGCATGGATTGATCTTGAAGACGCAATGAATAATGGAACAATTGTTAATGGGTTTGTTAGCACAAAAGTTAAAGGGGGTTTAAGGGTTACAGTAAATGGAATAATGGCATTCCTACCCGGTTCATTAGTAGATATTAGGCCTGTAAAAGATACGTCACCCTTTGAAAATAAAGAATGTGAATTAAAAATAATAAAAATTGATCGGAAAAGAAATAATGTAGTTGTTTCGAGAAAAGCAGTTATTGAAGATCAGTCTGGTACCAACTTAGAATCTGTTATTGAAACTCTAGTAGAAGGATCTACCGTAAAGGGTATTGTTAAAAATATAACGGACTATGGGGCATTTGTTGATTTAGGTGGGATTGATGGATTACTCCATATAACTGACTTAGCTTGGAAAAGAATAAAACATCCTTCTGAAATTTTAAATATCGGTGACGAAATAGAAGCTCGTGTACTTAAATTTGATAAAGATAAAAATAGAGTATCGCTAGGTCTTAAACAACTAGATGATGATCCGTGGGTTGGTTTAAATAAACGCTATCCAGTAAATACAAAATTATTTGGTAAAGTTTCAAACCTAACTGACTATGGTGCTTTCATTGAAATTGAAACTGGAATTGAAGGATTAGTTCATGTTTCAGAAATGGACTGGACAAATAGAAATATACACCCATCGAAAGCGGTTCAATTAGGTGATGAAGTAGAAATAATGATCCTTGAGATTGACGAAGATAGAAGAAGACTTTCTCTAGGTATGAAGCAATGCAAACAAAATCCATGGGAAGAATTTGCTTCTAAGTATAAAAAAGATGACAAAATAACTGGAGAAATTAAATCAATAACTGATTTTGGTATATTTATCGGTCTAGAAGGCGGTATTGATGGATTAATTCATCTTTCTGACATCTCTTGGACTGAAACAAGTGAAGAAGCTGTAAAAAAATATAAGAAAAGTGATAGTGTTGAATCTCTTATCGTTGCAATTGATGTTGCAAAAGAAAGAATATCATTAGGTGTTAAACAGTTAACAGAGGACCCAAATCTGTCAAGCAATGATGTGGAAGAAAATAAATCTGAGCCTAAGCCAAAAGATGAAAAAAAAGTTTCCAAGTCTAAAGCTTCAACAAAAGCTTCAACAAAAAAAGAAGTACCTTCTAAAAATATAGAGAATGCAGGGACAACAAGCTTGGGAGCACTTTTAAAAGCAAAACTTGATGACGGTAAAAATGACTAAATCAAAACTTATTAACTTATTAGCTGTTAGGTTCTCTCAATTAGTTCATAAAGATGCAGAGTTGTCAGTTAAATCTATTTTAGACGCCATGAGTAACTCTCTTAACAATAATAAAAGAATTGAAATAAGAGGATTTGGAAGTTTTAGTTTAAATTATCGCCCATCACGTATAGGAAGAAATCCTAAAACGGGAGAAAAAGTAAATGTTCCAGAAAAAAATGTTCCCCATTTTAAAGCAGGAAAAGAATTAAGAGTGCGTGTTGATAAATAAAAAAAATGAAATAAAAAAAGTATATTCTTAAAGATTAGGATATGCTTTTTTTTTAACTTAAAAAGTAATACTTAAAATATGGTTAAATTCGAATTCTGGTGGCTATTAGTAATACCTTTCTTCTTTACGCTCGGCTGGCTAGCCGCTAGAGTTGATATTAAGCAAATAATTTCTGAGAGTACGGACTTACCTTCAGCCTATTTTAAGGGCTTACACTACTTAATTACAAATCAATATGAAAAAGCAATTGAAGCATTTGATGATGCAATTAAGATAAATAATGACTCATTAGAATTGCATTTTGCTTTAGGAGCCCTGCTTCGAAGAACGGGTCAAATTGAACGAGCAATTAATCTTCATATAGATCTTCTTGAAAAAAAAGAAATCACACTAGAGCAACAAGAATCAGTGGAAGCAGAGCTGGCACAGGATTATTTTAAAGCAGGATTATATGATCGCTCAGAGGAGCTTCTTTTGACCCTCAATAAAGAAAAATATTATCAATTCTCATTAAATACTTTACTTGAGATTTATGTAAAAGAACGTGAATGGAAAAAAGCCATAAAAACTGCTACTGAATTAGAGAAAATATCAGGAGTGTCTTTTAGAATTTCAATTAGTCATTATTTTTGTGAGATTGCTGTAAATCAGATCTTGAATAAAAAAAATATGCTAGCAAAAAAATCATTAAATCAGGCTCTCGAAGAATCTAAAAATTGTACTAGAGCCAATATTCTTCTAGGTGATATTTATGCTGAAGAAAAATTACATGAAGAAGCAATAATTTATTGGAAAAAGATTGAATTTCAACAGCCAGAATATTTAGGATTAGTTGCTCCAAAAATTATTAATTCTTTTCAGGCTCTAGATAAAATTAATGAAGGGTTATCAATCCTCTCAAGATTTTTTGATATTTATAAACTTAAAACCTTACTTAATGTTTTATATGAAAATGTATTAATAAATGAAGGGCCCAGCCAGGCAGAAAATATAGCTAGAAATGAATTAATACAAAGACCTAGTCTCTCTGCTTTAGATAAGTTATTTCAAGCGCAAACAATAGGAAATACAAATAAAATAGACAATATGGAATTAATTCAACAAACAATTAAAAATACTATAGGTGATAGAAGATTTTATATGTGTAGCCAATGTGGATTTAAAGCACGTCAATTTCATTGGCAGTGTCCAGCCTGCAATGCTTGGGAGTCCCTCCCATCTGAACCTGCTGATATAATCCTTGAGGTTAAATAATGAATGTTGTTCCAAAATTATTTGTCGCAATAGATCAAAATGATATAAATACAGCAAAAGAGTTAATCCAAAAATTATCCCCTGAAGCCTGTGGAATAAAAGTTGGCAAAGAATTATTTACAGCATGTGGGCCACAAATTATTGACTGGATTCAAAGAAAAGATTTTAAAGTATTTCTAGATTTAAAATATCATGATATCCCTAATACAGTTGAAAAGGCTTGTTTTGCGGCATCTAAAATGGGTGTATCAATTCTAAATGTCCATGCTTTAGGTGGAAAAGATATGATGCTATCAGCAAGAGAAGGTATTGATAAATCAAATAATAATCCATATCTAATTGCTGTGACATTATTAACAAGTATAGATTCAAAGGCTCTTGAAGAAATTGGGATCACCTCTTCAATAGATGATCAAATTCTTAACTTAGCTATCAGTGCAAACCAAGCTAAATTAGATGGAATTGTCTGCTCAGCAAAAGATATTATAAATATAAAAAACTCACTTCCAGAAAACTTTTTATATATTACGCCTGGCATTCGACTAGATAATAAGGCTAAAGATGATCAAAAAAGAATAACAACTCCACTAGACGCTGTAAAAATGGGATCGAAAATTTTAGTTATAGGCCGTCCGATAACTCAAGCAGAAAATCCAGCAATTGTTCTTAATCAAATTATCGATGAAATATCGTAATTAGAGTTACAAAAAAAAACCCTATCAATCGATAGGGTTTTTTAATTTAGTAGCTTGGCAGTGTCCTACGTTCGCGTGGAAAAAACCACACTATCATCGGCGCTGAATCGTTTCACTATCCTGTTCGGAATGGAAAGGAGTGGGTCCAACTCGCTATATCCGCCAAGCAAACTGTTTGAATTACCAAAATTACAGTAATTCTAAATTTTATAAAAATATAAAAGAAGTAAATAATTTCTGTGTATTGATTGCATTTGCTTTAGTTTCAACCATATCCTTAAGTTTCAAGGTTATAGGATCAAGCCTCACGAGCAATTAGTATCAGTTAGCTTCATGCATTACTGCACTTCCACACCTGACCTATCAACGTCCTGGTCTTGAACGACTCTTTAGTGCACTTAAAGTGCAAGGGAAGTCTCATCTTAGGGCAAGTTTCACGCTTAGATGCTTTCAGCGTTTATCTTTTCCAGATTTAGCTACTCGGCTATGCCACTGGCGTGACAACCGATCCACCAGAGATCTGTCCATTCCGGTCCTCTCGTACTAGGAATAGCTCCCTTCAAACTTCCAACGCCCACGGCAGATAGGGACCAAACTGTCTCACGACGTTTTAAACCCAGCTCACGTACCACTTTAAATGGCGAACAGCCATACCCTTGGGACCGACTACAGCCCCAGGATGTGATGAGCCGACATCGAGGTGCCAAACTCCCCCGTCGATATGAACTCTTGGGAGGAATCAGCCTGTTATCCCCAGCGTACCTTTTATCCGTTGAGCGATGGCCCTTCCATACAGAACCACCGGATCACTATGACCTACTTTCGTACCTGCTCGACATGTCCGTCTCGCAGTCAAGCAACCTTATGCCATTGCACTAACAGCACGATTTCCGACCGTGCCTAGGTTACCTTCGCACTCCTCCGTTACTCTTTGGGAGGAGACCGCCCCAGTCAAACTACCCACCATACAGGGTCCCCGATCCCGATAAGGGATCTGGGTTAGAACTCCAACAACATTAGGGTGGTATTTCAAGGGTGACTCCACAAGATCTAGCGATCCTGCTTCAAAGTCTCCCACCTATCCTACACAAATAATGTCAAAGTTCAGTGTAAAGCTATAGTAAAGGTGCATGGGGTCTTTCCGTCTAACCGCGGGTAGATTGCATCTTCACAACCATTTCAACTTCGCTGAGTCTCTAGAGGAGACAGTGTGGCCATCGTTACGCCATTCGTGCGGGTCGGAACTTACCCGACAAGGAATTTCGCTACCTTAGGACCGTTATAGTTACGGCCGCCGTTTACCTGGGCTTCAATCAGGAGCTTACACCCCATCATTTAACCTTCAGGCACCGGGCAGGCGTCACACCGTATACGTCCACTTTCGTGTTTGCACAGTGCTATGTTTTTATTAAACAGTCGCAGCCACCTTTTCACTGCAACCCCATCAGCCTTCGCAAGTAAATTGCTACAACCTACTGGGGCGTACCTTATCCCGAAGTTACGGTACTAGTTTGCCGAGTTCCTTCTCCAGAGTTCTCTCAAGCGCCTTAGAATTCTCATCCTGCCCACCTGTGTCGGTTTGCGGTACGGTCTCAATTTAACTGAAGCTTAGTGGCTTTTCTTGGAAGCATGGTATCAATCACTTCATGAACAAAAGTTCACTCGTTATCACGCCTTGATATTAACTCCCCGGATTTACCTAAGGAATCTACCTACACGCTTGAACCAGGATGTCCAACACCTGGCTGATCTAACCTTCTCCGTCCCCACATCGCATTAAATCGAGGTACAGGAATTTTAACCTGTTTCCCATTAGTTACGCATTTCTGCCTCACCTTAGGGGCCGACTCACCCTGCGCCGATGAACGTTGCGCAGGAAACCTTGGGCTTTCGGCGAGGGTGCCTTTCACACCCTTTATCGCTACTCATGTCAGCATTCTCACTTCTGATACCTCCAGCATTCCTCACAGAACACCTTCATAGGCCTACAGAACGCTCTCCTACCATGCATATAAATATGCATCCGCAGCTTCGGTTATATGCTTAGCCCCGTTACATCTTCCGCGCGAGACGACTCGACCAGTGAGCTATTACGCTTTCTTTAAAGGGTTGCTGCTTCTAAGCCAACCTCCTGGCTGTCTGGGCCTTCTCACTTCGTTTACCACTTAGCATATCATTTGGGACCTTAGCTGGCGGTCTGGGTTGTTTCCCTCTTGACAACGGACGTTAGCACCCGCTGTCTGTCTCCCGTAATTGTACTTCTCGGTATTCGGAGTTTGCAATGGGTTGGTAAGTTCTTATGAACCCCCTAGCCATAACAGTGCTCTACCCCCGAGAGTAAGATACGAGGTACTACCTAAATAGTTTTCGGAGAGAACCAGCTATCTCCAAGTTTGTTTAGCCTTTCACCCCTATCCACAGCTCATCCCCAAATTTTTCAACATTTGTGGGTTCGGACCTCCAGTACATGTTACTGCACCTTCATCCTGGCCATGGATAGATCACTTGGTTTCGGGTCTACACCCAGTAACTAAATCGCCCTATTCGGACTCGCTTTCGCTACGCCTCCCCTATCGGTTAAGCTTGCTACTGAATGTAAGTCGCTGACCCATTATACAAAAGGTACGCAGTCACCCCGAGGGGCTCCTACTTTTTGTATGCATACGGTTTCAGGATCTATTTCACTCCCCTTCCGGGGTTCTTTTAACCTTTCCCTCACGGTACTAGTTCACTATCGGTCGATTACGAGTATTTAGCCTTGGAGGATGGTCCCCCCATATTCAGACAAGATTTCACGTGTCCCGTCTTACTTATCGTTACCCTAGTTCCACACGTGTGTTTTTATATACGGGGCTATCACCCACTATGGCCGGACTTTCCATTCCGTTCTACTAACACATGTGCTAAAAATAACAGGCTGTTCCGGTTTCGCTCGCCACTACTTCCGGAATCTCGGTTGATTTCTTTTCCTCGAGTTACTTAGATGTTTCAGTTCACTCGGTTCGCTTCTCATCTCCTATGTATTTAGAGATGGATACCCTTGCGGGTGGGTTTCCCCATTCGGACACTTCCGGATCAAAGCTTGTTTGTCAGCTCCCCGAAAAATTTCGCAGACTACCACGTCCTTCATCGCCTGTAATCGCCAAGGCATTCACCATATGCACTTATTAACTTGATCCTATAACTTTAAAACCTAAGCCCTTTTAAACTTAAATTATTTCGCATGAGACGATCGTTATAGTTTCTTCTAAAGTATTGCTTAAAACAACTATAAATACTAAAACTTCTTAGCTTTTTGTTGATTTAGTTTTGATTTTACAATCACTACCCATTGAAATCACAATCTCATCACGATCTTATGATTTCAGTTTACTTCTTCCATATTATTAAAGAACATACTAGCCAAAAGCTAGCCTCAAAGATTGCTTACAACCCTTGAGGCTTACTTCTAAAACAAAGATATTGGTGGAGGATAACGGGATCGAACCGATGACCCCCTGCTTGCAAAGCAGGTGCTCTCCCAGCTGAGCTAATCCCCCTTTAATTAAACAAATAGTGATACTTGAATTAATCTGGTGGGTCTGGATGGACTCGAACCATCGACCCCCGCCTTATCAAGACGGTGCTCTAACCAGCTGAGCTACAGACCCTAAATGGGCTGATTATATCTTTGTGCTAATTTAAATAACTGATAAGTGTGAATGCTTATAGACAGGTTTTCTCTAGAAAGGAGGTGATCCAGCCGCACCTTCCGATACGGCTACCTTGTTACGACTTCACCCCAGTCGTGAATCCTACCGTGGTAATCGCCCCCCTTACGGTTAGACTAACTACTTCTGGTAAAACCCACTCCCATGGTGTGACGGGCGGTGTGTACAAGGCCCGGGAACGTATTCACCGCGACATGCTGATCCGCGATTACTAGCGATTCCGACTTCATGCTGTCGAGTTGCAGACAACAATCCGGACTACGATCGGCTTTCTGGGATTAGCTCCCCCTCGCGGGTTGGCGTCCCTCTGTACCGACCATTGTATTACGTGTGAAGCCCTGGCCATAAGGGCCATGAGGACTTGACGTCATCCCCACCTTCCTCCGGTTTGTCACCGGCAGTCCCATTAAAGTGCCCAACTAAATGATGGCAATTAATGGCAGGGGTTGCGCTCGTTGCGGGACTTAACCCAACATCTCACGACACGAGCTGACGACAGCCATGCAGCACCTGTGTTACCGTTCTCTTTCGAGCACTAAAGCATCTCTGCTAAATTCGGTACATGTCAAGGCCAGGTAAGGTTTTTCGCGTTGCATCGAATTAATCCACATAATCCACCGCTTGTGCGGGCCCCCGTCAATTCCTTTGAGTTTTAATCTTGCGACCGTACTCCCCAGGCGGTCTACTTCACGCGTTAGCTGCGTTACTCATGGATTTTACTCCACCAACAACTAGTAGACATCGTTTAGGGCGTGGACTACCAGGGTATCTAATCCTGTTTGCTCCCCACGCTTTCGTTCATGAGCGTCAGTGTTATCCCAGGGGGCTGCCTTCGCCATTGGTATTCCTCCACATATCTACGCATTTCACTGCTACACATGGAATTCTACCCCCCTCTGACACACTCTAGTCTTACAGTTTCAAACGCAGTTCCCAAGTTGAGCTCGGGGATTTCACATCTGACTTATAAAACCGCCTGCGAACGCTTTACGCCCAGTAATTCCGATTAACGCTTGCACCCTATGTATTACCGCGGCTGCTGGCACATAGTTAGCCGGTGCTTCTTGTCAAGATACCGTCATACTTACTATTTATTAGATAGCAAGCTTTCTTCTCTTGCGAAAGAGCTTTACAACCCGAAGGCCTTCTTCACTCACGCGGAATGGCTGGATCAGGGTTGCCCCCATTGTCCAAAATTCCCCACTGCTGCCTCCCGTAGGAGTCTGGACCGTGTCTCAGTTCCAGTGTGGCTGATCGTCCTCTCAGACCAGCTACTGATCGTCACCTTGGTAGGCTTTTACCCTACCAACAAGCTAATCAGATATCGGCCGCTCTAATAACGCAAGGTCCGAAGATCCCCTGCTTTCACCCGTAGGTCGTATGCGGTATTAGCTAATCTTTCGATTAGTTGTTCCCCATTATTAGGCACGTTCCGATATGTTACTCACCCGTTCGCCACTCGCCATCAGAGAGCAAGCTCTCTATGCTGCCGTTCGACTTGCATGTGTAAAGCATTCCGCCAGCGTTCAATCTGAGCCAGGATCAAACTCTTCAGTTTAATCTTAACTATTTACTATTACCTAAATTAATAAGTAATTTTGTATCGCTTATGCTTTTTACTCAAATTCATTTCCAAGGTTAACTAACTATTACTAGTTAGTGTGGTCTTGTCACAAATTTTAAGTGTAAGCACTTTATTTGAGAATTAGATTTCTTTTAAGGGAAATCTAACTTTGCCTCATCTATAAGCACCCACACTTATCAGTTATTATATTGTTAATGATCGATTTTCGATTTTGGTTGCGGGGACAGGATTTGAACCTGTGACCTTCGGGTTATGAGCCCGACGAGCTGCCAGACTGCTCCACCCCGCGATCGATACAACTAATATTTCTTAATATTTGGAATATTTTGTTGAACTCAGCGTCTATGACGCCGAGAGACGCGATTATAGCAGTGATTTTTCTCACGTGTCAAACACTATCTCGCTATTTGTTACACTTTTTTGACTTTACTTCACTAAACCTAATTTATTTCACTAAAAACCGGTTAATTTTCTTAACAAAATCAACTGGATCATCTAATTGAGCGCCTTCAGATAGCATCGCCTGATCAAATATTACTGAAGTATATTCATCAAAATCAGCTGTTCCTTCAAATTTTTTTAATTTCTTTATTAATTTATGTTCTGGGTTGATTTCTAAAATTGGTTTGTTGTCTGGCGTATTTTGTCCAGCAGCCTTTAAAATTCTTTCCAGATTTCCTGAAATATCATGCTCACCAACGACCAAACATGCTGGAGAATCTGTAAGTCTATGAGTTACTTTGACATCTTTTACCTTACCCCCCAAAGAAATTTTAATTTTTTCAATTAATGTTTTAGCTTTTTCTTCAATTTTTTTATTTTTCCCTTTTTCGCTTTCATTTTCAAGCTTACCAAGATCTAAATCCCCTTTAGCTATCGATTGGAATTTTTTACTCTTAAATTCAGTTAAATTAGAAATTAACCATTCATCGACACGATCACCTAAAAGTAAAACTTCAATATTTTTCTTCTTAAAAATCTCCAAATGAGGGCTATTCTTTGCCGCCATAAAGGAATCGGCAATTATATAATAAATTGATTCTTGTTCTGGTTTCATTCGACTAACATAAGCATCAAACGATGCGCTTTGTTTATCCGAATCATCATTTGTTGTTGAAAACCTTAATAATTCTGCTATCTTTTCTCGATTAGTGAAGTCTTCTGCTGGCCCTTCTTTCAAGACACGGCCAAATTCACCCCAGAACTTTTCATAATCATCAGGCTTTTTCTTTGCCATACCTTCTAAAGAAGAAAGGATTTTTTTAACAGTGCCAGAACGAATAGCTTCCACTGCTTTACTATCTTGCAAAATTTCTCTTGAAACATTTAATGGTAGATCGCTACTATCAATAATTCCCTTAACAAAACGTAAATATTGCGGCATTAGTTTTTCAGTTGCTTCCATAATAAAAATACGTTTTACATATAGCTTAACGCCTTTATTCGTGTCTCTATCATACAAATCAAGTGGCGCTTTACTCGGAATGTAAAGCAATGAAATATATTCTTGATTGCCCTCCACTCGATTATGAAAATAAGTTAATGGCGGCTCACTATCATAAGAAAGGCTTGTATAAAAATCATTATAGTCTTTCTCTTTAATATCTTTTTTATTACGAACCCAAATAGCTGAGGTATCATTTACAGTTTCATCATCATCAGTTTTTATTGTTTCTCCGTCTTTAAAATCAGTTTTTTTCATGATAATAGGTAGAGTTATATGGTCAGAATATTTTTTTACAATTTCTTTTAATCTCCAATCATCTAAAAACTCATCTTCATCTTTCTTTAAAGTTAATGTGATATCTGTACCACGAACTTTTTTATCAATTGTCTCAATTGTAAATTCCCCATCACCTTTTGATGTCCATCTAAAAGCTTCTTTAGATCCAGCCTTTCTCGTTTCTAAAGTAACTTGATCAGCGATAATAAATGATGAATAAAAACCAACACCAAATTGGCCAATTAGATTAGCGTCTTTAGCTTGGTCTCCAGATAGTTGACTTAAAAATTCTTTTGTTCCAGAGCGTGCAATAGTTCCAATATTGTTAATAACATCCTCACGATTCATGCCAATACCATTATCACTAATCGTAATGGTTCTATTTTTCTTATCATAATCAATTTTAATTTTTAACTCAGAATCATCTTCGTATAACTTACTATCATCCAAAGCCTGAAATCTCAATTTATCTGCTGCATCACTAGCATTAGAAACTAATTCACGTATCGCTATTTCTTTATTACTATATAACGAATGAACCATTAACTGTAAAAGCTGTTTAGCCTCTGCCTGAAAATTTAGCGTTTCTTTTTGTTTTACCATATTAAACTTATCCTAAAATATTAATTGAATGATGTTACTTATAGTGGGGACTAAATAATAATTTTCAATAGAAAATCTTAAAGATTTAATAGTACATATGATGTAGTTATGAGTGCAAAGGTTGCAGTTACATTGACACTTGATCCATATCCACCACAGCTAAGCCCACTAAGCGATTTTTTTAAATTAATTTTTTCTGGTTTTATTGCGGTTTCAGAAGAAAAAACTGTAGGTATCTTAAATTTAGTCTTAGTTAATTTATTTTTTCTATTAAAATATTGTCTAATTTTAGTTAGTAGTGGGTCACCAAATGTTTTAGTAAGAACATCTATTCTAATTAATTCTGGATTTACTTTACCGCCCGCCCCTCCAGTCATAATGAGTGGGATTGAACAATCTAAACAATGCTCAGCCAATAAAATCTTAATCTTTGTTTGGTCTATTGCATCAATAACAAAATCAAATCTCTTAGATATCAAATCAGATATATTGTTTTCCTCTAAAAAACAATCATGGCAATTAATTTCACAATTAGGATTAATATCTAATATTCTCAATCTCATTGCCTCCACTTTTGATTGGCCTAACGAACTATCAAGTGCATGAATTTGTCGATTGATATTCGACTCTGCGATATGATCCATATCAATCAAAGTAATTTTCCCCAAACCATGTCTTGCCATAGATTCTGCAACCCATGAGCCCACTCCACCAATCCCTACAATACAAACATGAGAAGATTGAAATTTTCTGAATTTTTTCTGGCCATACAGACGAATAATTCCACCAAATCGCCTTTTGAGATCAGGAGAATTAATTGACATTATTGCTCTAGAATCACGAATGCCGCAGCAATATTTTTTTCATCTGAAATTGACAAATGGCAATGTTTTATATTGTGATTTTTCATTAATATAGTAAGTTCTGGGACTGTCTTTATTTTTGGTTTTCCTAATAAATCATGAATAATTTCTATTGATTTAAAATTTACCGGTGATCTCATTCCGGTTCCTAGTGCTTTAGCAAATGCTTCTTTCGCTGCAAAGCGCTTTGCTAAAAAATTTTCCTTAGCTTCAGTTTTTTTATAAGTTAATAGCTCTTGAGAGGTTAATATTTTTTTAGCTAAGGCTATTCCATATTTATTTAAAGCTTCTCTGATTCTTTTAACTTCAACAATATCAGTACCAATTCCATAAATCATTTTAATGTAGATCCTGTAATTATTTTTTTCATATCTTTTATAGCTTTTTTCCAGCCTACAAATAAAGCTTCAGAGACAATAGAGTGACCAATATTTAATTCTTCAATGTCTTTAATTGCGACAATCTCTTGTACATTTTTATAATGAAGTCCATGACCAGCATTAACAATTAAGCCAGCTTTGTGTGCAAAATTTACTGCATTCTTAATATTAGTAAGTTCTTTTATTTTGGAGACTCTGTCTTCAAGGTTTGCATAATGGCCAGTATGAATTTCAATAACTGGCACATTCATCATAATTGCCCTTTCAATTTGTTTTATATCAGGCGCTATAAAAAGTGAAACTCTTATCCCAATCGAAGCTAAACGATCACAAGTATCTTTAAGTAAATCATAATTGTTTATAACGTCTAAACCCCCTTCCGTTGTTCTTTCCTCTCTTCTTTCTGGAACCAAACAAACGTCTTGCGGTTTAACATCTAATGCGATCTTAATCATTTCATCAGTTGGGGCTAATTCAAGATTCATTTTCTTAGTTAATAAAGGTTTTAGTTCATATAAATCTTTATCTTGCATGTGTCTTCGATCTTCTCTCAAATGTAAAGTAATACTATCAGCACCCGCCTTTTCCGCATCTAAGGCAGCCTTAACCACACTTGGGTAACCTGCACCTCTAGCTTGTCTAATTGTTGCTATATGATCAATATTTACGCCAAGCAACATACTCTTAAGCACCTTGCAAATTTGTAAAAAGTTGTTTTGAATTCAATGGTTTATCTCCTAGATAATGACTTATTAGATAACGCATTAGTTGCTTGCTTTGTAATTGGGTATTATCTTCTTTATATTCATCTTGTGCCATATCTAAAAGAGTTTGACCAAGAATTTTTACCCCATTATTAGTTTTTGATATCTCAGATGGGCCATATTCAGCTTCATAAATATAAAGCTTATCGGTAATAATTGATTCTCCATTTTCATCTTCTTTTAAAGGCACTTCGTAGCCTAACTCTTGAAGTAATCTCAATTCAAACCTTCTTAAAGCTACCTCAAGATTACTCCCATCAGCTAAAACCTTCATTGTATGATGATAAAAATCAAAAAGTTTCTTATGGGTATCTTCTCTAGGTAATAACCTCATTATTAATTCGTTTATATAAAATCCACATATCAATGCATTTCCATCGACCTGAAGAAATTTATCGCACCATTCAATATTGTGTAAAGTTTTTATTTCTCCGCGTCCAGACCATGTTGCCTGAAGTAATTGAAATGATTGAAGCATTCCTCTTAAAGAAGATCTTGGCCTTCTTGCCCCTTTCGCTACCACCGGAATTCTGCCATGATTTTCAGAAAATAACTCAGCAATAAGACTCGTTTCCTTAAAAGGGTAAGTGTGTAGAATATAGATATCTTGGTTTTCTTGTTTTGAGGCTGTAGATGACATTTCTATAATCCTAGTGACTTTAAAGCCCTTAAATCATCTGACCAACCTTTTTGGACTTTTACCCACGTTTCAAGCCATACCTTTCCACCAAAAAGTTTTTCCATATCAACACGAGCATTTGTTGAGATTTCTTTTAATCTTATTCCTTTGTTACCTATAATCATCGGTTTATGTGCATCTCTTTCAACTATAATTGCAGCAAATATCCTTCGAACATTGCCTTCATGTTCAAACTTCTCAATTTCAACAGCAACTGAATAAGGAACCTCTTGGCCGGTAAATCTAAAAATCTTTTCTCTAATTATTTCCGCCGCTAAAAATCGTTCGTTCTTATCTGTAATTTCATTATCTTCATAAATAAATTCTTGCTCAGGAAGAAACTGATAAGTGCTTTCCAACAATTCCTTTAGATTATTTTTTTTCTTTACGCTAGTTGGAATAATTTCTTTATATCGTTCACTCTCTTTAAATACTTGGATTAATTCTAAAAGCTTTGATTTCTCTTTAAGGCGATCAACTTTATTAATGACAAGTATTATGGGCGTTTCTTCTGGAATCATTTGTAATATCTTTTCATCGACCTCAGTCATCTGACGTGGCTCGATTAAAAATAAAATAACATCTACATTTTGCAAGGCTTGTTTTACAGTCTTATTTAAATTTTTATTGAGCGTGTTTAAATGTTTTAATTGATAGCCTGGTGTATCTACGAATATATATTGTGTTTCAGGTGTTGTGTGTATTCCTAATAATTGATAACGAGTTGTTTGGGCTTTGCGAGATGTGATGCTTAATTTTGTTCCTATAAAATAATTTAATAATGTTGATTTTCCGACATTCGGTTGTCCTACTATCGCAATTGTTCCACATCTTTTTTTCATAACTCAGAGTTATTCTTTAGATTTTTTAAAACCGCTTCTGCAGCGCTTTGTTCTGCAATTTTTCTACTAGAGCCCTCACCTTCAATACCTAATCCTAATTTTGGAATTGAACAACTAACCTTAAAATGCTGACAATGTGCCTCACCCTCAATTGAGACAACATTATAATCTGGTAAAGCAATTTTTTTTGCTTGAAGCCATTCTTGCAATATTGATTTCGAGTCTTTTTGTATATCATTAGGATCTATAGCATCAATTTTATCTTTAAACCAACTTGTTATTAAATCACCCGAGGCATTTATCCCTCCATCGATAAATACAGCACCTATAATAGCCTCAACTGAATCTGCTAAAATAGAAGGTCTTCTCCACCCAGAACTTTTTAACTCTCCCTCTCCTAATATCAAATAATCACCCAAGTTTAATAATATTCCGATTTCACTTAAAGTCGTAGACTTAACTAATTGCGAACGTAAGCGACTTAAATCCCCTTCGGGTAATGAATTAAATTTTTTAAATAACAAATCTGCAATTATAAAATTTAAAATACTATCTCCAAGAAACTCTAATCTTTCATTGTTATTACCTTGAAAGCTTCTATGAGTTAGAGCTAACTCTAATAAGCTTTTATCTCTAAAGGTATAATTAAGAATTTTTTCTAATTGTTCGATATCTCTATTATCCATTTTTAATTATTTTATCCAGGTTCCTATCCGATTAAATTCTGAAAAATTAAGCCAAATAAAAAATGCCTTTCCTACTAATAATTCATCAGGTACAAAACCCCAAACACGACTATCTGATGAATTATCACGATTATCTCCCATAGCAAAATAATGCCCTTCTGGAACATTAAAATTATAATTCTCACTCGGAACATCATGAATCAACATAGAATGTTCTGAATCTCCAAGTGTTTCAATAAATTCCTTAGCATCAATCGTGTCATCTTCATTAAAGGCATAAGAATATTTTTGATGAAGAATTCTATTTATAAGCTTTCCGTTAATAAAAAGTTGTTTATTTTCATATCTAATTTCATCGCCAGGCAAACCAATAACTCTTTTAATATAATCGATTGAGGGATCTTTTGGGTAATGAAAAACAAAGACATCTCCTCGATTTGGTTTTCCAAGAGCCACCAATGTTTTATTCCAAACTGGGAGGCGAATACCATAACAAAATTTATTAACAGCTATAAAGTCCCCTGAAATTAAAGTCGGCATCATTGATCCTGAAGGAATCTTAAATGGCTCAATAATAAAAGAACGGATAATAAATACTGCAAGTAAAATAGGGAAAAAGCTTTTCCCATACTCAACAATTAATGAAGGCTTTTGTTTTTTTGGTCGAATTCTTTTAAGAATTAAAATATCAAGAAAGTATATTAGCCCTGTGATTACTGTTGCCGCCATCAATAATTTTACAAACATCATTTTTCATCCACCTTTAAAATCGCAAGGAAAGCTTCCTGAGGAATTTCTACATTGCCAATCTGCTTCATTCTTTTTTTACCTCTTTTTTGTTTTTCTAGTAATTTTCTTTTTCTAGATACATCACCACCATAACATTTGGCCAGAACATTTTTACGCATTGCTTTAACAGTCTCTCTAGCAATAATATTTGCACCTATTGCAGACTGAATTGCAACATCAAACATTTGGCGGGGTATAAGTTGCCTCATCTTTGAAGTCAATTCTTTACCCCTATAAATACTATTAGTGCGGTGAACAATTAAAGAAAGTGCATCAACTCTTTCCCCATTTACCATAATATCTAATCTTACTAAATCTGAAGGACGGAATTCTAAAAATTCATAATCCATTGATGCATAGCCTCTAGAAATTGATTTAAGTTTATCAAAAAAATCAAGGACAACTTCACTTAAAGGTATTTCACAAGTAATCATGACCTGCCTACCCAAATACTGCATATTCTTTTGAATTCCTCTTTTCTCATTAGTTAAAGTCATAACTGGTCCAACATAATCATTAGGCAAAAGAATATTTAAATTTATGATTGGCTCACGAATTTCCTCTATTAAAGATAAATCAGGTAATCTTGATGGGTTTTCAATCAATTTAGTCTCCCCATCTTTTAACAATAATTCATATACAACAGTTGGTGCAGTTGTAATTAGATCCATTTCATATTCACGCTCAAGTCGCTCTTGAATAATGTCCATATGAAGCAATCCAAGAAAGCCGCATCTAAAACCAAAACCTAACGCAGTTGAGTTCTCAGGCTCAAAATGCAATGAAGCATCATTTAACCTCAGTTTTTCAAGTGCTGTCCTTAGAGCTTCAAATTGATTTGAATCAATTGGATAAAGTCCAGCAAACACCTGGGGTTTTACTTCCTTAAAATCTGGGAATGCCTCATTCGCCTTATTATTTAAGAGTGTAATTGTGTCCCCGACTTTAGCATTATCTAATTCTTTTATTCCGCAGATAACAAAACCTACCTCGCCCGCACTTAATAATTTTTTGTTCAAAGCTTTTGGTGTAAATATACCAACTTGCTCACAAATAAATTCTGAAGATGTTGCCATCAGCTGAATTTTATCTTTTGGTTGTAATTGACCATCAACCACCCTTACCAACATAACAACACCGACATAGTTATCAAACCAAGCATCAATAATAATTGCTTTTAACGGTTTATTGTTTTCTCCTACTGGGAAAGGTACTCTCTGAACAACAGCTTCTAATATCTCCTCTATCCCAATGCCAGTTTTTGCGGAGCAAAGAATTGCACTTTGAGCGTCAATACCAATAACATCTTCAATTTCTTTTTTAACTCTATCAGGATCAGCTGATGGAAGATCAATCTTATTTAATACAGGGAAAACTTCTAAATTTTGATCGAGAGCTGTATAGCAATTTGCTACTGTTTGAGCTTCTACGCCCTGAGAAGAATCTACAACTAAAATAGCTCCTTCACATGCAGCTAAGGAGCGACTAACCTCATATGAAAAATCAACATGTCCAGGAGTATCAATTAAATTAAGTATGTATATATTTTTATCTTTGGACTGATAATTTAAAGTTACAGTTTGGGCTTTAATAGTAATGCCCCTTTCACGCTCAAGATCCATAGAGTCTAATACCTGTTCCTCCATTTCCCGCTCCGCAAGACCGCCACAATGTTGAATAATGCGGTCAGCTAAAGTAGATTTACCATGATCAATGTGAGCAATAATAGAAAAGTTTCTTATTTTTTTCATAGAAATAGTTTATTTAAAAAAATAAAGGCGCAAAACGCGCCTTTATTAAGCTGTGATTTTACCCTATTGAATATAATTTTTAGAAAAAATTATTTACTTACCTTTACTGGAACAAATAGAGTATCACCATTTCGATAAAGTAAGATAGCAATAACCTTTCCTTTAGGTATTTTTCTTAAGTCATTATTAAAAGCTTGGATTGACCTCACAGGGGTATTATTTACTACCAGAATAATATCTCCCTTCATCATTCCTGCGGTTAATGAAGCTCCTTTAAGGTCTGCTACCAAAAGACCATTTCTTCCACCAATTTTTTTCTTTTGTTCCGCAGATAAGTTTTGTAAGGCTAATCCAATGCGGTTAAATTTATTAGTCTGCTTTTTACTTCTAGAATCAGAAACTTTTTCTTGAGACGGAATTGTGCCAACCTTAATGTTAAGTGTAGTAATTTTACCTTTTCTTAAAATCTCTACTGGGACTATTGTATTGGGTTTTGTGATTCCAACAAATTTAGGTAAATCAGATGATTTATTAATAATATTTTTATTGAATTTTAATATTACGTCACCTGGAAGCAAGCCCCCCTTAGCTGCGGGAGATTTTTTTTCAATACCTGCAATAAGAGCTCCCTTTGTGTTGCTCATACCAAACGACTCAGATAATTCTTTTGTGATTTCTTGAATTACAATTCCCAGCCATCCACGGATCACCTTTCCATTTGTCTTTAATTGTTCAGCTACATTAATCGCTACATCAATAGGAATAGCAAAAGAAAGCCCCATAGAGCCCCCAGTTTTACTATAAATCTGTGAATTTATTCCAATCACATGGCCTTTGGTATCAAAAAGTGGTCCTCCAGAGTTCCCTGGGTTAATTGCAACATCTGTCTGAATAAAAGGTACAAAATTTTCTTGGGGAAGTGCACGATTAATAGCACTAATAACCCCTACTGTCATTGTATTTTCCAAGCCAAATGGGGACCCAATTGCCGCAACCCACTGACCAACCTTAATTAGATCAGAATTACCAAATGTTACTTTAGGTAAATTTTTAGCTTTAATTTTAAGTAAAGCAACGTCTGTTCTTTTATCTAAACCTATAACTTCAGCATTAAATTCTCGCTTATCAGCTAGCTTAACAACTACTGTTTCGGCTTGAAAAACTACATGGGCGTTAGTAATTATGTACCCATCACTTTCAATGATAAATCCTGACCCTGTTCCAGAAATTGGTTTTTTTTGTCGCTCCCCTCCTGGAGGAGTCATACCTGGTGGCATACCTGGAAATCCAGGAATACCAAATCTTTTAAAAAATTCCTGAAGCTGTTGCTCTTCTCTGCTTAAATTTATATTTTGATTAGATTGGCTTTTATTAATAACACTAATATTAACTACAGTATTTCCTTGTTCCTCTGCAATTACAGAAAAATCCGGTAAATCAAGAGCATTTAAATTATTTAAAAATAATAATAATACAAAGAACAAATTAAAACTTAAACGTTTCATATTTTAGTTATACCCTTCTATAAATTTAATCTATTTTTGCTAAAATTGCTTCACTAAACAATCTAGTGTGATTTTGAGCTGTTATAAATTTTAATAAAATTATTCCCACCAAGAATCCTAATACCCCACCAAGAAAAACGGCTAAATCATTGGCAACTTCCAGAAAATATTCAGAAGCTATCATTCCTCCAAATAAAAAGAATAAAGGGACTCCATAAAGCAATAAAGACGTCTTCAATAAGTAATTTTCTTCAATAAGTAATTTAACTTTTTCGCCGACCTTAGCATTAATATTATTTTGAATTTGAATCTTTCTTTTCTGGAATGAAAAAATCTTACCCCAAATACTATTTCCACAGCCTTGAGTCTTACCACATAAACCACAGGGTTTTGTTCGAATGATATCAACCTCGGCAAATTCTCCATCTTTACTAATAACTATGGCTTCTTCTTCTATCATATCTTTAAAATTCTATAGACTCACTAAACTTATTACAAGTAATTAATGGTACCGATCCTACAGCCATAATTTGATATCCACCCTGGTATCGAGCACAAATATTATTAACCCCTAAACTAACTTGACCTATTTTAGGTTTTTGGCCACGAAGAATTGGTTTTATAAAGATAGATATGTAAGATAACCCATCTGAAAAAACTAATTGATAGCTGAGAATATTTAATCCAGATATACGTTTGGTTATAAAATCAACTTCTTTATAGCCAGGAGGAATTTTTTTTATAGTCCAAAATCGATTTTTAACAATACCTTGTCCAATTACTCCATCATCAAATATATAATTCTTTGATGGGTCAACATCTGGCTTAAACCAATCTAAATTTTCGTCTTTAATCATATTGACTTGAGTAAAAGATGCTTGCTCAATAATATTTTCAGATTGATCTGCTACAACCATTTTTAGTGGTAGAAAGGTTTTTTTATCCAGCCAAAAATAATAAAAGTATCTAAAACCGTCAATTGGTGTCAAAGTCACTAATTGAGAAGGTCTTCCAGCAATTCGTTCAGTTTTTCCAATACTTAAGCGATAAAAGTTTTTTAATACCTCTGTATTCTTAGGGAAAATAGCTGGGAATAATCTTTGTTGCTTTCTCTTTTGAATAATTACATTATTTTCTATTGTGTTATAAACGTAAATAGTTTTACCTTGGGACAAAACTTCTCCAGGCGACCCATCCAGGACATTCATTTTAATAAATTCTTGATCATTATTTGTTGCGTGTGTAATTTCTATTGATTTAATTTCTTTGTAATGTTGACTATGAAAAATCCCTTTGTAGTTTAAGAGTTTTGTTGCTTTTGCAGCTTTATTAATAATTAACCAAGGATCATCGTTACTATGACTAAAGCTTATAGAAGAAAATAGAAAACAAATAAATATCAACCTGTAAATCATATGTTATTTATTATAGCTTGCTCGAATAAAAAAGTTCACATTTGAGGATGCACTTGCATAGTGATCATTAATTAAGTCTGTTGGTATATCTGATTCTACCAATATTGTAGAATCAATAGACCTAAATTCACTAAGATTTAAAGCTGTTAAACCAATAACAAATAATGCAGCGAAAGAAGCAGCTATGGGCCAATAATTTAATTTATTTTCTATAGAGTTATTTTTATGCCTTCCAAAGCCCCCTAATTGTGTTGGCTCTTTTTCAATAGCATCGATAATATTTTTTGTTAAATTATCAGAACCAAGATGATTATTTTGAATAACATCCCGAATCAATTGATAATAAGTCCAATGATTTTTTTTCTTTTGTTTACTTGATTGAATTAGAAGTTCATCAATTTCATGGCTTTCTAATTCATTATCAAAAAGAGATGAGAGTTTTTCATTCATAATATATTCCTTCTTTAATTACCAACGTTTATTTGTAGTTTCAATTAATGGTTTTAGTTTTTCAGAAATAGCCTCACGCGCTCTAAAAATTCTTGAACGAACAGTGCCTACAGGGCAATTCATTAAGTCGGAAATTTCTTCGTAGCTTAATCCGTCCATCTCTCTAAGAGAAATCGCTTCTTTTAATTCGTCAGGTAAAGACTCAATAGTCTGATTAACCGAGGTTATAATTTGACTACTCATCATAGAGCTCTCTGGAGTCTCTAGATTTCTTAAATCTTGTGCGTCTTCAAAATTTTCAATGTCTTCAATTTCAACATCATTCATAGCTTTAGGTCTTTTGCCAAGCTTTACTAAATAATTTTTTGCTGTATTAATGCCTATCCGATAAAGCCAAGTATAAAAAGCACTATCACCACGAAAGTTGTTGATAGCTCGATAAGCTTTAATAAAAGAATCTTGCACAATATCTTCAATCTCAGACTGATCTCTTACCATTCTAGATAGTAAGCGAGTTAGCCTTCGTTGATATTTTTCAACTAACATACCAAAAGCTTTTTTATCCCCTTTCTGGGCTTTCTCAACTAGCTTTTGATCAACAGCTCTTTCTGGATTTACTGGACGAGATTCCATTAATTTCTCTTCAACATTAATATTTCTTTTAACATTGTACACATGACTATCTGTGGTTAACACTTTTAATGTGTTCATTTTTAATGTATTCATATAATCGCTTTCAAATAAAATTTATTTTTTTTAAACAATATGGTTACAATAGTGAGACCTAGAATATATGTTAAGTTCCTTGAATTTATAAGATTTATGTTTAATTTTGATGTTTTAATAATTGGAAGTGGATTAGCCGGTTTAAGTGCCGCGCTCAAATTAGCTGACCATAAAAAAATTGCGATTATTAGTAAACGCAAACTCGCTGATAGCTCTAGTCATTGGGCACAAGGAGGAATTGCTGCGCCTATCTCAAATGATGATTCTCCAGAATCTCATATTAATGATACTCAAATAGCTGGGGCTGGCTTATGTGATCCTGAAGTGACAAAATTTGTTGTAAAAAATGGCCAAAAAGCACTTAATTGGCTAACCAAAACCGGAGTTAGCTTTACAACAAATACAAATAGTAAAAAATTACATTTAACGCGAGAAGGTGGTCATTCCCACAGACGAATTGCACATGTAGCAGATACTACTGGAAGAGCAATACAGGATAAGCTTATCGAGACTGTCTTAGCACATCCAAATATATATATTTTTGAAGATCATATTGCAGTTGATCTTATAACATCAAGCAAGATAAATATTACAACTGATCAAAATATTTGTTTAGGTGCTTATATTCTTGAAAATAAAACAAATAAAGTTTTTACAATAAAATCAAATAATACAATTTTAGCTACTGGCGGGGCTAGTAAAGTTTACTTATATACAACCAATCCAGATGTAAGTACCGGAGATGGTCTAGCTATGGGATGGAGGGCTGGGTGCAGAGTTGCAAATATGGAATTTGTTCAATTTCATCCAACTTGCCTATATCATTCAAAGGATACATCTTTTCTTATCTCAGAGACTTTAAGAGGTGAAGGTGGAAAGCTAACGCTTCCAAATGGTGAAGTATTTATGAAGCATTATGATAAGAGAGGGGATCTAGCACCAAGAGATATAGTAGCTCGTGCTATTGATTTCGAAATGAAGAAAAGAGGATTAGATTGTGTTTATCTTGATATCTCAGGAAAAACTAAATCATTTATACAAAAACGTTTTCCAATGATTTATAAACGTTGTATCAATTTAGGAATTGATATAACTAAAGAACCAATTCCAGTTGTGCCTGCAGCACATTATAGTTGCGGCGGATTGATGATTGATCGTCAAGGTAAAACCGATATAAAACAACTTTATGCTATTGGTGAAGTGGCTCATACAGGCCTTCATGGGGCTAATCGTCTCGCGAGCAATTCGCTTTTAGAGTGTTTAGTTTATTCTGATCTTGTCTCAGAAAATATTTTAAAGGATAATTTTCACCATCAATATACTTTACCTAAATGGGATGAAAGCAGGGTAACAGATGCAGACGAAGAGGTTTTAATTACTCATACGTGGAATGAATTAAGAAGATTTATGTGGAATTATGTTGGAATTGTTAGAACAAATAAAAGACTTTCAAGGGCGCTTCATCGGATAAATATGTTAAGAGATGAAGTCGATGAATTTTATACAAACTTTAAGATTTCTGCAAATCTAATTGAGCTCAGGAATCTTCTCCAAGTATCTGAATTAATTGTTATTTCGGCTATTAATAGAAAAGAAAGTAGAGGTTTACATTACAGTCGTGATTATCCAAAAACTTTAAAGGGTATTAAGGTTAGCATTTTAATCCCAAATAACTATAAAACTAAAAAAAGTAATTTATCCACTCAAAAAAAGAATCAGATTGAATCAATAAGTTAGAATATTAATTTTATAAGGCTTTTTAAATATGAAAATTGCTATGAATACTGTTGTAACTATGACTTATGAACTCAAGGATGCTGACGGAAATATTCTAGAATCAAGTTCAGAGCCGATAGCCTACCTTCATGGTGGATACGATAACATTTTTCCAAAAGTAGAAGAAGCTATGCACGGGAAAAAAATTGGTGATACTTTAGAATTAGGGCTTGAGCCATCAGAAGCATTTGGTGAGTATGATGCTGAATTAGTTCAAATTGAACCAAAAAATGCATTTCCTGAAGCAGAATTAAAAATAGGTATGCAATTTGAAGGGGATGATAGCTCAGGAGAAGTGATTGTTTATTCAGTAACTGATATAACAGACGATAAAGTCGTTGTTGATGGAAATCACCCATGGGCTGGTCAAAAAGTAATTTTTAAAGCAGAAATTAAAGATGTTCGTTTAGCGAATGAAGAAGAAGTTGGACACAAGCATGTTCACGATGCTGGTGGTCATCATCACTAATTTAAATTATCTGTAATATGTGACTGTATTATCTTTATTAAAGGTTCGTAAATTTTAGGAGTAGTAGCAACAATATTGCCAGATTCTATCCATCCCTCTTTCTCAGAAAAATCACTGACCATCCCCCCTGCTTCAGTAACTAATAATCCACCAGCAGCAATATCCCATTTCGATAGATTAATTTCAAAAAAACCATCAAACCACCCAGCTGCGACATAAGCTAAATCTAGAGCTGCTGATCCAGGACGACGAATACCTGATGTCCCCCTTACTACTTCTTCAAAAATTTTAAGGTACACAGGTAAGTGCTGAAAATCTCTAAACGGAAAACCTGTACCTAAAATAGAATCCTTTAATTTTGATTTATTTGAAACACGGATACGTCTCTGGTTTAAATAAGCTCCCTGCCCTTTTGTTGCTGTAAACAAATCATTCCTATTAGGATCATAAATTACAGCTTGAGTGATTTCTCCTTTTTGCTCAAGAGCAATAGAAATACAATATTGTGGAAACCCATGAAGAAAGTTAGTAGTCCCATCTAAAGGATCAATAATCCAAATATTATCTGCTTGATGAGTAAGGCCTGATTCTTCACCTAAAAAAGCATGATCTGGATAAGCTGTCTTTAAAACTCTTATGATCTCTTTTTCAGAGGCTAAGTCTACTTCACTGACAAAATCATTAAAGCCTTTATCATTAATGGTTAAAGATCCTATATCTTCTGAGGCTCTAGTAATAATTGAACCAGCTCGACGAGCTGCTTTAACTGCAATATTTAACGTTGGGTGCATAAGAAACCTAAAAAATTAATTGGATTATTTTTGCCTGGACTTGGTAAAATATCATTTTACAGAGAAATTAGATGTCGACCAAATCAAATCTTTTAAAACAGTTCCGAATTATATTATGTGAAACTAGTCATCCAGGAAATATAGGCTCTGTTGCAAGAGCTATGAAAACAATGGGCTTTTCAGATTTATACCTTGTTAATCCAAAAGACTTTCCTAGCAAGCATGCGCAGGCATTAGCTTGTGGAGCGGAAGATATCCTTAAAAAAGCAACTGTAGTAACCTCGCTAGGGGTAGCATTAAAAAATATTAATCATGTTATTGGATTCACAGCCCGTAAAAGAGAATTAACACAGCCTCATAAAAATGTTCGTGATTTATCGAAACAGCTTATTAACGAAGCTAGTAATAATAAAATTGCTATCATTTTCGGAAATGAAACGAACGGCTTATCGAATTTAGAGTTACAGCATTGTCAGTCACTTGGGTTTATTGATGCAAATTCAAAATACTCCTCACTTAATCTTGCACATGCCGTTCAAATAGTCTGTCATGAAGTTAGAATGATGAGTGAATTTCCTGTCAAAAATAAGATACTAAAACAGATAACAAAAAATTATGTTTCACATGATTTGCAAAACGGTTTCTATAAGCACCTTGAAGAAATTTTAGATGAAATTGGATTCTTAAAGAAAATACAAGCAGATCGTTTAATGATGCGATTAAGATTATTATTCAATCGAACGAAAATGGAAAAAGAAGAAATAAATATACTTCGAGGCATACTGTCTGAAATTCAAAAAAAAATAAAATAATACGAATTAGACTTTAATAACTAAGTTTTGAATTTCATGAGATAATATTTTATTATCAAATTAACTAAAGATAATATGTTTAAAAAAATAAAAGAAGATTTATCTATTGTTTTTGAAAGAGATCCAGCAGCTCGTTCTTATTTAGAGATTTTAACTACTTACCCAGGTGTTCATGCGATCCTTTTTCACAGAATTGCCCATAGAGTATGGAAAATTAGACTTTTTTGGTTAGGGCGGCTAATTTCACATATTTCAAGGCTCCTAACAGGAATCGAAATTCATCCAGGTGCTGTTATTGGCTCTCGGTTCTTCATTGACCATGGAATGGGTGTTGTAATTGGAGAAACAAGTATTATTGGAGATGATTGTACTATTTACCATGGGGTTACTTTAGGTGGAACATCATGGAAACAAGGTAAGCGTCATCCAACGCTTGAAAATAAAGTAATAGTTGGGGCAGGAGCAAAAATTCTTGGTCCAATTATAATTGGTTCAGGAGCAAAAATTGGATCCAATGCTGTTGTAGTCAAAGATATCCCAAAAAATGTTGTCGCAGTTGGGATACCTGCTCGCATAATTCAAGATACAGAAAATAAAGCTAATGCATTCCGACCATATGCGGTTGGAAAGGATGAAACAGATCCAATGGCAAAATCTATTCAATCACTTATAAAGCAAGTTAATAAACAAGAAAAAATGATATCTGCCCTTGAAAATACACTCGCAGAAATCTCAAAAAAATAAATAATTTAATACTTGATAGAAATAGTCAAGTATTATAGAATATCGATTATGAAATTAACTACAAAAGGTCGATTTGCTGTTACTGCTATGCTGGATTTAGCTCTTAATGAGTCCGATAAGCCAGTAACACTTGCTGAGATTAGCAAACGGCAATCTATATCACTTTCTTATCTTGAACAACTATTCAGCCGGATGCGGCGCGTAGGATTAGTAATAAGTGTTAGGGGTCCGGGTGGGGGATATCAAACTGCAATCGATTGTAATACATTAACAGTTAAAGATATTATTACATCCGTAGATGAACAGATAGATGCAACTCAGTGTGGTGGAAACGAAAACTGTCATGAAGGTAGACGTTGTATTACTCATAATTTATGGGCGTCTCTTAACCATAAAATTTTAGACTATTTAGAAAGCCTTACTTTAGCTCAACTAATTGATGAACAAAAAAATAAAACGGGTGAGCAGTCTATTTATTTTGCCCCAAAAAAAATAAATATGGGTAAAAGTAAATTGGAGGCTATTTAAATGATTTACTTTGATCATAATGCAACTACATCAATTCACCCCGAAGTATTAGAAGCTATGATGCCTTTTTTAACTTCTCAACAAGGAAATCCTTCATCAAACCATAGTTTTGGTAGGCATGTTCATACAGCTATAGAAGAGGCAAGAGAGAAAGTAGCAAACTCTGTAAATGCACACCCCTCTCAAGTTATTTTTACATCAAGTGGAACTGAATCCAACAATACAATCATTCATGGAATATCTAGATCTTACCCTGACAGCCATTTTGGTTTTAGCGCAATAGAACATCCATGTATCAGTGAGCCAATAAAATCTATAGAACCAATGGGCTTTAAAAATACACAAATACCAGTTGATAATAAATGCTTGTTAAATATCTCAGCTCTGAATAATGAAGAACAAAAAAACATTACATTTCTTTCGGTTATGATGGCTAATAATGAAACTGGGGTTATTCAAGATATGCCTACTATTACTAAGTGGGCGAAATCACACAATATTCAAATACATACAGATGCTGTTCAAGCAATTGGTAAAATTAATGTCGATTTTGAAGAATTAGAAGTTGATGCTATGACCATCTCTAGCCATAAGATTTATGGGCCACAAGGGGCAGCAGCACTTATCTTAAATAAGAAAATAGATCTGCATCCTCACCTAATGGGTGGTGGCCAAGAAAAAGGTTTGCGAAGTGGAACTGAAAATATAGCAGCCATAGTAGGTTTTGGTAAAGCATGTGAACGAGTTCAGAAAAATATTGTCATCATTAACGATGAAATAAAGAAATGTCATGTATATCTTGAAAAAGAATTAAAGAATTTAGGTGCCGTTATTTTTGCGGAGCAAACTGAAAGATTAGCTAATACTACTTTTTTTGCATTTAATAATATTGATGGTTCTACATTGCTAACAGCTTTGGATAGAAAAGGATATGCAATTGCAAGCGGCTCTGCCTGCTCAAGCAATAGCTCTGAAGCGAGTCACGTTTTGTTGGCAATGGGTATTGAGTCAGAATTGGCTCAAGGAGCTTTGAGAGTTAGTTTGGGAATAGAAACTAAAAAAGATGAAATTAAATCTTTTTTAGAAGCTTTAAAGATAGAAGTAAATAGATTAAAACAACTCACTGCTATGACAGTTTAAAAAGGTAAAAAAAATTATGACAAATGAAACACAAGTAATGCCAATCTATATGGACTATTCTGCGACAACACCTGTTGATCCCCGTGTTGCTGAAAAAATGATTCCATTCATAACAGAAAGCTATGGTAATCCAGCTTCACGGAGCCATCCTTATGGTTGGATAGCAGAAAAAGCGGTTGAGAATGCAAGAAATGAAGTCGCAAAATTAGTTAATGCCGACCCTAGGGAAATTATTTGGACATCAGGAGCTACGGAATCAAATAATTTGGCTATCAAGGGAGCTAGCAACTTTTATTCCTCTAAGGGTAAACATATTATTAGTGTTGCAACTGAGCATAAAGCAGTTATTGATGCTGTTAGGGAGATGGAGCGACTGGGTTATGAAACAACTTTTATTCAACCAGAACCTGATGGTCTTATAGATATTAAAAAATTCAAAGATGCAATTAGGCCTGATACAGTTCTTGCATCAGTAATGATGGTTAATAATGAGATTGGAGTGATTCAAGATATTGATGCACTTGGTAAAGCATGCAGGGCAGAAAAAATTATTTTTCATGTGGACGCAGCTCAAGCCACAGGTAAAGTAGCGATTGATTTAGAAAAATTACCTGTAGACCTCATGAGTTTTTCGGCTCATAAGACCTATGGACCTAAAGGTGTAGGTGCTTTGTATGTTAGGCGTAAACCTCGCATCAGAATTGAGGCGCAAATGCATGGCGGTGGACACGAAAGAGGAATACGTTCAGGCACCCTAGCCACTCATCAAATTGTTGGTATGGGAGAAGCATTTAGAATTGCTAGAGAGGAAATGGAAACGGAAAATGCTCACATAAAAAAATTACAATTGCGTCTTTTGTCTGGGCTAACTGAGATTGAAGAAACATACGTAAATGGTGATATTGAAAAAAGGGTTCCACACAATCTCAATATTAGTTTTAATTATGTTGAAGGTGAGTCTCTTATTATGGCAATAAAAGGTATCGCAGTTTCAAGTGGTTCTGCTTGCACTTCAGCAAGCCTTGAGCCAAGTTATGTATTAAGGGCGCTGGGTAGATCAGACGAATTAGCCCATAGCTCAATAAGGTTTTCAATTGGCCGCTTTACTAAAGAATCAGATATCGACTATGCAATTGAGCTTTTAAAAGAAAAAATAGGTAGACTTAGAGAGTTATCACCTCTCTGGGAGATGTTTCAAGATGGTGTAGATTTAGAAAAGGTAGAATGGGCAGAACATTAAAATTTTTAGGAGAAATTTATTATGGCTTATAGCGAAAAAGTATTAGATCATTACGAGAATCCAAGAAATGTTGGCTCTTTTGATAAAAAAGATCCAACAGTTGGGACTGGTATGGTTGGTGCTCCTGCTTGTGGTGACGTTATGAAACTACAAATTAAAGTAGGTACTAATGGAATTATTGAAGATGCTAAATTTAAAACATATGGATGCGGCTCAGCTATTGCATCAAGTTCACTTGTTACAGAAATGCTTAAAGGTCGAACTCTGGATGAAGCACAAGCTATCAAGAACACCTCGATAGTTGAAGAATTAGCATTGCCTCCAGTTAAAATTCATTGTTCAGTTTTAGCAGAAGATGCAATCAAAGCAGCAGTAGCCGATCTTAAATCTAAGCAAAAATAATGACGATATCTTTAACAGAGAAAGCTGCAGAAAGAGCTCAAAAATATCTTAAATCAAGAGGTAAAGGTATTGGTTTGAAATTGGGGGTTAAAACAACTGGATGTTCTGGAATGGCATATACGTTAGAGTTTGTTGATGATATTTTGCCAGAAGATAAAATATATGAGAGTCACGGAATTAAAATTTTAGTCGACCCCAAAAGTTTAATTTATATTGATGGGACAGAATTAGATTTTACAAGAGAAGGGTTGAATGAAGGATTTCAATTTAATAACCCTAATGTTAAAGATAGCTGTGGTTGTGGAGAGAGTTTCACGGTTTGACACAAAATTATTTTGAAATATTTAATTTTCCTATGCAGTTTAATATCGATCTTAATAGGCTCCAAAAATCTTACCGAATAATTCAAGCGGAAATTCATCCTGATAAATTTGTATCAGCAAACCAACTTGAAAAAGAACAATCATTAATTAAGTCTACGGAGGTTAATGATGCATACCAGACTCTTAAAGACCCAATAAAGCGAGCCAAATATTTAATTAAAATAAATTTAGAATCTGAAAAAAATGATTCCACTCTCCCTCCAGAATTTTTAATACAACAAATGGAGTGGGAAGAACATCTTGAGTCTATATCGGAACAATTAAAGGAACTCGAACAGTTTAAATTATTAATTGATGGCGAGTATCAAAAAGCCATGAGCGGTTTAGAGATTTTATGTGATAAGGATAAGAATTGGAATCATGCTATGGAAATTCTTAATAAAATTCAATTTATTGATAAATTAAATTTTAAAATTACTAATCAGATTAATTTAATAGAGATAAAATAATGGCACTTCTTCAAATTTCTGAACCAGGAAAGAGCACGATGCCGCACGAGCATCGTCATGCCGTGGGTATTGATCTTGGCACTACCAACTCCCTTGTTGCATCTGTAATAAGCGGGACAGCCAGTATTTTAGAACAGAAAAATAAAGAACGTCTATTACCGTCAGTAGTTAATTACTCATCGACTAATACTTTAGTTGGTAGTGAAGCAAAAGAACTTCAAATTAACAATCCTCACAATACTATCTCTTCAGTTAAGCGCTTAATAGGTAAAAATTTATCTGATATTGATACAAAATATTATTCTTTAGACTTAAAAGGTGATGATAGTGTAATCGAAATTCAAACAGATCAAGGTGTTAAAAATCCTGTTGAAGTATCATCTGATATATTAAAAAAACTTAAAGAAACAGCGGAAGAAAGTCTTGGTAATGAGCTGTATGGTGCAGTGATCACAGTTCCAGCTTATTTTGATGATGCTCAAAGACAAGCAACCAAAGATTCAGCAAAGCTTGCAGGTATTAATGTGCTTCGATTGATTAATGAGCCTACAGCTGCAGCAGTTGCTTATGGATTAGATCAAAATAAAGAAGGAAATTTTGTTATTTTTGATTTGGGTGGTGGTACATTTGATGTTTCGATATTAAATTTATCCAAAGGAATATTTGAAGTTCAAGCTACTCATGGTGATGCAAATCTTGGCGGGGATGACTACGACCAGGTAATTTTTGAATGGCTTTGTAAGACGAATAAAATAAATGTAACTAGCTCCAAAATAAAACAAAAAATATTCGCCCTATCTAGAGAGATAAAAGAAGTACTCACTAATAAAGATTCAATTAAAATTAAAGAGACCGTTGACGAAAAAATTAATATTCAATGTGAATTAAGCCAACAAGAATTTGAAGAAATTACCAAAGACCTTACAAAAAAAACAGTTGATTCAACGCGTCAAGCACTTCATGATGCAGGATTAAGTGTTTCAGAAATTCAAGGAGTCGTAATGGTTGGTGGGTCGACTAGAATGCCGTGTATTCAAAGTGCGGTTAAAGACTTCTTTAAGCAACCCCTCCTTAATAATCTAAACCCAGATGAGGTTGTTGCTTTAGGTGCTGCTCAACAAGCTAATATTTTAGCTGGCAACACTAACGATAGCCTTCTTCTTCTTGATGTCACCCCCTTGTCTTTAGGTATTGAAACTATGGGGGATATTGTTGAAAGAATCATCCCTCGTAATTCAACTTTGCCTGTATCTATGGGTCAAGCATTTACTACATACAAAGATGGTCAAACAGCTATGATTATTCATGTTGTTCAAGGTGAGCGAGATTTAGTTAAAGATTGTAGGTCATTAGCACAATTTACACTTAAAGGGATCCCACCATTAGTCGCTGGAGCAGCAAAAATATTAGTTACTTTCCAGGTTGATGCCGATGGCCTTCTTTCTGTGAGTGCAAAAGAGCTATCGACTGGCATTCAATCAGCAATAGAAGTTAAACCTTCATATGGATTATCTGACGAAAAAATAAAAAAGATGTTAGAAGATTCTTTTAATCTCGCAAACGAAGATAAAGAATCAAGAGCCTTGTCTGAAGTAAAGATAGAAGGTTCACAGCTTCTTGAAATGATTGAAAATGCAATCAAAGAGGACCCTGACTTATTAAAAGATACAGAGCTAACTTTATTGCAAAAGAACCTGGGTGAATTAAAAAAATCGCTTGAATCTTCCAATAGAGATCATATAGAAGAATTGACTAAGCAACTTAATGAAAGTAGCCAGTCCTTTGCAGCCAAACGTATGGATCGATCGATCCATAAAGCACTCACTGGTAAATCAATTAACTCACTGGAATTTTAATATGCCAAAAATTATCATCCTACCGCACCATGAATTATGCCCAGATGGCGATATAATTGAGGCAAAGTCTGGTGAAACAATCTGTAATATTCTTTTAAAAAATAATATCCCTATTGAGCATGCATGTGATCAGGTGTGTGCCTGCACTACCTGTCATGTATTTATCAAAGAAGGAATACAGTCTCTAGATCCATCTGAAGAAAACGAAGACGATATGCTTGATAAGGCCTGGGGGCTCTCCTCGGAATCACGCTTATCCTGTCAAGCCATTATAAAGAACAAGGACCTTACTATCGAAATACCGAAATATACAATTAATTTAGCTAGCGAAGGATAAAGGTTTGCCTAAAAACTAATCCCATACCCAACACCAATTGCATTATATTCACTATCACCTACTTTTCGTTTAAATCCTATTGATAATGATCTACTCTCAGTAAGTTTATATCCAACACCTGCTTTAAATGTTTTCGTATAATCGCGGTACTTATCTGTATCAAATGCATCACGAAATCTAACGCCACCCTTAATTGACCATTTATCATCAATTTTATATTTCAAACCTGGAGTAATAGCCCAAAAATTAAAAGTATTCATATCTGTTTTTTTGTTACCAGCACCAACTCTCGTATATGCGCTTAAATTATCTAATAATTTAACTTTACCAATAATTGCTGCGCCTATTCTTGTACCAAATCCCTTATTATCTTTTTGTTTATGCTCTACTTTAATTTCAGTTGAAATATTACTATTAAATTTCAGACCTAATACAAATCCGCCTCCAGTTGCATCTTGCTGACCATCTTTACCATCTTGTTGGCCAAGTGAGATTTTGGCATAATAATCTTCCGCCATAATATTTCTTGTCATTAATAACAAAACAATTAAAATAATTTTCTTCACCATTTACCCTACTCCAGTATTTAATTTAAATTATAGATATTATCTAATTCGAATATGACAGTTCGATGACGAATTGTTATATGAGGGTGTTATTTTGATTTTATTTATCTTGTGGTGAGGAAGCAACATTGAATGATTGATCACAAGAATGAATTCTCTGAATCTATTTCAAATATACCAGAAGATAAATTATAAACGCCTCCGACAAGCCCAATTTTTTTATCTTTAATCATCTGGTCAATGATTGGGCTAAAGTGGAGTATTCTTTCTATTTGTTTATGTACATTAAGAAAGCAAACTTTTTCAACGAATAGATCATTTTGGGAATTCCTTTGCTCTTTATCTTCAACAGATTTCTCTGCTTCAACAGCTGGTTCAATTAATTTTATAATTTCACCAATATTACCTCCTTTATATTGGTCACAAGCTGCCTTAATTGCTCCACAGTTAGAATGGCCCATTACAATAATAATTTTTGACCCTAATTGCTCACAAGAAAATTCAAGGCTTCCAATTGCTTTTCTTGATGCAATATTTCCGGCCAGTCTTACACTAAACAAATCTCCAAGATTTTGATCAAAAATTAGCTCAACCGTAGTCCTTGAGTCACTACAGCCTAAAATAGATGCAAAAGGATGTTGTTTATCCTTAATTTCATCTCGAATATTTAACATGTCATGCTGACGTTTAACGTTATCAATAAAACGTTGATTCCCTTCAATTAAAATATCAAGGGCCTCTCTTGGTGTTACGTTATCTCGGTTAATTTTTGGATGCTTATACATATTATGTTTCGGATCTCATTTGTGGAAATAAAATTACGTCCCTTATGCTTGCACTATTCGTTAATAACATTACTAATCTGTCAATTCCAATTCCACAGCCACCGGTTGGCGGTAAGCCATATTCAAGCGCTCTTATAAAATCAGCATCGTAATACATTGCCTCTTCATCTCCGGATTCTTTTGCTTTTACTTGCGATTTAAATCTTTCTGCTTGATCCTCAGCATCATTTAATTCAGAGAATCCATTTGCAATTTCTCTTCCTGCAATAAATAGTTCGAATCGATCAGTAAGATTAGAATTTTCATCAGATGTCCTTGCTAAAGGTGAAACCTCAATAGGGTAGTCAATAATATAAGTAGGATTCCAAATATGCTCTTCTGCCACCTCCTCAAATAAAGCTAATTGATATGCGCCCAATCCAGAATCAATTGGTAATTCATGTCCTACTTTTTTTAAGGTCTTACTAATAAATTCTTTATCATTTAAATCTTTTTCTGAAAATTCTTTTGAATATTTTATAATTGCTTCTACCAATGTTAATCGATCGAAAGAAGCACTGAAATCAATTAATTTACCCTGATATTCTATTTTTTCTGATCCAGCAACTAACTTAGAAACTTGCCTAATACACGATTCAGTAAAATCCATAAGCCATCGATAATCGGTGTAGGCAGCATAAAACTCCATCATAGTAAATTCTGGATTATGGCGCACACTTAATCCCTCATTTCTAAAGCTCCTATTAATTTCAAAAACACGATCAAAACCCCCAACCACTAATCTTTTTAAGTAAAGTTCAGGGGCAATCCTCAAAAATATTTCCATATCCAAAGAATTATGGTGTGTTTTAAATGGCCTTGCTGCTGCTCCTCCAGGAATTGGATGAAGCATTGGTGTTTCTACCTCTAAGAATTTATTTGACTGCATATAATTTCTAATCTCGGAAATTATTTTACTTCGCCTTAAGAAGGTTTGTTTTGTATCCTCATTTACAATCAAATCAACATATCGTTGCCGATATTTTATTTCTTGATTACTTAAGCCATGAAATTTTTCTGGTAGAGGTCGCAGTGCCTTTGTTAATAAAATAATTTCGGTTACTTCAACACTTAGCTCATTTGTATTAGTTTTAAATAATTTACCTTTAGCACCAATAATATCGCCAAGATCCCACCGCTTAAAATCCGCATATAATTCTGGTTCTTTATCTGAATTAATTAAGTCCCTAGATACATAAAGTTGAATTCTTCCACTTGTATCCTGAATAGTTGCAAAACTTGCTTTACCCATAACACGTTTAAGCATCATACGACCTGCTACAAGGACATCGATACTTTTCTTTGCAAGGGTTTCCTTACTATCACCATCATATTTAAGATGCAAATCTTCAGCGTAAGAATCTGGCTGAAAGTTATTTGGAAACGCAATTCTTTTTTCACGAATTTCTTTTAGCTTAGACCTTCGTTCTAAAATAATTGAATTTTCGTCCTGTTGAACTGGTTCTTTATTGTCAGTCAATTTACACCCCTTGTTTTAAGCTTTCACTAATAAAAGGGTCTAGATCTCCATCTAAAACCCCTTGAGTATTTCCTATTTCAATTGAAGTCCTTAGATCTTTAATTCGTGATTGATCTAAAACGTAACTTCTAATTTGATGCCCCCAACCAATATCGGTTTTTGCGTCTTCAACTGCCTGTTTTTCTTCGTTTCTTTTGTTTAATTCCAATGAATATAATTGTGCTTTAAGCATATTCATTGCCTCAGCCTTATTGCGATGCTGTGAACGATCATTTTGACATTGAACTACAGTATTAGTTGGAATATGTGTAATTCTAACAGCAGAATCTGTTTTATTAATATGTTGGCCGCCTGCCCCCGAAGCTCGATAAGTATCAATTCTTAAATCCGAAGGATTAATATCAATCTCAATGGATTCATCAATTTCAGGATAAACATTTACACCAGCAAAAGAAGTATGACGGCGACTACCAGAGTCAAAAGGTGATTTTCTTACCAAACGATGAATTCCAGTTTCGGTTCTAAAATAGCCAAACGCATAATCACCAGTCACTTTTAATGTAGCTCCTTTTATTCCAGCCACCTCTCCTTCAGATAACTCTAACACCTCAACTTTGAATGCCTTCCTTTCTGCATAACGTATATACATTCTCAATAACATATTGGCCCAATCCTGAGCCTCAGTCCCCCCACTTCCCGACTGAAAATCAATAAAACAATTATTAGGGTCCATAGGATTTGAGAACATTCGTTTAAACTCAATTTCATCTACTTGCTGTTCAAGTTTAACTGTATCTTCCCGGATGGTGTTAAGAGTGGCTAAGTCTTCCTCCATTGATACCAAATTAAAAAGTTCTTGATTATCTTTTAAATGTTTATTGAGATATTCCGCTTGGGAAACTATAATTTCGAGCATTCTTTTTTCTTTACCAATCTTTTGACTTAAAGCTCGATCAGACCATGAAGCTGGATCCTCTTGTTGCTTAGATAATAATTCTATTTGCTTTATCTTTGCATCAAGATCAAAGATACCCCCGTAAGGTATCAAATTTTTTATTCACCAATGTGATATGTTGCCTTAATAATCCAATCTCTTCTTGATCCATATTTGATCTTTACCTTTTATAAGCTATAAAAAATTACCTGTTATTATAGCTCTGAATAGCTCTAAATTATATAATCATAAATATGTCATAAATCTGTCATATTACTTGTTTAACCTGCATGAAATTACTCAGTTAAATCAATTTCTATTAATCCTTAGGAGCTTTAGAAAATGAAAGAATTCAAAATCACTAAATATGGTGTCACTGTTGCAGTTGCAAGCACTTTATTTCTTACAACACCTACTATAGCAGCAGTAGATATTGTAAAAATAGATGGTTCAAGTACCGTTTACCCAATCACAGAAGCTGTTGCAGAAGAGTTTCAAAGGGAAACTAGTATTAAGGTAACGGTAGGCGTTTCTGGGACTGGTGGTGGTTTTAAAAAGTTCTGTCGTGGTGATACAGTTATTTCTGACGCGTCTCGTCCAATAAAAGCAAAAGAAATTGAAAAATGCCAAGCAAATGGAATTGAATTTATTGAAATTCCTGTAGCGTTTGATGCATTAACCGTTGTTATTAATAAAAACAATGACTGGGCTAAAGAAATGACTGCAGAAGAACTTAAAAAAATTTGGGAGCCAACTGCACAAGGTTCAGTTATGAAATGGAGCCAAGTTAGAGCTGGTTGGCCTGATGCACCATTAAGGTTATATGGTCCTGGTTCTGATTCTGGTACTTTTGATTACTTTACTGAAGCTATTGTAAAAGAATCTAAAGCAATTCGTGGAGATTTTACTGCTTCAGAAGATGATAATGTTTTAGTTCAAGGTGTAGCTGGTGATAAAGGTGGTATGGGTTACTTTGGCTTAGCTTATTACGTTGAAAACAAAAATAAATTAGGTGCGGTAGCAATTAAAAATTCTGCGGGTAAGTTTGTTCTGCCATCGTTAGAAACAATTATGGATGGTTCATATAATCCCCTTGCTAGACCTTTATTTATATATCTAAATGCTACAAAAGCAGCATTTGATCCAAACGTTAAGAAATTTATAGATTTCTATCTAAAGCATGCTGCGACTTTGTCTGAAGAGGTTGGTTACATACCTTTCAGTAAGGCAGAATATGCGGCAATTACTAAGCATTACAAAACACTAAAAACTGGTACTGCATTTAAGAAACCAGCTATAGGCTTATCAGTTCAACAAATGCTTGATTTATCAGCAGCAAATAATTAAGAAATATTGAGTATAAAAAGAAATGGAAATACTGCTTTTTATTATTATAAAAACCATTTGTAATTTATATATTTATCCGTATCATTTGAATGGTTCCCTTTATGGCAAATATGACAGCGAAACTTAATGAATTCCAAAAATGATTTAATTATTAGCCCAAGATTAGCCAAAAACTTTCAAAGAAATTTCATAGAGAGGATGATTGAATTTGGTTTATTATGCTCTGGAATTGTTGCAATATTTATTACTTTGGCAATTGTTTATGTTCTTGTATCAGAGGCAATTCCCTTCTTTGAATATGTCAGTATAAAAGAATTTCTAACTGATACTGTATGGACTCCTAACTACTCAATCAAACATTATGGAATTTTACCTTTAATCTCAGGAACGCTCACAACAACTGGTATTGCTCTAATTGTTGCAGTGCCCCTTGGGACCATTACTGCAATCTATTTATCTGAATTTGCAACGCATAAAGTTCGAGAAATAATTAAACCAATACTTGAGCTGCTTATTGGCGTTCCTACCGTTGTGTTTGGTTATTTTGCGTTAATGTTAGTTACTCCAATGCTACAGAAAATATATCCGGATTTAACAACATTCAATATGTTAGGCCCTGGAATTGTGATGGGAATAATGATTGTTCCTTATATTGCCTCTGTAGCTGAAGACTCTATGAGAGCGGTCCCAATGGCAATGAGAGAGGGGGCTTACGCTATGGGAGCCACGCGCTTTCAAACAGCAGTAAGAGTTATCACCCCTGCAGCAATTTCAGGAATTGTTGCCGCCTATATTTTAGCAATTAGTCGTGCAGTCGGTGAGACTATGATTGTAGCAATCGCTGCAGGACAACAACCAAACTTCACATTTAACCCAGTCGAAAGTGCTGCAACAATTACATCTTATATAGTATCTGTTGCGCTAGGTGATTTAGAGCATGACGGTATTGGGTATCAAAGTATTTTTGCTGCTGGATTAACTTTGTTAATTATAACCTTATTAATTAATATTTTGGGTCATATGGTGCGTAAAAAATATGCGGAGCGATACTAATTATGGCTACACAAAGAAAATCTACAGGTGTAAAAGATCTGGACTCTATTCGAAAGATAATTGCCCGTCACAAAAAGCATGATTTTCTTTTTGCTAGCTTAGGCACTCTTGTAATTGCATCACTAACTATTACGCTTTTAATTTTATTTCTTGACCTGGTAATTGATGGGTATCCACAATTTACTTTAGATTTTTTCACCAATTTTCCTTCAAGACATGCAGCAAGAGCTGGAATTTTATCCGCCTGGATTGGTTCTTCATTGGTGCTTATAGTAACATTCTTGGTTGCGGTTCCATTGGGAGTTGCTGCAGGAATTTATCTTGAAGAGTATGCTAAGAAAAATTGGTTTTCTGATCTAATTGAAATTAATGTTTCTAATTTAGCTGGTGTTCCTTCAATTATTTATGGCTTATTGGCTTTAGGCTTATTTGTTTATAGTTTTGGATTAGGGCAAAGTATTCTAACTGCAGGCCTTACCCTAGCACTTCTTATGCTACCTATTGTTATCGTTTCGACAAGAGAGGCTATCAGAGCCATTCCTGTCCATATCCGTGAAGCCGCTTATGCTGTTGGTGCAACAAAATGGCAAGTGTGTCATAACCATGTAATCCAATATTCTTATGGTGGGATTTTAACAGGTGTAATTATTGGTATGGCTAGGGCTATTGGTGAAACAGCTCCGGTTATTACCATTGGTGCTCTTACATTTATTGCATTTTTACCCCCAAGCCCTATTGGTTTAGAGCCACCATTTATAAACTTTGAATGGTTGAAAGCTGGATTCACAGTATTACCTATTCAAATGTTTAATTGGATTTCAAGACCGCAACATGCATTCCATATTAATGCTGCAGCTACAGGAGCGGTCATAATAATGCTTACACTTGTAATGAATGGCTTTGCAATTAAGCTAAGATATAATATTAGGAAAAAAATTAAATGGTAAAAAATATTACTACAAGCAAAATAAAACATAATGAAATAGTCAAGGCTGAATCTAAAAATCTCAATTTCTTTTATGCTGACGGAACCCAAGCATTAAAGAACGTTAACTTACCCGTTTACGAGAATAAAATTACTGCGCTTATTGGCCCCTCAGGCTGTGGGAAATCAACTTTTCTAAGGTCTTTTAATAGAATGCATGATCTTTACCCTGGGAATCGTTACGAAGGACAAATTATTTTACATCCTGATAATACCAACATACTTTTACCCGGGGTTGACCCAATAGAGGTCCGCATGAGAATTAGTATGGTGTTTCAAAAACCCAATCCCTTTCCTAAATCGATTTATGAAAATGTAGCTTATGGGCTTCGAGTTAGAGGTGAATCTAATAAGCGAACATTGGATGAAAAAGTTGAAGAAGCCTTAAAAGGTGCCTCGCTATGGAGTGAGGTAAAAGATCGCTTGCAAGATCTTGCTTTTAATCTTTCAGGTGGCCAACAACAAAGACTTTGTATAGCAAGAGCTTTAGCAACAGAGCCTGAAATTATGTTGTTTGATGAGCCAACCTCAGCACTAGATCCAATTGCTACAATGAATATAGAAGAATTAATGTCAGAATTAAAACAAAAGCTGTCAATATTAATTGTGACTCATAATATGCAGCAAGCTGCCAGAATTTCAGACTATACCGCTTATATGTATCTCGGAGAGTTAGTGGAATATGATGCAACTAATCAGATTTTCACCAATCCATCCAAAAAAGAGACTGAGGACTATATAACAGGTAAGTTTGGATAACTATATTCTGTAGTATTTAATTACTTATGAAAAATAATACTAAACAAATCAAGTCTATAGTATCCATCAGTAAATCTTTATGAACAATCTAAAAAAGGTATTTGAAGAAATCTAGTTGGATCTATATTGTTAGACTTAGAAAAAGACTTTTTAATAAATTAAGATTTTAGTTTTTCAATTAAAAACTCTGCGGCCAGAATTGCTTTTTCTCTATCCGGGCCTTCTGTCATAACTCTTACTAGGGGTTGAGTACCTGATTCCCGAACTAGAACACGCCCTTTGTTCTCCATTATTAATTTCGCTTCATTAATTGCACATTCCATCACTGAAGATGTTAGATCTACTTTTTTAGTGAGTGGTAAATTAATCAAAATTTGTGGATACATTAGAATTACTTTTAACGCTTCCTCTATAGGTTGTTTAATCTCAATAATTGCATTTAACACTTGCAATGCTGAAATAATTCCATCACCAGTTGAATGTTTATCTGCTATAAGAATGTGTCCGGAATTTTCACCTCCTAATATCCAATCTTTCTCATAAAGCAACTCTGAGACATAACGATCACCAACATTGGAACGCAAAAAAGGTATACCCATTTTTTTACACTGTTCCTCAAATGCTAAATTTGTCATTAAAGTTCCTACAACCCCACCTTTTAATTTATCTTTGTTAAAATAATTCTGCACTATTAAAAATAAAAGTTGATCACCATCGATGAGGTTACCATTCGAATCTGACATGATTACACGATCACCATCCCCATCAAATGCTATTCCTAAATCAGCGCTATTATTTAAAACACTTTTTTGTAAGAATTCAGGGTAGATCGATCCAGCATTATGATTAATATTTAGCCCATCTGGTTTGTTGTTTATCGTAATAACATTTGCGCCAAGATCAGAAAACACTTTTGGCGCAACTTGATAAGTTGCTCCATGAGCGCAATCTAAAATAATTTTTAAAGAATTTAGATTAAAGCTAGGGTCGACAGTATTTTTACAAAAACTTACATACCTATCAATAGCGTCATTAATCCGCCTTGCTTTACCTAGTTTATTAGGAGAAATAGGATTAATTTCTTTCTCTAACAAGGCCTCTATTTCTGATTCCACAGTATCAGAAAGTTTAAGGCCTAAATCAGAAAAAAACTTAATACCGTTATCTTCAAATGAATTATGAGATGCTGAAATCACTACTCCAATTTGAGCGCCTAATGATTTAGTTAAAAATGCAATTGCTGGAGTTGGGATTGGGCCTGTCAAAAGCACGTCAACACCTGCTGATGAGAAGCCTGATTCAAGAGCAGATTCAAGCATATAGCCTGATATTCGGGTATCTTTACCAATAACAACTGATGGTTTTCTCTCATTATTCCAGGATTTCGTAAGAACAATACCAGCTGCATAACCAAGCTTAATAAAAAACTCAGGAGTTATTGGATACTCTCCAGTTTTACCTCTTATGCCATCAGTACCAAAATATTTTCTTGTCATTTATTATTTAATTATCTTTTAGTTGTAAAGTTTTAAGTGCAATTTTTGTTTCTCTAACATCATGAACCCTAACTATTTTTGCACCTCTCAAAACACTAAGTGCAGCCATGATTGCACTTGCCTGAATAATATTATTTTCTCCATCTCCAATAATATTTCTAATCATTGATTTTCTCGAAACTCCAACAAGTAATGGTGTCGATAAAATTTTTAATTTATCCAATGTCTGAAATAATTCTAAATTATTTTCATGTGTTTTACCAAACCCGAAGCCAGGATCTATCACAATCCTTGATTTATCTATTCCAAATTTTTCGCAAACAATAATTCTTTCTTGAAGAAATTGACCTACCTCTTCAATCACATTTTTATATAAAGGGTTATTCTGCATATTTTGAGGAGTCCCTTTCATATGCATTAAACATATAATCACATCTGAATTAACAACGGTATCTATAGACCCATGATGTCTTAAAGCATATATATCATTAATCATAGCAACTCCTAAATCAATACCTAATTCCATAATTTCTGGTTTATAGGTGTCAATTGAAACTGGAATCTGAAAAGTTTTTTTTATTGCTTTTATTATAGGTTCAATTCTTTTCCTTTCTTCATCTGCTGGAATTATTTTTGCTCCGGGTCTTGTTGATTCAGCCCCGACATCAATTATATCAACGTCATTATTAATCATCATCTCAACATGCTTAAGTGCTTTGTTAGGTGTAATAAATTTACCTCCATCTGAAAAAGAATCAGGAGTTATATTAAGCACGCCCATAATTAAAGGGTTTTTATTTTTATGAAGGAGTTTTTGTATTGAGTTCATACTGTAAATAAGGGGACTTTTCGCCCCCTTTTTTATTAGTTCTTTGCTGTAGGTTGAGTTACTACGCTATCAGAAGGTCCAATAGTTGGCCCCTTCTTATCTACCGGAGGCTTTACTGATCCTCGAGATGGTTTAGGTGACCTAACTTTTTTACCTGCCATTACATCGGCAATCTGATCGCTATCAATTGTTTCATACTCAAGAAGAGCTTTAGCCATTGCCTCCACTTTTCTTTTATTTTTTTCAATTAATTTACGAGCAATTTTATATTGTTCATCTAAGATAGCCTTTATTTCTGTATCAACTTTCTGCTGAGTCGCCTCTGAAATAGATTTAGTATTTAAGAATGAATCTTGATTGTCATCTACATATACCATGGTTCCTAATTTATCTGACATACCATACTTAGTTACCATCTCCCTAGCCAATTTTGTTGCGCGCTCAAAATCATTAGCTGCACCAGTCGACATTTGCTTCATAAAAACTTCTTCGGCAATTCGACCTCCAAATAGAATTGATATTTCTTCTAACATTTTCTCTTTAAAGTTACTAAAACTATCAAATTCGGGTAATTGCCAAGTTAACCCGAGAGACCATCCTCTTGGCATAATTGTTACTTTATGAACTGGGTCAGCATTAGGAAGTAGCTTTGCAACAACAGCATGTCCTGATTCATGATATGCAGTGTTTCTTCTCTCCTCTTCTCGCATAATAAGTGATTTTCTTTCTGGTCCCATGTATATCTTATCTTTTGCATCTTCAAAATCTTCCATATCTACAGTGCGTTTATTAGCTCTTGCAGCAAACAAAGCTGATTCATTTACTAAATTTGCTAAATCAGCTCCAGAAAAGCCAGGAGTTCCTCGAGCAATAATATCTGCTTTTACGTCAGGATCAACTGGTATCTTTCTCATATGGACAAGTAAAATTTCTTCTCTACCTTTAATATCAGGTAATGAAACCATAATTTGCCTATCAAAACGTCCTGGTCTCAATAATGCTTTATCAAGTATGTCCGCTCTATTAGTTGCAGCTATAACAATAACTCCTGAATTAGGTTCAAAACCGTCTAATTCCACAAGTAATTGATTTAATGTTTGTTCACGTTCATCATTTCCACCACCGGTTCCTGCACCTCTGCTTCTTCCAACTGCATCTATTTCATCAATAAAAATAATACATGGTGAGCTTTTTTTCGCTTGCTCAAACATATCCCTTACCCTAGCTGCACCAACACCGACAAACATCTCAACGAAATCAGAACCAGATATAGTAAAAAATGGTACTTTTGCTTCACCTGCAACAGCTCTTGCAAGAAGGGTTTTACCAGTCCCAGGAAGTCCTACCATTAAAACACCCCGTGGTATTCGACCACCCAATTTATGAAATTTTGATGGGTCCTTTAAAAAATCAACTAATTCATGTACCTCTTCTTTAGCTTCATCGCATCCTGCAACATCTTTAAATGTTGTTTTATTTGAAGTTTTATCAAGTTGTCTTGCTTTACTTTTCCCAAAAGAAAAAGGGCCACCGCCTTTATTTCCACCTTGCATTTGACGCATAAAGAATATCCATACACCAACTAATAAAATCATTGGAAACCATGAGATAAATATACTCATTAATAGTGACTGTTGTTTTTCAGGTTTTGCGTCTACAACAACATTATTTTTTAGCAGATCTGATACTAACCATGGATCTGTAGGTGCGTAAGTTGAAAACTTTTTCCCATCAGAAGTTATTCCAGTAAGGTTATGGCCATCAATTTCAACTTTAGAAATATTTCCTGATTTAACTTGATCCATAAATTGAGAATAAACTAATTTATTCTCGAATCTTGTTGTTCCAGAAAATTGATTGAAAATGGTCATCATAAATAGACCAATTGCAAGCCATATTGCTATACTTTTTAGGTTGTTATTCACACTTTTACCTTTATTATTTTAATCGTTAATCACTATTCTAAACTAGAATATCTTTAAAAACTTATGTATTTACTTTCTCATACCCTAAAACAAATATTTCTGAACTCCTACTCCTTGAAGAGCTCGGCTTTACTCTTATTACCTTTTTAAAAAAAGGTTTCACAGAGTCAACAAAGCTATCAAAATCAGCCCCTATAAATGACTTGACCAATAAATGTCCATTCGGTTTCAACCAATTACAAGAAAAATCCAAAGCAAGCTCATTTAAATAAATAGCTGCTGATTGATCTACTACCTTTATGCCACTTATATTGGGTGCCATATCCGAAATTACAAGGTCTACTTCCAAATTATTTAGCTTTTTCTCTATTTCGATTAAGACCTTATTATCTCTAAAGTCACCTTGTATGAATTCAACTTTTTTAACAGGTTGCATTTCTAATAAATCTAATGCAATCACTTTTCCTTTCATACCGATTTTATTTGCAGCCAGCTGAGACCAGCTTCCTGGAGCAGAACCTAAATCGATAATTACCATATTTTCTTTAAAAAGATTATATTTCTCATCAATTTCAATTAATTTATATGCTGCGCGTGAACGATATCCGTCTTTTTGTGCTTGCTTAACAAAAGAATCAGAAATATGCTCAGACATCCAGCTTTTACTAGTTCTTGTTCTTTTCATCTGATATGATTTACATCCAAAGTAATTAAGAAAATAAAAATGTTAAATTCAAAACAAATTTCATACTTAAAAGGTCTTTCTCACTCTATCAGTGCTGTCGTTCAAATTGGTAATAAAGGTCTTTCTGACCCAGTAATTAAAGAAATTGAAGGAAGTCTAAAAGCTCATGAACTTATTAAAATCCAAGTTCAAGACAACGATAAAACAAAAAGACAAGAGTTCTTAAATTTAATCTGTAAAAAATTAGGTACTGTTTCAATTAATCATATCGGTAAACAATTAGTTGTTTTTAGAGCCAACACAGAATCAAAAATAAAGCTTCCTTAAAATCTAACGTATTTTTAGAACTAAAAAAATACCTAATAAACATTCGATTAAAAATGCAGCGCTAGCTACTCCATGCCATGTACTATATCTATCTGCAAAAACACTCTCTATTATTTCTTTTGAAAAAGAACTGTCTTTTAAATTTTCAATAACAGGGTTAATTCCAAAATAACTAATTAGAATTAAACTTAACATTAATATTATTAACCAAAAAGTAATGGTCCTAAAAAAAGATAAATTTTCTTTTTTAAAGCCATAAATTAAAAGAAAGCCTGAAGAAAACATGCCAAATAAATTCATAAAAGCAAACATATCATTTGCAATTGCACCTGCAATATACGAGCTTGGTATCTTATTAAATAAAATTGTTGTAACCATTAGCATTGACCATAGCCCCCCCACCCAAAGAGAAGAAATAATTATAGATAGCTTTTGGAATAATGAATTCATAACTTAAACATAAGATATTTTCATAATTTCATAATTTTTTAATCCACCTGGTGACTCAAAATCAATCACGTCACCTTCTTCTTTACCAATCATCGCTTTAGCTAAAGGAGAATTTATAGATATTTTTTTCTCTTTGATATCAGCTTCATCATCACCAACAATTTGATAAGTGACTTTTTTTTCTTCGTCTAAATCTTCAATTTCTACAGTTGATCCAAAAACGCATTTTCCATCTACATTTAATGAGCTAGGGTCAATTATAATTGCTTGTGAAAGTATTGCTTCAATTTGAGATAGCCGACCCTCAATAAATCCTTGGCGTTCTTTTGCTGCATCATATTCTGCATTCTCAGATAAATCTCCCTGGGCTCGAGCTTCTGCAATAGCTTGAACAACATTTGGTCTCTCCACACTTTTTAATTGCTTTAATTCTGCCTTAAGTGATTCTGCACCATTTCGAGTAATTGGAATTTGATTCATTAACTGTTCCTATAGTAAATAACCACCTTGAATTTTTTAGTGGTCGATAATTATTGAGTCTATTTTAAGATGATATTTTATGCAAGTTCTGTAATGAGGATACACCTAGTTCTTTTGAAAAATTCATTGCCTTGCAAGCTGCTCGGGCCCCAAATAAAGTTGTGTAATATGTAATTTTATTTTGCAATGCATTTCTTCTAATTTCATACGAGTCAGCAATAGCCTTTTTATCTTCAGTAATATTAACAATGAAATCAATTTCATCATTTTTAATCATATCCACAATATGTGGCCTACCTTCAGCAACTTTATTTACTGAAATTACATCCATATTATTTTCTTTTAATACCTTTGCAGTGCCTTTAGTCGCAACTAATTTAAAGCCCAAATCATTAAGAGACTTTGCAATATCAATAACATTTTGATGATCTTCTTTTCGAACACTAATAAAAGCCTTACCACTTTTTGGGAGAGATGTTGAAGCTCCAAGCTGAGATTTAATATATGCTTCTACAAAAGTTTTGCCAACACCCATAACTTCTCCGGTAGATTTCATTTCTGGGCCTAAAATAGTATCAACACCTGGGAATTTAATAAATGGAAAAACTGCTTCTTTTACTGAGAAAAATTTAGGCTCAATTTCTTTTGTTAGATTTAGAGATTTAAGTGTTTTGCCAGCCATAACTTTAGCAGCAATTTTAGCCAATGGCCTACCTATAGCTTTTGAAACGAATGGTACGGTTCTTGAAGCCCTAGGGTTCACTTCCAATACAAATATTTCTTCATTCTGAATTGCAAATTGAACATTCATTAAGCCAATTACATTTAATGCCTTTGCCATCAACTTCGTTTGGGTGATTAATTTTTTTTGTATTTTCTTTGATAAACTATAAGGCGGAAGTGAGCAAGCTGAATCGCCTGAATGAACACCTGCCTGCTCAATATGCTCCATAATTCCAGCCACTACTACTACTTTACCATCCGAAACAGCATCAATATCTATCTCAATAGCATCATTTAAAAATCGATCTAATAAAACGGGTGATTCATTTGATACCTTAACCGCTTCTCTCATATAGCGCTCAAGATCATTTTTCTCATGTACTATTTCCATAGCTCTGCCGCCTAAAACATAACTTGGCCTTACAACCAAAGGGTAGCCAATTTCTTGAGCTAATTTAATAGCCTGAGTTGGATTTCTAGCCGTCCGATTAGGTGGCTGTTTTAGTTCTAAATTTTTTATTATTTGTTGGAAACGTTCACGATTCTCAGCTGCATCAATATCGTCAGGTAAAGTTCCTATAATTGGGGCGCCTTCTTGAGCTAATCCTTTTGCAAGTTTAAGTGGTGTTTGACCTCCATATTGAACAATTACACCCCATGGATTTTCTGTTCTAATAACTTCAAGAACATCCTCCATAGTGACTGACTCAAAATATAATCTATCTGATGTGTCATAGTCAGTTGATACTGTTTCTGGATTACAATTAATCATAATAGTTTCATATCCACAATCTCTTAGAGCAAGAGCTGCATGCACGCAACAATAATCAAACTCAATTCCCTGGCCAATTCTATTAGGGCCTCCACCAATAATAATAATTTTTTTCTTACTAGAAGGATTTGCTTCACAAACCTTTTCATAAGTTGAATAAAGATAGGCTGTACTTGTTTCAAACTCAGCAGCGCAAGTATCTACTCTTTTATAAATCGGATGAATTTTATGCTTATAGCGTAACAATCTAATATCTTTAGTTTGCTTTCCAATAAGCTTAGCAATCCGACTATCAGAAAACCCCTTCCTTTTTATATTAAAAAGTGTTTCCGAGTTAAATGACTTAATAGTCATTTTCTTAATTTTTTCTTCTGACTTAACTAAGTCTTTTATTTGATAAAGAAACCATGGGTCTATTTTAGAATGCTGAAATATTTCTTCAATAGATAAACCCAGCCTAAAGGCGTCCCCTAAAAACCATAAGCGATTTGGGCCAGGCTCTCTTAACTCCATAATAATTTCATCTTTGTCTGTTGATTGCTCTGACAATCCATCTACATCAATTTCAAGACCTCTTAATGCTTTTTGAAGAGACTCTTGGAATGTTCTTCCAATAGCCATTACCTCCCCGACAGATTTCATTTGGGTTGTTAACCTACAATCTGCTTGCGGAAATTTTTCAAAAGCAAACCTTGGAACTTTAGTCACAACATAATCAATAGATGGTTCAAATGATGCAGGAGTAAGTCCTCCTGTTATATCATTACTTAATTCGTCAAGCGTGAAGCCAACTGCCAATTTAGCTGCAATTTTAGCAATTGGAAATCCTGTTGCTTTTGATGCTAATGCCGACGATCTTGAAACTCTTGGGTTCATTTCTATAATCACCATCCGACCATCATCAGGATTAATTGCAAATTGAACATTTGAGCCACCTGTTTCAACACCAACTTCTCTTAAAACATCAATAGATGCCGTCCTCATTAGTTGGTATTCTTTATCGGTTAATGTTTGTGCAGGTGCAACCGTTATTGAGTCTCCAGTATGGACCCCCATTGAATCTAAATTTTCAATAGAACAAATGATAATACAATTGTCTTTTGCATCTCTTACAACCTCCATCTCGAATTCTTTCCAGCCTAAAAGTGACTCTTCAATTAATAACTCATTTGTAGGTGAAGCATCCAACCCTCTTTTACAAATATTTACAAATTCTTCTTGATTGTAGGCAATTCCACCACCACTCCCTCCCATAGTGAAAGAAGGGCGGATAATGGCAGGATAGCCAATGCTCGCCTGAACCTGAACTGCTTCTTCTAAACTATGTGCTATTACAGAGCGAGCTGATGCAAGACCAATTTTGCTCATTGCTTCTTTAAATTGCTGCCTATCTTCGGCTTTATCAATTGCTTCTTTTGAAGCACCGATCAATTCCACATTATATTTTTCTAATATTCCATATTTATCCAAATCTAAAGCACAATTAAGTGCAGTTTGACCACCCATTGTAGGAAGGAGCGCATCTGGTTTTTCTTTAGCTATTATTTTACTTACAATCTCCCATTGAATCGGTTCAATATAGGTTTTATGAGCAATATCAGGATCTGTCATAATCGTTGCTGGATTTGAATTCACTAAAATAACTCGATAACCTTCTTCCATTAACGCCTTGCATGCTTGAGCACCAGAATAATCAAACTCACATGCCTGTCCAATAATAATTGGGCCTGCGCCAATAATAAGAATTGTCTTTATATCAGTTCGTTTCCCCACTTACTTATTTCCTTTAATCATCATTTTGATGAATTGATCGAATAAATAATCCATTTCTGAGGGTCCTGGACTAGCTTCAGGGTGGCCTTGAAAGCTAAATGCTGGAACATCAATATGACTAATACCTTGTAATGTTTTGTCAAATAATGAAATATGAGTAACTTTAAGAGTATTAGGAAGAGAAGATGCATCAACAGTAAAACCATGATTCTGGCTTGTAATAAAAACTTTTTTGGTTTGTTTATCTTGCACAGGATGATTAGCACCATGATGTCCAAACTTCATTTTTAACGTTTTTGCACCACATGCTAAAGCTAGTAATTGATGACCTAAACAAATACCAAATATTGGTAATTTTTGTTCCATAATAAGTTTAATATTATTAATTGCGTAATTGCATGGCTCGGGATCACCAGGACCATTTGATAAAAATACACCGTCAGGTTTTAACGCCAGGACATCTTTTGCTGATAATTTTGCCGGGACTACAGTTACTTTGCACCCTCTCGAGGTTAACATTCTTAAAATATTTCTTTTAATTCCAAAGTCATACGCAACTACGTGATATTTAAATGTTGGTAACTTTTGATAACCCAACCCAAGTTCCCATTCGCCTTCTTTAGCTATATATTTTTTAGAGGTTGAAACGACGCTAGCTAGATCCATTCCAGCAATTCCTTGAAAAGATTGTGCTTTCTTTACGGCTTCTTTTTCATTAGTAGTTCCAGTCATAATACAGCCAGATTGAGCGCCATTTATCCTTAAATGTTGTGTTAAGGCTCTAGTATCAATTTCTGATATAGCTACTATTTTCTGCTCTTTAAGGTAGTCAGATAAAGATGTTGTCGCTCTGAAATTAGAATAGACAATAGAAAGGTCGCGAATAATTAAACCTTTCGCACATACTTTATTTGATTCTAAATCCTCAAGATTAATACCCGTATTTCCAATATGAGGATAAGTAAAAGTTATAATTTGTTCTGTATAAGAAGGGTCAGTAAGTATTTCTTGATAACCAGTCATTGCAGTATTAAAAACTACCTCGCCAACAGCAGATCCTTTAATACCAATTGAAGTACCTCGAAACTTTGTTCCGTCTGCAAGCGCTAAGATGGCCGGCAATTTAGACGACAAGAAAACCCTCCAAAGTAAATAATCTATAGATAAAACAAACGGGTGGTTTTAGGTCCGCCCGTTATTGTAAATTATAAATCATTCGCCACTTTACTACAATTTAAAATATAAAAATATTCATTATTTTTTTAAATTCAACACATCCATCATATCAAATAGACCAACCGAATGAGTTGATAGAAATTTAACAGCTTTAATTGCTCCTATTGCAAAGGTGGATCTACTTCCTGCTTTGTGTGTTAATTCAATTCGCTCTCCATCTCCAGCATATAAAACAGTATGATCGCCAACAATATCGCCAGCCCTAATAGTTGAAAAACCAATTTCATTTTTTTTACGCTTATTCATCTTGCCTTCCCGTTGAAAAACACTGCTCTCTTGAAGATTTAACTTTGCGGCCTTTGCAACAGCTTCTCCTAATCTAAGAGCGGTTCCTGATGGTGCATCAATTTTTTCACTATGATGTGATTCAATAATTTCCATATCATAATCTTCATGTAGGACTTTAGTCGCAACTTCAACTAATGAAACTAGTAAATTAACACCCACACTCATATTGGGAGCAAAGCAAATTGGAATGTGTTTCGATGCTTGAGAAATTTTTTCTTTTTCTTCATCTGAAAACCCAGTGGTTCCAAGAACATATTTAATATTATTTTTAATACACACTTCTAAATAATTCATTGATGCCTCAGGTCTGGTGAAATCTATTACACAATCCCCTTTTTTTATTATCGACTCAAAATCATCACTAATTATAACGTCAGTTTTAATGCCAAATAATGCTCCAGCATCCATCCCTAAAATAGCACAGGATGGTTGATCAATCGCTCCTGTAAGTAATAGATCTGGACTCTTTGAGACTTCTTGAATTAAAGTTTGCCCCATCTTGCCCGAGGCTCCTACAATAACTATCCTTAAAGGGTTTTTCATATTTTAAAATCCTATTTTTTCTAATAAAAGATCAAAATAACGAGCATCATCTTTTTCTGGTAAAGAATCGATAATATCTTGTTTGATCGCCTCGTTAATTGATTCAGAAGTATCTACAGATACTGGTAGCTCCTTATTTTCCAACAGTTCTTCATCCTCAGTTAATGGTGGCAGCTCCCCTGATTGAGAAGATTTTATTTCTTCATCAGAGATTTCCAGTTCATTATTACCTTTTTTCTCATTAAGTTGAAGATTTTTGTTGTTTCTTTCTATCCTATCATCTGATTTAGAATCATCAACTTTTGGAAGAACTTCCCCAGTTATATTTTTTAATTGCTCGTCTTTAAAATTTAAAACAACATGTCTTTTCTCAGTGATAATGTCCCTAACTCTCATTGCATACACGTAATCCCACCTTTCTTGATGAAAAGTATCTTGAATTAATGGTGTTCCTAAAACAAAACGTACTTGTGCTTTTGTCATACCAGGCTTTAATTTCATTAACATTTCAGAAGTTATCTCATTTCCTTGTTGGATATCAAGCTTATATACTTCAGGTAAAAACTCAGGAACTAAGTCTATTGATGAGCAAGATATTAGATTAAATAACAAGAAAATTAAAAAATAATCATGAAGATATGTCTTTATTTGCATAGCTTCATAATATAACATGATAGATATTAAGTTAATTTAATTTTGGAGTTATGTAGTTATGAAAAGACATGATGATCTAAAAAAAACAGGCCTTAAAGCAACTCTTCCGAGATTAAAAGTACTTGGTATTTTCGAAAATAATAAAGATAAGCATTTATCTGCTGAAGACATCTTTAAAATAATGCTAAGAGCAGATGAGGAAATTGGATTAGCAACTATCTATAGAGTATTAACGCAATTTGAACAATCTGGTATCTTAATCCGCCATCACTTTGAAAGCGATAAGGCTGTATTTGAGCTCAATGAGAAAGATCATCATGATCATATTGTATGTCTTCAATGTGGATTTATTAAAGAATTTTGTGATGACGAAATTGAAAAAAGACAAAATATGATTGCCGAGAAAAATGGATTTACTATTATTGAGCATGCTTTATATATCTATGCAGATTGTACAAAGAAGCCCTGCAATTGTAAATTAGGTGGGGCAGAAAATATTAAAAAATGTCATGGGTTAGCTAAGTAACTTTTAGCATGCTCTATAGTGGTATCTGTTATCTCAACCCCACCTAACATTCTAGCCAGTTCTTTAACCCGACCATTTTTATCAAGCAAATTTATTTGACTTACAGTTTCACCATTAATTTGTTCTTTTGAAACTTTATAGTGATTTAAAGATTGTGCAGCAACTTGAGGTAAGTGCGTAATAGCAAAGATCTGATGTCGAGCATCATCAGCTAAATCTTTTAATAATTTTCCAACTACTTCAGCCACCCCTCCACCAATACCTACATCAACCTCATCAAAAATCATTACCGGTACATTTACTTTCTTAATTGAAGCGACCCTTATTGCTAAACTAATTCTAGACAACTCTCCACCCGATGCTACTTTCTGTATAGGCTTAGGTTCTGCATTAAGATATGTTGAAATTAAAAATTCAACTTGCTCATTTCCATTAGCACTAGGTTCGATTGGTTTTAAATTAACCTCGAATTTCCCATGTGTAAAAGATAAATCGTTAAGCTTATCTGTAATTATCTTATTAAGCTCTAAAGCGGATTCTCCACGTTTTTGAGATAATTTCAAAGCAGCCTCATCATAACGATATTTTGCTTCATTTAATGCCTCCGTGATTCCTTCTTCGTCTATTAGTTTAAGCAATAAATCATATCGAACTTGCCAGTCATTACTTAAAGAATCAAGTTCTTCAGGTTTTATACGATATTTCCGACAAAATTCATATGTATCCTGAATTTTAGATTCAACTTCATTCTTTAAGTCTTCATTTATTTCTAATGTATGTAAATAATGATTTAACTCACGAATAAGTTCACTTGCCTCCAAAGAAATGGTATCAATAATTTTTAATTGATTTCCAAGCCGATCGTCTAGATTAGACAAATTTGATAGTACAATTTGAAGCTGACTAATTTGATTAGATATAGAAGAATCATTATTATCCAGCTTAGAAATACATTCTTGAGCACCATTAATTAATTCTGAGCTATTGGAAAGCATTTTATGATTTGCTTGTATGTCTTGCCACCGAGAAAAAGAAAAATCTAAAACTTTAAATTGTTTATTTTTCTCTTCAAGCTCTTTTATTTCTTCAACATAAGATTCTTTATTTTTCTTAAAATTCTCATTTTCTATAGATAACTTACGCCAATTCTCATACAACTCTTTAATCTCTACTACTTCTTTATTTAAGCCTGAAAAATTATCTAAAATTTCTCTTTGTGTAGAATTTTTTAACAATGAATGATGTGAATTTTGACTGTAAATATCAATAAGTAATTCGCCTATTGATTTTAGCTGATTAATAGTTGCTGGTATTCCATTTATAAAACCTTTCGATTTACCATCTTGATATATAACTCTCCTTAAAAAAAGATTATCTTCGTCAGATTCAAGTTCATTTTGTTTCAACCATTCTTGGGCATTTTTATTATCTTGAATATTAAATGTAGCTGAAATATCTGATTTATCAGTATTATGTCTAACTACACCATTATTACCTCTTTGACCAAGAGCTAATGAAAGTGCCCCAATAAGAATTGACTTACCTGCCCCAGTCTCACCAGTTAAAGCAGAAAACCCACTTTTAAAATTTAACTCTAAATGATCAACAATAACAAAATTTTTAATTGAAAGATTTTCAAGCATTTATAAATTTTATCCCCAATTCAATTTATTTCTAAGCATCTCAAAATAACAATAATCATTTGGGTGGAGTATTGAGATAGATTGTTTGGCTTTTTTTATTTTTATTGTATCTTTTTTATCTAAAGGGATTTGAATTTGTCCATCAATACTGACATAGGCTTCATCCATATTAACTATTTTAACCAATATTTTGCTATCTCCGCTAATCGCAATAGGTCGATTACTTAATGTATGAGGGCTAATCGGCACAATGGTAATAGCGTCTAAATTTGGATGAAGAATTGGGCCTCCTGCAGAAAGAGCGTAAGCCGTCGTGCCAGTTGGTGTGCTAACAATTAATCCATCAGATCTCTGTGTATGAACAAATCTTTCATCAATAATTACTTCTAATTCAATAAGTCTTAAACCGCTTCTGATAACTATGTCATTTAACGCGAATGACTCATAGATAATTTCTTTATTTCTTGTGACTGTTGCTTCAATTAACATCCTATCGTCTTGAAGATAAAGCCCATCTAAAATATTATCAATGCCAGTAAACATGCTATCAATATTTAAATCAGCTAAGAATCCAAAACGACCTTGATTAATACCTATTAAAGGAATACCTGAATCTACTAATGTTCTTGCAACCCCAAGCATTGTCCCATCTCCACCAACAATAATTGCTAAATCTACTTGTTTACCAATATCATTCAGTGATAGAGATTTAAATTTATTTAATTTAATTTGTTTTTGTGTCTTTTCTTCAATAACTAAATCAATATTTTTTTGACTTAAATGGGTTATTAATTGGATAAGCTGGTTATGAATATCCTTAGTCTCCTCTAAAGAAGGATATTTTCCGATGATCGCAATTTTTTTAAATTTCATTACCATTATTTTTTAAACTAGCTTTGTTAAGGTTGAGACAGTAAAATATATATTATGTATATATTAATGCATTAACGAAATTAATTAACGAATTAATTATAAATTCATGGATTTAGATAAAAGAGCTCAAACTCTCTTAAAAACATTAATTAGTCACCATATTGGTGATGGGCAACCTGTTGGGTCCAAAACACTAGCAACTGCATCAAACTTAGACCTCAGTCCAGCGTCAATAAGAAATATTATGAAAGACCTTGAAGATGCTGGTTTTATTACAAGTCCACACACATCCGCAGGCCGTATTCCAACACAAAAAGGATATAGATTCTTTGTTGATAGTTTAGTAACAATAAAATCACTGGATGAATTAGAAATATCAAAACTAAAAGATCAATTAATTATTTCTGATAGTAAGCATTTAATAAACTCTGTAGCAGATACACTATCTCATTTAACAAAGTTTGCAGGGGTTGTATTAATACCTCGTGCTAAAAAAGTTTCTTTTAAACACATTGAATTTCTTGAATTATCTAATAATAGAATTTTAGTAATTATTGTTACCGATGATGGCGGTGTTCAAAACAGAGTGCTATACACAGAAAATGATTACAACAAACAAAGCCTTTTAGAGGCTTCAAACTTTTTTAATCAACACTATGCAGGCTTTGATATTGAGCAAGTAAAAGGTAAGTTAGTAAGTGAACTAAAAACTATGAAAGCTGAAATGGTAATACTCATGAATGCTGCAATTGAAACTTCTGGTGATGTTGATCAAAATGATAATTTGATTATGTCAGGACAAAAAAATCTATTAGAAACATCGGAACTCTCGCAAAATGTTTCTAGCGTAAGGAAAATTGTTGAGATTTTTGAAAAAAAATCAGCCTTACTTCAATTGTTAGAAAAAAGTCATCGAGCTGATGGAATACAAATCTTTATTGGAGAAGAGTCTGGTTATCAAGCACTTGATGAATGTAGTGTCATTACTGCGCCTTACGAAGCTGATGGAGAAATTCTTGGCATGCTTGGTGTTATTGGCCCAACAAGAATGGCATATGAAAGAGTTATTCCAATTGTTGATATCACTGCTAAACTGTTGAGCAATTCAATTAAGTAGTAAATTTTTATGAGTTATTACAATCAAGAGCCTAATTACACGCACGGGGATCCGCCTAAAATAGGCATCATTCTTGCAAACTTAGGTACCCCAGATAAGCCAAAATCTGTAGAAGTAAGAAAATATCTTGGTCAATTTCTCATGGATAGAAGGGTTGTAGAAATTCCAAGGTTTATTTGGTGCTGGATTTTACATTTTATTATTTTAGTTTTTAGGCCAGCATCGTCGGCAAAGAAATATGCCCAGATATGGACATCTAAAGGCTCTCCTCTTTTAGTAAATGCACAAGCACAATCAAAATTATTAAAAAAATATCTAGAAAAAAATTACAAGCAGCCTATAGAAGTTTCTTTAGGCATGAGTTACGGCCAGCCATCAATACAAAAAGCCTTTAACAAATTAAGAAAAAAGAACTGCACAAAAATACTTCTTTTTCCACTTTACCCTCAATATGCAGCCTCATCTTCTGCATCCGCAATGGATAGTTTATGGAGATTGTTATTGAAGACAAGGAATGTTCCTGAGATTAGAACAATTCGCCATTATCATGATCACCCAGCATATATAAATGCATTAAAAGTATCAGTGTTAAATTATTGGAAAAAAAATAGTAAGCCTTCAAAATTGATAATGAGTTTTCATGGCATTCCAAAAAAATCTTTATCCCAAGGTGATCCTTATCATTGTGAATGCCATAAAACTGGGCGTTTATTAGCAGAAGCTTTAAATTTAAAGGATAGCGAGTATCAAATCTGCTTTCAGTCTAGATTTGGTAAAGCTGAATGGCTAAAACCATACTTTGCAGAAGTTATTGCCGGCCTTGGTAAGCAAAAAGTAAATAATTTACACGTAATATGCCCAGGATTTTCAAGTGACTGTCTTGAAACACTGGAAGAAATAAATATAGAAGGAAAGGCTATATTTACCAATAATGGAGGGAAGAATTACAAGTACATCCCTGCTTTAAATAGCAATCCCCATTGGATTGAAGCAATGGGTATAATCTTAAGCTCAAATCTTCAGGGATGGCTTAATCCTAAATGGTCACTGGTAAAAGAACAAAAAGCATCGAACTTAACAAAAAAACAAGCTGAAAAATTTAAATAAGATAAGCCTATGATAATTCTTACTGGTGGTGCAGGAATGATTGGAAGTATGATTGCTTGGCACCTAAATACAATTCTTAATGAAAATAAATTTGTTGTTTTTGATGATCTAGTTAATCAAGATCAAGAAAAAAATCTTGCCAAAAGAAAATTTATTGATTTAATTGATAAAAATGATCTTCCAAAATTCTTAAAAAATAATAAAAAAATTACTGCTATCATTCATATGGGAGCTATAAGTACTACTACGGAATCAAATTTTAATAAATTATTAATTTCAAATATTCGTTATAGCCAAATGCTATGGAGCTGGTGTTCAGCAAATAAAGTACCTTTCATCTATGCGAGTTCTGCCGCTACTTATGGTGGTGGAGAAAATGGTTACGACGATAATGAAAATTTATTATCAAAATTAATTCCTTTAAATGCTTATGGGTATTCAAAACATTTCTTTGATCAATGGGTTCATTCTCAGGTTAAATCAAATCAGCCTTCTCCACCACAATGGTGCGGCATAAAATTCTTTAATGTTTATGGACCAAATGAATACCATAAAAACAGAATGGCTAGTGTTGTTTTTCATGCATTTCAACAATACCAAAAAGAAAAAGAAATAAGATTATTTAAGAGTGAAAATAGAAATTATAAGGATGGGATGCAATTAAGAGATTTTATTTATGTGAAAGATGCAGTTGAGTATGTTATGTTTTTTCTAAAGAATAATCATGTTTCAGGGCTATTTAATTCTGGAACAGGGACTGCACAATCTTTTAATGATTTAGCTGAAGCTGTTATTCTAAATACAAAGGGTGAGAAATCTAACATTAGATATATTAATATGCCAGATGATTTAAAAGGTAAATATCAATACTATACTGAAGCTAATCTTGATAAGATAAAGGCTGTAGGTTTAAACTTGAAATTTAAAAACTTAAAAGAAGGCGTAAATGATTATATGCAAAATTATCTTCTTACTTCAGATAGGTATGCTTAGTTTTGAAAACTAATTTAATTGAAATTGTAAATAACAATTTTAATGCAAAAAATAAATGGTGTTTAGTTATTGGTGACCTTATGCTAGATCAATATATTTTTGGTAATGTTGAAAGAATATCACCTGAAGCGCCAGTACCTATACTAAAAAAAAATAATCAGATAAATAGAATTGGTGGTGCTGGCAATGTTGCGCTTAACCTTTGCGGCTTAGGTATTAAGACAATTCTAGTTGGAGAAATTGGAAATGATAAAGCAGGAGAGAAACTAACAGATCTTTTTAAAGTAAATTCTATCCCCACTAAATATCTAATAAAGAAAAAAACTAGCACAACAACAAAAACAAGAATTATGAGTGGTCAACAGCAACTGGTTAGACTTGATGAAGATGAGATTTCATCCGGCCCAAGTAAAATTGATATAAAAAAAATACTAAAATTAATCGCAAATAACCCAAGTGCAATAATTATTTCAGACTATGAAAAAGGGTTTTTAACGCCTGATTTTTTAAAGCAAGTTATACAATCTGCTAATAAAAAAAATATTCCCGTTCTAATTGATCCAAAAGGAAAAAATTTAGAAAAGTATCGTGGGGCTACAGCAATTACCCCCAATAAAAAAGAAGCTCTTTTATTGGCTGACTTAACAAATAAAGATGAACAATTACTCGATGCTGCGTTAAAAAAAATAATAAGAAAATATGGTTTTAATTTTATTGCTATGACTCAAGGTAACTTAGGTATAAAACATATAACAATGAATAAAGTAGTGGATTACCCTTCAACATCATCTAAACAGGTATTCGATGTGTCAGGAGCTGGTGATACTGTCATTGCAACATTGACGGCTAGTATGATTGCAAACACCTCTCTTGAAAATGGATTTAGATTAGCTAATTTTTCTGCAGGAATAGTTATTAGGCAAATTGGAACTATACCGATTCTTAAACAAGAATTACTAAAAGAACTTCAATATGACACCATGACGGAGCATAACATTGGTAAAGCGGTTCCTAAGGAAGAGTTACTTGAACTCGTTGAAATTTTAAGGGAAGTTTATTTTGAAGACCAGGGCCTAAAAGATGTAAGAATAGGATTTACAAATGGTTGTTTTGATATTTTACATGCAGGTCACGTCACTTATTTAGAAAAAGCCAAGAGCCAAGTAGATTATTTAATACTTGCCCTTAATAGTGATATTTCAGTCAAAAAAATTAAAGGTCCAAAAAGACCAATTGTGGGTGAAGCCGATCGAGCTCGCGTACTTTGCGCTCTAGAATCAGTTGACCTAGTTGTTTTATTTGATGAGCCTAGTCCTCTAAATTTAATTAAATCAATTAAACCTAATATATTATTCAAGGGTAATGATTACACTATAAAAAATGTAGTGGGGGCAAAGGAAATGAAGCAATGGGGAGGTAAAGTAACTTTAATACCTATTATAAAAGGTAAGAGTACGACTAAAATTATCAATAAATTAAATTAAATCTTCAATTTTTTCAATATAAGTTAACTGATTCTTATCACATATTCTTTTCCAATCATCCAAATCCGTCCAACCATATACAAAAATAAAATCTAGATTATATTTTTGGGCTGTCTGAATATCATATAAAGAATCTCCAAGAAATAATGCGGGTAAAAAATTTTTATCTTTTAATCTTTCTTCGACAATTTCATATTTTGAAGAGGGGCTGCCATAAATACCTCCTTCAAAATAAGAGGCAATATTTTTTTCCTTAAATAAAAATCTTAATTCTTCTTCGTCTCCGCCTGAAGCAACCATCCATGTTGATATTTTCGTTTTAGCCTTAAGTTTTTCTATTCCAGATGTAACCTCGCAACCCTTTAAAAGATTAACTACCTCAATATTTAAATTTTTAACTAATTTACTCATAGAAGAATCAGTCACTTCTTCACCCATAATTTCTTTTAGAAAATATTCAAATTTTATATAACGAGAAATACCAGTAAGTTTTATATGATGCTCAACAAGTTCTTCTGCTTGGCTTTTACTTGCACCATAAGTTAAGGCAGTGTTCCTATAAGCTTCTATTTTTTGAAAATTAGAATTTAAAATAACTCCATCACAATCAAAAATAATTGTATGGTATTTATTTAGATTCATGGTAAAAGACTCAAATCAAACTAGCTTGTTTGGCAAGCCTTGTAATCTCAGACCAATTTTTCTCTTCGATTAAATTTTTTGGAGTAAGCCAAGTACCTCCACATACCGGTACGTTAGGTAATGCTAAAAAATCTGGTGCAGATTCGATAGTTATTCCGCCTGTGGGGCAAAATTGAGTATCAACAAATGGCCCTGAAAAACCTTTTAATAAGTTAATACCGCCTACAGCGACAGCAGGGAATAGTTTTAAAAAAGAATAACCCTCTTTATTAGCATACATAACCTCACTCCCAGTTGAAACTCCTGGAAGAAGTGGAAGCTCTAGCTCTTTACATATCAAACCCATTTCATTTGTATAACCCGGGCTAACAGCAAATTGACTACCAGCGAGTTTTGCATTAGTTGCGTCAGATTTTGTCCTTAAAGTCCCCGCTCCAACAATAGCATCAGGCACTTTATTAGCTATCATCTCAATTGCCTTTAAAGCGCACTTTGTTCTTAATGTAATTTCTAAAACCTTAATCCCTCCAGCCAATAATGCTTCTGCCATTGGTACAGCATCATTAATATCTTCTATTACAATTACTGGAATTACAGGGCCATATTTTGCTAATTCAATTATTTTCATATTTCTCTCTTAAAGTTTAATTGATCCAAGTTATTGCACCCTTTTCTGCTGATAAAACATTTTTCCTCATACTTCCAAAAAGCTCTCTACCAATTCCATGGCCATTATTTAGTTTTTGCTCTTTAGTCATTTTTACTGGCTCTCTTTTATTCCATTCGCCATCATCAACAAGAACATTCATTGAGCCAACTACAGCATTCAATCTAATAATGTCGCCATCTCTAATTTTTGCAATAGAGCCTCCAGCTGCAGCTTCTGGGCTCATATGAATAGCTGCAGGAATTTTTCCTGATGCCCCACTCATCCGCCCATCAGTTACAAGTGCAACCTTAAATCCCTTATTCTGGATCACAGATAATGGTGGAGTAAGTTTATGAAGTTCTGGCATACCATTGGCTTTTGGTCCTTGGAAGCGAATTACTGCAATAAAATCTTGATCTAACTTTTCCTCATCAAAAGCTGACAACAACTCATCTTGACTATTGAAAATAAGAGCAGGAGCTTCAATAATATGTTTATCTTCAGGCACTGCAGAAATTTTAATTACCGATCGTCCTATATTACCTTTTAGCAATCTCAAACCCCCTGATTCATTAAATGGATTATCAAAGCTTCTAACGATAGACTCATCCCCACTTTTTTTCGGAAGATCCTTCCAGGAAAGTTTTTCTTTAGTCATAATTGGTTGTTTAGCATATTCTGCTAAACCACCATAACTTGAAGTAATGACATCTGGATACATGCAGCCACCTTGAATTAGCTCTCTAATAATAAAAGCTGGTCCGCCAGCTTTTTGAAATTCATTTACATCAGCTTTTCCATTTGGATATATGCTTGCTAAAAGAGGAACAGATTTAGCTAAATCATGAAAATCAGACCAATCAATTATTATTCCAGCAGCTCTGGCAATAGCGACCCAGTGGATAAGATGATTAGTTGAGCCTCCAGTTGCAAGAAGAGCTGCCATTGCATTAATAATTACTCTTTCGTCTACCAATTCTCCAATAGAAACTGTTTCTTTATTTTTAATATTTTTGATTATTAATCTGACTGCTTCAACAGTAAGTTCTTTACGAATACCATCATAAGGATGAACAAATGCAGCGCCTGGTACATGCAATCCCATTGCTTCCATAAGCATCTGATTGCTATTAGCGGTACCATAAAATGTGCAAGTACCTTCACCATGGTAAGCTGCTGACTCTGAATCTAATAACTCTTCTCTGCCTACTTTTCCTTGAGCATACTGCTCTCTAACTTTTGACTTAGATGTATTATCAATTCCAGTAGACATTGGTCCTGCTGGTATAAAAATAGTGGGTAGATGGCCAAAATGCAGAGCTCCAATTAATAAACCAGGTACAATTTTATCGCAAATACCTAGCATCACAGCCCCATCAAATACATCGTGAGATAAACCAATTGCAGCACCCATAGCAATATTATCTCTTGAAAAAAGACTTAATTCCATTCCAGGTTCGCCTTGAGTAACGCCATCACACATTGCAGGGACTCCACCAGCAACTTGTGCAGTTGCCCCAAAATTAGCTGCTGCTTGCCTTATAATTTCAGGGTAACTTTCATATGGTTTATGGGCTGACAACATATCGTTATAAGCTGTCACAATAGCAAGGTTTGGTTTTTTCTCTGCTACTATTTTGAATTTATCTTCCTTCGGTAACGCTGCAATTGCATGGGCTACATTAGCACAACCTAGACGATCGCTTCCCCTATCTCTTTTTTTCATTAAAGAAACTCTTTCAAGATAAGCAGACCTTGTTGGCCGGCTCTTTTCTTTAATTCGTTCTGTAATTCCAATAATCGATGGTTTCATAATTTCATGTATTTTTTTTTATGCTAGCCATGCATTATCAATGAAATGATATAAACAAGTCAAATGTGATCTTAATTGAATTAATTTATATAAAAAACCTTGAAATTAATCTAACAGTCTCCATATTAATTTTAACTTTAACTTTAACATTTTAAATAGATATGACAGATAAAATCACACCTAAAAAAACTAAGAAGCCAGCCAAATCAAAAGGCCTAGAAAAAGATTTAATTGATCAAGTTGAAAAAATTGCAGCTCTTAAAGCACAAGTGCTATATGCACAAGCTGAGTCAGAAAATAATAGAAAAAGGGCGCTGGAAGAAGCAGAAAAAACTAGAAAATATGCAATAGAAAGCTTTTGTCAGGAAATCATACTGGTTAAAGATAGCCTTGATGCAGCTTTGGTTATTGAAAATGCAACATTAGAAAGCTACAAAGACGGTGTTGAATTAACTGTAAAACAGCTAGTTACTATATTTGAAAAATTTAATATTGAAGAATTAGACCCTATAGGTGAAACATTTGATCCTAATTTTCACCAAGCAATGACGATGATAGATTCAGATGAAGAGCCAAATAAAATTCTTTCTGTATTCCAAAAAGGATATAAATTAAACGGGAGGGTTTTAAGGCCAGCTTTAGTATCAGTTTCAAAGGAAAAAGAAAAAAAGGCTTGAAATTTATCCAAGCATCCCTATTTAGAGAATAACAATTTAATTTATTAAGGAAATAAGAAAATGGCAAAAATTATTGGAATTGACTTAGGAACAACAAACTCATGTGTTTCTGTTATGGAAAAGGGTAAACCAAAAGTAATTGAAAATTCTGAAGGGACTAGAACAACACCTTCAATTGTTGCTTACCAAGACAATGGAGAATCTCTTGTTGGCGCTCCTGCCAAAAGACAGGCTGTTACAAACCCTGAAAACACAGTGTATGCAGTTAAGCGTTTAATTGGTAGAAAGTTTGATGAAGATGAGGTGCAAAAAGATATTAGTTTAATGCCATATAAGATTTCAAAAGCAGATAGTGGAGATGCTTGGGTTGAAATAAAAGGTGATAAAATGGCGCCGCCACAAATCTCTGCTGAAATTTTAAGAAAAATGAAGAAAACAGCAGAAGACTATTTGGGCGAAGAAGTTACAGATGCAGTTATTACAGTGCCTGCATATTTTAATGACAGCCAAAGACAAGCTACAAAAGATGCGGGTAGAATTGCCGGATTAGAGGTTAAAAGGATTATTAATGAGCCAACTGCAGCTGCTTTAGCTTTTGGTTTGGATAAAAAAGAAGGGGATAGAAAAATTGCAGTTTATGATTTAGGTGGTGGTACCTTTGATGTTTCTATTATTGAAATATCTAGCGTAGATGGCGAACATCAGTTTGAAGTTTTATCAACAAATGGTGATACCTTTTTAGGTGGGGAGGATTTTGATAACAGAATTATTGATTTCCTTGCAGAAGAATTTAATAAAGAAAATGGTGTAGACATAAGTAAGGATGTACTTGTTAAACAACGACTAAAAGAAGCTGCAGAGAAAGCTAAGATTGAGCTATCAAGCAGTACACAGACAGAAATTAATTTACCTTATTTAACTGCAGATGCTTCTGGACCAAAACATTTAGTAGTTAAATTAACTCGGGCAAAACTTGAATCTTTAGTTGAAGATCTTATAGAAAGAACCATTGCCCCATGTAAAACAGCTATAAAAGATTCAGGGGCTTCAAATGAAATTTCTGATGTAATACTTGTTGGCGGTCAAACTAGAATGCCTAAAGTTCAGGAAAAAGTTCAGGAAATCTTTGGAGTTGAGCCAAGAAAAGATGTTAATCCTGATGAAGCAGTTGCAGTTGGTGCAGCCGTTCAAGGTGGTGTGCTTCAGGGTGATGTTAAGGACGTCTTGCTGTTAGATGTTACTCCTTTAAGTTTAGGAATTGAAACAATGGGTGGTGTTATGACAAAATTAATCAAAAAAAATACTACAATTCCAACAAAGGAATCGCAAGTCTTCTCAACCGCTGAAGATAACCAAAGGGCAGTAACAATTAATGTTTTTCAAGGTGAAAGAGAAATGGCGGCAGGAAACAAAAGCTTGGGCCAATTCAATTTAGATGAAATACCGGCAGCCCCAAGAGGAACACCTCAAATAGAGGTTACATTTGATCTTGATGCAAATGGTATCTTACATGTCAACGCTAAAGATAAGGCTACAGGCAAAGAAAATAAAATTGTTATTAAATCAAGCGGTGGTCTTAGTGAAGAAGAAATTAAGAAAATGGAAGATGATGCTGAACTTCATGCCGAAGAAGATAAAAAATTGCGAGAATTAGTTGATGCAAAAAATCTTTCTGAAAGCATGATTCATTCAATTAAGAAAACGATAGCTGATCATCCTGATAAAGTAGAAAAAGTAGAAAAAGAGAAAATTGAGAAAGCTATTAGCGAACTTGAAGAGGTTTTAAAAACCGATAATAAAGATGATATTGAAGCTAAAAATAAAATACTGGCTGAAGCCTCTCAAAAATTTAGTGAAAAAATACATGCGGACCAACAGGCTGCTCAAGCACAACCGAAAGAAGGTGGTAAAAATAAAGAAAAAACAGTTGATGCTGAAGTTGTTGATGCTGAATTCGAAGAAGTGAAGAAAGACAATAAGAAAGACAATAAGAAAAAATAAATAATTATATAAATAATTATATATAGTAGAGGTAATAAAAATTATCTCTACCCTCAACCCTCTATGGCCGATAAAAAAGATTACTACAATACTTTAGGATTAAATCAACAAGCTTCTGATGCTGAAATCAAGAAAGCTTATAAGAAGCTTGCAATGAAGCATCATCCAGATCGGAATGATGGCAATTCAGAATCTACTGAAACCTTTAAAGAGGTTAAAAAAGCATACGATATTTTATCTGATCCCCAAAAAAAATCTATGTATGATCAATTTGGGCACGCTGGTGTAGATCAGAGTATGGGTGGTGGACCTGGTCCAGGTGCAGCTGATTTTGGTGATGCTTTCGGTGATATATTTGGTGATATATTCGGTGGTGGAAGATCAAATAATGGATCTAACGTTTATCGAGGGGCTGACCTTAGATTTAATATGGAGATATCGCTTGAACAAGCAGCTAAAGGAACAGAAAACCAAATAAAGATACCGGTAATGACCTCATGTGAGCCATGTAACGGATCAGGGGCAAAAAAAGGATCTAAGCCAATTGAATGCGAAACTTGCCATGGACAAGGACAAGTTAGGATGCAACAAGGCTTCTTTTCAGTTCAACAAGAATGTCCACATTGTAATGGCGCAGGGACTACTATTAAAGACCCTTGTTCTGATTGTGGCGGTTCAGGTCGTGTAAAAGAAACTAAGACATTATCAGTTAAAATACCTGTTGGAGTTGATGATGGGGATCGTATTAGATTGTCTGGTGAAGGAGAGGCTGGGACTAATGGAGGCCCTACTGGAGATCTTTATGTAGTTATTAGCTTAAAAGAGCATCAGATTTTTGAGCGTGATGGGGCAAATTTACATTGTGAGATGCCTATTAGTTTTTCAATTGCTGCACTCGGTGGTGAATTAAAGATTCCTACGCTTGATGGAAATGCTAAAATTAAAATTCCAGCTGAAACACAAACAGGTGCTGCATTTCGATTAAAAGGCAAAGGCATTAAACCAGTCCGAGAGAATCACGTTGGCGACCTTCACTGTCACGTTGTAGTTGAAACACCAGTCAAATTAACAGAAAAACAAAAAAAGATTTTAGAAGAGTTAGAGCAAATGAATCAGGCTGATAGCGATAAACATAGTCCTAGATCTAAAACCTGGCTTGATACTGTTAAAGATTTTTTCGAATAATTAGAACGTACCTTTTTGAATTAACTCAATTTTATAACCATTGGGATCTTCAACAAATGCCAAAAGAAGTTTCGATCCCATCATAGGGCCTGCATCTCTAACAACATTCCCGCCTTTATTCGTAATTTCCTCACAAGCTTTATAAACATCGTCAACTTCAATTGCAATATGGCCAAAAGCACCACCATGATCATATTTGCCTGTATCCCAGTTATGAGTTAATTCGATTACAGTATTAGACATTTCATCATCGTAACCGATAAACGCTAGGGAGAACTTCCCTTCAGGATAGTCTTTTTGACGTAAAACCTTCATACCAAAAATATTTTGATAAAAATCAATTGATTCTTTTAAATCGTTAACTCTAAGCATTGTATGCAATATTCTCATTTTAAAATCCCTCTACAAATTATTTTGCCCCTCTACAAATTTTTTTGGTTTTTCCTTGGGTATTAAATACCTACTGATATTTCCAGCTACAGATATTCTAGGTTCATCACAATTAAAAAAAGGATACACGCAATGTTTTAATGTGGCTGGGAAGAAAGCCATTGTCCCTTCTTTAGCTTTACCCATTGGTATTTTATAATCGACTACTTCTCCTAATGAATTTGTGTAGGTAAAATTAAAGCTTGAAACTTTGTTTTTTGCATTGCTATTAGCAGCTATAGGAAGCAAGCTTTGACTTTCATCTTCCGTAGGAATTTTCATCCAAATTACCCAACTAAATATCCCACTATGAGAATGCATGGGGTTAAATTCATTCTGATATTGATAATTTACCCACCAATCATTAAGCGACAAAACAAGCTTGGACGGGATCGGTCCAGAAACTTGATCCTCATATGGTTTCTTAAATTGCTCCTCATATGCATGGCAAAGAGGAACAACTATCTTTAAAATTGGGTCTATGTCATCTAAACCCATATCAAAAGACTTAGATATATTTCCAGCTAATTGGTCATTAACTTGATTTTTGGTCTTAGCTACATCTATTCTCTTCCATAAAAAATCCATCTGATCTTCGGTCAGCTGGTATGTTAAAAAACCAGGGCTGGGAAACTGATGAATATTATATTTCATATTATTTTTTTAAATGATCAAAAACTTGTTGCGAAACAAATTTTGAATAATCGCCATTGAGGCTTATAACCTCTCGTACCAATGAGGAAGTTATAGATTTATATGGGTCAGATGCAATAAAAAATATACTTTCTAAGGCATTATCCATAGTGTTATTCATTTGAGCAATTTGTGACTCATAATTAAAATCAGTAGAATTTCGTGCGCCCCTTATAATCACATCAATATTGTTAGCATTTGCAAAATCAACAGTTAAGCCCTCATAAGAACCAAAAGTTACGTTGGGGTATCGGCTTGTAATTATTTCAACTAATTTCAATCTATCCTGTAAATCAAACATTGTGGTTTTAGAAGAATTTACAGCAACTGCAACTAATAAATTATCAGAAATTTTAGCTGCCCTATTAATAATTTCTTCATGCCCCAATGTTAACGGATCAAAAGTTCCTGGGTACATAGCATTCATAAAGTTGTAAAATTATTATTGTAATAAATAAAAGTATACCTTGCCTGCTCTAGAATTTTTTACAATTTTATATTCTGTTCCAAAGTATTGTTCATTCATTTCAAGGTATATGATGCCTTTTGGTTTTAAGTGACTTTTAATTTTAGATAAAAGAAGATACATATCAACACTTGCGAATGGGGGGTCGAAAAAAATGATATCAAAAAGCTCATCATTATTTTTTAAAAATATTTCAGCTGTTGAATTTACTATTAAGGCATTCCTAGCATTTAAGTTATTCTTATTATCAATAAGGCCTGAAATAGTTAAAGTATTATTGTCAACCAATATACATGATTGAGCATTTCGAGATAATGATTCAAAACCTAAAATGCCACTTCCAGAAAATAAATCGAGGCAATTCTTTTCTGACAAATCCTGGCCTAACCAATTAAATAAAGTTTCTCTTACCCTATTTAAAGTTGGCCTTAAACCATCAGCGTCATGAAAAAAAATATTCTTTCTTTTCCATGAGCCACCAATAATTTTAACTGCGCTTTTTTTGCTGCTCACTGCCAACAATAACTGTAGAAAATTTACTCATATCAACACGCCTTTGAAATGCAGATTTAATTTCTTCAGCTGTTATTTTATTAATTTTATCTGTAAATGTTTCAAGGTAGTCTAATGGATATTTATAAAATGCCATCATACTGACATATTCTAGAATTTTTTTGTTGCTATCCAATCTTAATGGAAAACCACCAATCATATAATCTTTTGCTTGTCTTAATTCTTTTGGAGTTGGGCCATTTTTAATAAATGTGCTAACTGTTTTTTTAACTAATTCTTTTGCTTCCCCGACCTGATTCTTCTTTGTTTGAAGTCCTATTTGAAAAGGTCCTTCTTGAATAAATGGCATAAAGTAACTATAAACACTATATGCTAAACCTCTATCTTCTCTTATATTTTGAGTTAGTCTGGATACAAATCCACCGCCACCTAAAATATAATTCCCTAAATACAAAGTTAAAAAATCAGGGTCCCCTCTTTTGATTATTGGAGCGCCATAATATAAATGTGCTTGTTTTGAGGGATGGCTTATTTTAATCTCTTGCCCTTTTTTATAATCTACTAGAGGAGTTGCTGAAGCCATTTTATTTTCAGAAAATCCTAAGCTAATTTTATGGCCAAGATCTTCAGCATCTTTTCTTGAAATATCACCAACTATTACAATTGATAATTCATTTGATAAATAATTACTTTTATAGAAATCATGTAAGTCTTTTTTACTTATTTTTTTTATTGTCTCAACTTCACCAGAATTTGGTAAGGCATAGGGATGTTCACCATATAAAGCCTTCATGAAAGCCTTTGAAGCTATTGCCCCAGGCATTGTTTCTGATTGACTAATACTTGCAACGTATCTTTTCTTTTCTCTTTCAATAATTTTACTATCAAAATTTGGCTTATGAAGAACGAGCGTCAATAAATCAATAGCCTCAATTTTTTTCTCAGATAGGGTTCGTAAACTAAATCCACTTTTATCTTGATCAAATGAGCTATTTAATTGTGCGCCTAAATCTATAAATTGATTAGCTAAATCTTCTTCATTTATTCCTCCCGCACCCAAAACCATAACGTGATTGGTGAGCGATGCTACTCCACTTTTTTGTTTGGTGTCCTTAACACTTCCAGCTCTAAAATCAACGTTAATATCTACTATTGGTAAATCGTGATTTTCAACAAAATATATTCTCGCCCCATTATTTGATTCCCAATGTTGAATATTCAATGTAGCAGATGAAAAATTTGAAAAGAATATTAGTATTGTGATAAGAATAGTTTTAACGAGCATGGGGTCTTCCTTTTGGTATTTTATTTTTATCTAGAGGTTGAGGATCTAAAGTAACTATTGTTAAAGCATCATCATGAAAATATTTTTTAATTACTCCTTGGATATCTTTAGATGTAACTTTCTTTATATTATCAATATAAACATCTGCTATCTTGTGAGAATAACCCATAGTCTCTAATTGGCCGATTTGCATAACAGCTCCAAAGACAGAGTCTTTTTGATAAACTTCTCCAGCAACAACACTTGTTATTACTCTATTTAATTCGATATCGGTTACTCCATTATCAATAATATTTTTTAATTCGAGTTTTAGATACTTTTCTAAATCAACTACAGAAACTTTTTCGCTGGGTGTTGCATACATTTCAAATGTACTTTGACCACCTCGAGAAAGCATACTGTAACCTGCACCAACATCTATTGCTCTTGAAGTCTTTCTAACTAAATTTTGATTAAGTCTGGATGAGCTAGTGCCTGATAAAATTCCAACTAATACCTCAAGTGCAAAAACTTCTTTCTTGTTTTTTATCCCATCTTTACCTAGAGTAGGTGCAGGATAACCCATTTGGATATAAGGTAGCTTTCCTGGTGCCTTTAAAATTGCTCTTCTTGAGCCATTCTGTTTTGGTTCAAATTGTGGCTTCCTCTTAGCTATTTGATATGCAGAAATTTTACCAAAATATTTTCTTGCTTTAGCAAAAACCTCTTCGGTATCTACATCTCCAGCAACCACTAAAATTGCATTGCTAGGGCTGTACCACATTTTATACCATTCAATTGCGTCTTCATATGTCATATTTTCAAGATCATTCATCCAACCAACTATAGGTCTTCCATAAGGGTGAGCTCTAAATATAAGGGAGTTGAATAACTCGTTAACTTGAGCCTTTGGCTTGTCATCAGTTCTCCAACGACGCTCCTCCATTACGACATTAATTTCTTTTTTAAATTCTTCTTCCGTTATAACTAAGTTTTGCATTCTGTCGGCTTCCATTTTCATGGATATTGGTAATTTTGACTTTTCTAAGCGCTGAAAATAAGCAGTATAGTCTGCCCCAGTAAATGCATTTTCTCTTCCGCCTGCAGCTGCTATAATCTCTGAATATTCCCCAGGCTTAGTTGTCTTTGTACCCTTAAACATCATATGTTCAAGCACATGAGCAACTCCAGTCTTTCCATTAACCTCATCAAGACTACCTGCTCTGTACCATACCATTGAAACAGCTACTGGCGAACGATGATCCTCTTTTACTAGAACTCTCATCCCATTTTTTAGGGTTATTTCTTTCACCCCTATATCTGCTTGAGCAAATATAGGCATCAAACAAAATAAAAATACTATTTTTAAGAAATTCACATGTAATCCTTTTAGTTAATACTTGTATAATAATGTTTAATTGACAAAATTCATAAAAATAAGTTCTAACTTAACAAAAAAATTTAATGTTTGATTTTCTAAAAAAATTAGTATCAAAAACCAAACCTACTAAAGAAAAGGTTAAGTCTGCTGCTACCCCAAAAAAACCTAAACCTAAAGCAATTGTTGCTAAACCTAAGTCTGCTGCTACCCCAAAAAAACCTAAACCTAAAGCAATTGTTGCTAAACCTAAGTCTGCTGCTACCCCAAAAAAACCTAAAAAAGAAAAAAAAGGTTTCTTTTCTTTTACAGAGAAAATTAAAATAGGATTAACAAAAACAAGAGAAAATTTAAGTAGCCAACTTACAAATTTATTCCAAAATAAAAAAATTGATGAAAGCTTTTTTGAAGAGCTTGAAATAATCCTTCTTACTGCGGATGTTGGAATTCAAGCAACTGAAATGTTAATTCAACAAGTTAGGTTAAAAGTCAAAGAAGATAATGTTCAAGATGAGTCAAAATTAAAAGGTATTCTAAAACACTGTCTTGCTGAAATTTTAATGCCAATCGAATCTCATCTTAAAATTAATGATAACCCACCATTTGTTATTATGGTAGTTGGAGTTAATGGAACAGGAAAAACAACAACTATTGGTAAGCTTACTAAATTTTTACAGGGTAAAGGTAAAAGCGTTTTAATTGCCGCTGGTGACACCTACAGAGCTGCTGCAACAGAACAACTTTCGGTTTGGGGTGAAAGAAATAATGTTACCGTAATTTCACATGCAACAGCAGACCCCAGCTCAGTTATTTTTGATGCTGTAAATTCAGCCAAGGCAAAAAAAATAGATGTTGTTATTGCAGATACTGCAGGCAGATTACCTACACAAAAGAATTTAATCGATGAAATTACAAAAATTAAAAGAGTTATCACCAAATGTCATGAAGAAGCGCCACAAGAAATATTATTAGTTTTGGATGCCAATACTGGTCAAAACGCAATTACCCAACTCAAAACTTTCGATGAGGCCTTGGGTATTAGTGGTCTTATAATGACAAAACTTGATGGAACTGCCAAAGGTGGTGTTTTAGCAGCAATAGCAAAAGAATTTCCTACTCCAGTAAGGTTTATTGGGGTAGGAGAGGGAATAGATGACCTTAGAGAATTTAATGCGAAAGAATACGCAGAAGGAATGTTTGAATGATAAATTTTGAAAAAGTCTTTAAACGATATCCTGGGAATATGGATGCCTTACAAAATATAAATTTAGAAATTTTACCTGCCGAACTTGTTTTCGTAACAGGACCATCAGGAGCAGGAAAATCGACTTTGCTTAAATTAATTTCTTCAGTTGAAAAGCCTACTTCTGGAACTATAGTTTTTGAAAATATGAATTTATCGCAACTTAAGACTAAAGACATACCATATCTGAGAAGAAAATTTGGTATGATTTTTCAAGATCATAAATTACTTTACGATAGAAACTGTTTTGAAAATGTTTCTTTGCCTTTAGCTATAAATAATATTGGTGGATTAGATATCAACAGAAGGGTTCGAGCAGCTTTAGATAAAGTTGGTTTACTAAACAAAGAAAAAATAATGCCAATCTCACTTTCTGGAGGAGAGCAACAAAGGCTTGCTATTGCCAGAGCTATAGTTTCTCGCCCTTCTATCTTAATCGCTGATGAACCAACTGGTAATTTAGATAAAGAATACGCTGATGAAATTATGAATATTTTCTATAGCTTTCAGCAAGTTGGTGTAACTGTAATCATTTCAACACACGAGTTGCCAATCACTCCTATTAAGCACAAGAATATACACTTAATAGGTGGTGAATTAAAAGACCAAACAAACTATGTTCAATTACTTTCATAATCACTTTCAAGCATTTAATAGAGCTCTAGTTAGAATTTTTTCTAATTTTGGTTCGTCTCTTATGATGTTTATAGTTATAGGTGTTACTTTATTTTTACCTAGTTCTGGTTTATTAATTGTAGAAAATATTTCGCAGATATCAAATAACATTGTATATGATGCGGAATTAAGTCTTTTTTTAAAAAAGGATATTAAACAAGACCAAATCGATTTTATTCAATCGGCTCTAAACAAAACGTTAGCAATTAAAAAAACCCACTTTGAAAGTAAATTAACAGCCTGGGACAAATTACAAAATAAATTAAATCTAAACCCCATTGATACTGGCATATCAGAGAATCCATTACCTGACGCATTTTTTATCTCATTGAATACATTTAATGAAAGAGAAATAAATAACCTTATAGATAATCTAAAAACTATTGACGGGGTTGAAAATATTTTTTTCGACGCAGGTTGGATTAAAAAATTAAGATCTATCTTGTATTTGTTAAAAATTGGTTTAGCTTTCTTAGGTATTATATTAATAATCGTTCTTATTGTAGTTATTGGCAATACAATCCGTCTTCAAACATTAACCCATAAAGATGAAATAGAAGTAAGTAAGCTTATAGGGGCAACTAACAGTTTTATTCAGAGACCCTTTATGTACACAGGCTTAATGTATGGTTTAGGTGGAGGCTTAATAACTATATGCACTCTAAAACTAACTATTGAAATATTTAATAAAGCGGCAATCAATCTAGAAGTGATGCTTGGTGGAACTTTTATCTTAAAGAACCTAATATGGCAACAAAACTTAAGTATCATTATAATTGCAATATTAATTGGCTGTTTTGCATCTTTTTTTGCAGCTCAACAATCTATAAAAAAATTAGAAACATTTAAATAAACCCTTGTATTTAATAGAACTTTTATTATAAACTAGCACTCTCTTATAAAGAGTGCTAAAATAAACGTAATTTTTAATAGGAAATTTGTTTAAATATGAATAATTATTTATCTTTATCATCTTTCAGCAATGCTGATAGCTTTAGTTTGTATCAGCAATCCATTCAAGAAATCCCATTCTTAACTGAAGAAGAAGAGTACGAGCTCGGTATGCGCCTAAAAAAGGATAATGATTTAGAAGCAGCAAAAAAACTTATCCTTTCGCATCTTAAACTTGTAATGAAAATTGCAAGATCCTATAGTGGATATGGCCTACCCCAGTCAGACTTAGTGCAAGAAGGTAATATTGGATTAATGAAAGCTGTTAAAAAATTCGATGTAGACCGAGGGGTAAGATTAGTGTCTTATGCGATGTTCTGGATTAAGGCTGAAATACAAGAATATGTTGTTAAAAATTGGCGCTTAGTTAAGATGGCAACAACTAAAGCACAAAGAAAATTATTCTTTAATCTTAGGAGTCTTAGATCAACATTACAGCCTCTTGGTGTAGAAGAAATAAAATCAATTGCTAAAGAATTAAACGTTAAAGAAGAAGAAGTACGTGAGATGGAATTTCGCTTCAGTGGGCAAGAAATATCAATTGATTATTCAAATGATGATTCAGAAGAAGATCAATTTCGCCCTATAGCTTACTTAAAAGACTCGGCTCTTATGCCACTTGAAGAAATAGAAAAATCACAAGTTGAATCAAATAACACAAAAAACCTACAAAATGCACTTATGAAATTAGATATAAGAAGTCGAGAAATTGTTGAAGCAAGATGGCTGAAAGAAAACAAAGCTGACACACTTCATGAGCTTGCCAAAAAATACAAAGTATCTGCTGAGCGTATTAGACAAATTGAGCAAAATGCAATGAAAAAAATTAAAACATTCATAACATCAGCTAACGTATAAAACTCAAATAGTTAACTTTTCTGCTAAAATCTGCCATTTCAACAAGTTAAAATTAAATGGCAAATATACCTACCCCAAAAGAAATTAAACTTCATCAAAAATCAAAGCTTTTAGAAATACTATTTGATGACAACACTGAATGTAAATTATCTTGTGAAATGCTTAGAGTTTACTCCCCCTCAGCTGAAGTTCAGGGACACAGCCCAGAACAAGCAGTACTCCAAATTGGAAAAGAGGATGTTAATATCATAGAGATAATTCCCGTTGGCAATTACGCTATTAAAATAAAATTTTCTGATGGGCACGATACGGGACTTTTTTCATGGGCATATTTACATCATTTAGCAAAAAACTACGAACAACTTTGGCTTGAATATATTGGTAAGTTAGATGCACAAGGAATAAAAAGGAAAAACACTTGAATCAAAAAAAAGATACTCATTTTGGATATGAAACCATCACTAAAAAAGAAAAAGGTAAAAAAGTTAGTGCTGTATTCAACTCAGTAGCAACAAATTACGATTTAATGAATAATTTAATGTCAATGGGGCTTCACCACGTATGGAAAAGAATATTAATTGAAACAACAACTTTAAGAACTAAATCAAAAATACTCGATATTGCAGCAGGTACTGCTGATATTACAATAGAATTTTTAAAAAAAAATAAAGATTATGAAATATTTCATACAGATATAAACCTTTCAATGCTAAAAGAAGGTAAAAGAAAACTCATTAACCAAGGTAAAATTATTCCTTCAATTCTTTGTGACGCAGAAGCCCTTCCCTTTCCGAATAATTATTTTGATTGTGTCACAATTGGTTTTGGCTTAAGAAATATGACCAATAAAGAAAAAGCTTTAAAAGAAATATATCGGGTACTTTCTCCAGGTGGAAAACTAGTAATACTTGAATTTTCTAAAATATGGGGGCCTCTAAGAAAAGTTTACGATAATTTTTCATTTAAAATAGTGCCTAAACTAGGTAAATTATTCGCAAAAGATGAAAAAAGCTATAAATATCTAATTGAATCAATTCGCATGCATCCAGATCAAAATACACTTTTAAATCTATTAAAAGCTCAAGGCTTTGAAAAAACAAGCTTTACAAATTTATCAGCAGGAATTGTTGCAATTCATAAAGGATATAAATTTTGATCCAGGAAATAAAAAAAATTATCATAAATCATCTCATGTCTCAGAATGATTGGATGCAAACTAAGCTCGTGAGCCATAAAGATAAAATAGTAGTTATTGAAATATCGGGGTTTAAAATTATTTTTAAAGTTGAGAGTAATGGGCAACTTAAATTAATAGATGAGTCTAAAGAATTTGATTGTGTCATCAAACTAACAATTAATGATTTTATCAACCAATTAGTTAACAAAAAAAACGGTAAAATTTCTGTCAAAGGTGATTTAGAACTAGCCAATCAAGTTTCGCAAGTACTTAAAAAAATTGAATGGGATGTTGAAGAAGATTTGAGTAAATATATTGGTGATATACCAGCAATACACGCCACTAGATTTTTAAAGAAAGTTGTAAATACCAGTCAAAAAAATATAAATAACTTAACAGGTGCACTTATAGAATATTGGCAAGAGGAAAATCCTATTTTAGCAAAAAAAAGAAGTATTGAAATTTTTAATGAGGAAGTAGATAAAATTGTTGAGGACACTGAAAGATTAGAAGCAAGAATGAAAACAATAATAAAAAAAAGAAAATTATGAGTTTATTTCGATTTCTTAAAATAATATTTGTAATAATAAAATATAGGCTAGACGAATTTTTTAATTCTAAAATAATTTTTGTATTCCAAATATTTGTTTATCCGTTTCGCCTATTACAAATTAAAAAACTGGATCGAGCTCTTAGACTAAGGTTAGCACTTGAACAACTTGGACCAATCTTTGTTAAATTTGGTCAAATGCTATCAACTAGAAGGGATTTAATTCCTCAAAATATAGCAAATGAGCTTGCAAAACTTCAAGACCAAGTGCCGCCATTTGATTATTTTAATGTAGAAATTTTGATAGAAAAATCATACGGTAAACCAATAAATAATATTTTTAAAAAATTTTCAAAAGACCCAATTGCAAGTGCTTCAGTTGCCCAAGTTCATTTTGCTGAATTATTAAATGGTAAAGAAGTAGCTGTTAAAATTTTAAGGCCAAATATTGAAAAAGCAGTTGATAAGGATATTAAATTACTTAGAATTTTTTCTTGGCTTTTAGAACATATATGGTCAGATGGTAAAAGACTCAAACCGCAGGAGGTAGTTGAGGAATTCTCTAAACATACAAGATCTGAACTTAATTTACTTCTAGAGGCTGCTCATTGTAGCCACCTAGGTGAAAATTTTAAAGATAAAAAACTCCTAATCGTACCTGAAGTTTATTGGGATTTTTGTAATGAAAAAGTAATGGTAATGGAGAGAATGTCTGGCACACCTATTAGTAAGGTTAATGAATTGAAGAAAAATAAAGTTGATATACCAAAATTAGCTAAAGATGGAGTGGAAATATTTTTTACACAAGTATTTAGGGATGGTTTTTTTCATGCAGATATGCACCCTGGGAATATTCAAGTTGCAAATGATGGAAGATACATCGCCATGGATTTTGGAATAATGGGAGTACTGAATGAGCAAGATAAATATTATCTAGCAAGAAATTTTTCTGCCTTTTTTAAAAGAGATTACCACGCAGTTGCTTTAGCACATATCGAATCAGGGTGGGTTCCAAAAGAGACTCCAATTGATGACTTTGAAAATGCTATTCGCTCTGTATGTGAACCAATATTTGAAAAACCATTAAAAGAAATATCTTTTGGTAAATTATTAATTAGGTTATTCCAAACATCACGACAATTTAATATGGAAATTCAACCCCAATTAACTATGCTTCAAAAAACACTTTTAAATGTTGAGGGTCTGGGTCGTGATTTAGACCCAGATTTAGATCTTTGGAAGACTGCGCAACCTTATTTAGAAAGCTGGCTATCTGAGCAATACGGCCCAAGAAGTCTACTTAAATCAATTAAAAAAGAGTTTCCTGAGTGGGTTAACGTTGCTCCAAAACTTCCCAGATTAATTCATGCCTATCTTAAAAATGAAAACAATATCCATTACAGCGCTTTTGAGAGTGATAATAAAAGAATCCGCAATGAGATTAAAAAATTACAAAGTTTTTGTAAAAATATTTCAATATTTTTCGGAATATTATTTATTATTATAATTTATAGCTATTTTATGTAATACCAATATGCTCATTTCATTTGTTAGTTTATATATTCTCATATTTATAGCCTATTTACCTTTGACATTTTTTACAAAAAAAACTTGAGCGCTGCCCCAGCCTTAACTGAGTTATCGGAAGTTGGCATTGAAAACAAGGTTGATTTTCTCTTCCATAAACTTTATGTTCATTCTGAAAATATCCATTTTCACCATTTACATCAAAAAAATCATTCATACTGCTTCCGCCTTTTAAGATAGCTTCTTTGATCACATTTTTAATTGATTCAGCTAAAGCAAAGGCTTCTTTCTTTGAAACTTTTTTCGATATGCGATAAGGTCTAATACCTGCATAATATAGAGACTCGCTTGCATAAATATTGCCAACACCAACGACAAGATGGCTATCCATAATTGAATTCTTAATGCACTGTTGTTTATTTTCTAATTTCTTATAGAGATAATCGGCATTAAATTCTTCTTTAAGAGGTTCTGGTCCTAAGTTTCTAATAAGCTTGTGATTATAAGGATCTTCTTCTGTCCATAAAATAGACCCAAATCTTCTAGGATCTCGATATCTTAATATTAAATTATTTTCTTTGAATAAGATATCTACATGATCATGCTTACTTAAAGGCTCATTAGATGAAACAATACATAAGCGGCCAGACATTCCTAAGTGAATAATAAGAGTTCCACTAGTGAAGCTAACGATTATGTATTTACCTCTTCGGTTCAAGCCTAAAAGGGTTTGTTTTTTTAATATTTCAGGTAACTGTGAGTCTATTGGCCAACGTAATGAATGATTTCTAATCGTAACTTCTTTAACTTTCTGTCTTAAAAGTGGTTTTAATCCGAGACGGGTAACTTCAACCTCTGGAAGCTCTGGCACTATTTTTCTTCTTTTTGTTGAACGTGAGGATTAAGCATTGTAAAACCTAAATCACTAGGAAAATGATATAAAAGTCCCTCATCTTTTCTAAATAAAAGAAGTTCAGGTGACTCTTCAATTCTATAAAAAGTTAATTTTTTATTACCTTTAAGCACAATATCAAAACTTTTATACCCAATTCTTTGATCCATTTTATATGGCTTAACAGACTTTGCTGGAATATTCTTCCATGTCATTTCATACCATTCATTCACATCAGATTGAGTAATTAAGAGATTCTTGCCTTCAACATTCCAAGCATTATTAATATTATTTAACTTAAGTCGTGAATCTTGCCACTGCTCAAGACGAGAAAAGTTGAAACTCTTTATTTTTTCATATTTTGCTATAGGGTTTTTTTCAATTAACTCTGTCGACATAAAAGCGGCTGTCTCAGAAAACCCTCCGCTAATAAGAAAAACATTGTCTTTATATAGAACATATTGATCTTCATTTATAGGGTTATAGGTTCCAAATAAAAATACTTCTTTAAGATTATTTCCTAAAAAAGTGATTTTTAAATTTGGTTGATCTAATCCATACTTTGATAAATCATCCGAACTTAATTTTTCTAAACTAGAAGTTGCAAGTACAGAAAGTATTCTATAAACATAAAGCTCGTCTGCCCTAGCTTTATGTGGAGATAACATCCTCCAATGATTATCAACTATCTTAAAATGAGTACTTATCCGAGAAGGAAAATCTATCTTAAGCTCATTAAAATCTGATAATTTAAATTTAGATAATTCAAACCTTATTGACTCAACAGGTTCTTTTTGGAAAATTGTCCAGGAATAAAAAAAAGTTATTATAACTAAGAGTAATAATCCAATATTTATTAGCCATCTACTTTTCATCTGTCTAAGCTTTTCGTCTCTTAAACCAAATACCGAAACCAGCTATAAATAAAGCTAAAGGAATAAAGTATTGGAAGCTATGAAATATAATCCATGCAAGAAATACTGATTTACTATCATTTGGAATTGTTACATTTACATCCTTTAGAGGCATAGGCTGTATTGTGATTAATTGATCGTCACCAGCTAGCCAATTAATTATATTGATTCCAAGATCCAAGTTACCTCCTGATGTAATGAAGCTATTTGATAAGAATGCAGCATTACCCACAACAATTACCCTTTGACCTTTTTCCTCAAATTTTCTATTAAAAGCTATTCCAATATTAATTGGACCCTTTTTATCTTTAGTTTTATCAAAAATTAACTTCTGCGCTTCTGTTTTTCCTTCTCCTGCAAGCCAACCATTTCCTGCAACTTCAATTAATTTACTAACCTCCCAGCCATTCTCATATGTACCTTTAGCACTTACTTCATGTGCGCTGTTATACAATGTTCTAAGCATAAAGTTTTTCGTTATAGGGTGATCGCCATAGAAAGTTGCAAAAGAAACATTTTCATTTGCCCCAAATTGCGAAGAAGAAGGATCTACAACTTTCCCTTTTGAAACCTTTAATCCTAAATATTTAGCAACATTTTCAAGTCCTTTAAGATTATCATCATCTAAAAGCCAAAGAACATTTCCTCCATTTTGCAAATACCTAACAATTTTATTAGACTCAACTTTACTAACGTTGACTTGGGGGCTAGCTATTACCAGCATGCCACCTTCTTTTGGAACTTCATTAACAATAGTTAAATCTGGATTTGAAAATTTAAATCCTTTCTTTTCTAATTGTTTTCCAAATTCACCTAAATCATTATTTTTTATACCCATCAGATTCTTTTCACCATGACCATCTAAATACATAATAGGTTGTTCGTTTGTGCGAGTTAATCTAACAAATAAATTTGTTAGATCTTGCTCCGCAAATGGAGGGGAGATGTGCTCTGATCTTTTGTTGTATTCTACAATCACTTCACCATCAACTCTAATACCCATCTCCTGAGCTAATTTTGGCTCTTCTACAGGGCTTATAAACTTTATATTAATATCACTCTTTGTTCTTTGATAACGAGCTATGAAATTTATAATCCCCTGTCTAAAAGTGTCTCCATTATTTACATCATCTTTTGTTGCAAAGACAGTCAAATTAATTGGACTTGTCATATTTTCTAGAACCTCAATACTTCCTTGTGTAAGAGTATTTCGATTTGCCTGGGTGACATCCTTTGTTAGAACAAATTGATTTGACAAATAGCCAAATAAAAGTACTAATAAAGAAAATAATAAAACAAAAAACCAATTTTGAATTAAAAGCTGTAATCTAAGTTTAGCGTTAATTTTCATAAAACCTATCCTCTCAACCTATCAGCATCTAAACGCCTAACAGTTAAAACTAAGAAAGTTGTAATAAACAAAATGAAGTAAATAATATCTTTACTGTCAATTACACCTCTAGAAAAAGATTGAAAATGTTTCATAAGTGAAATATAACCAAACCAATGATTGGGTTGGCTTCCAAAAAACTTATCTAATCCCATTAGCGCAAATAAGGCAATAAAACTTAAGATTGCTGCAATAATAGGCTGACTGGTTAAAGAAGAGAAATAAATACCCAAAGCAGAGAAGCTAGCTGCCAATAAAATCAGTCCTAAAGAATTAGAAAGCAAATAGCCAAAGTCAATATCAGACCAAATATTTAAAGTAGAAAGCATCAAGAGAATATATCCGACTAGAATACTTAAGAAGATAATTAACCCTAAAAACTTTCCAACTACAATTTCAGTTAATGAAATAGGTGCACTAAACAAAAAAGGTAGCGTTTGACTTCTTCTTTCCTCGCTAATTAATCGCATTGACAAGAGAGGCACTGCGAACAACATAAGGAATGACGCAATACCGTAAACTGTTTGTCCAACAAATATTGTTACTCCAACTCGTTCAGCTGGTCTAATTGAACCTGACATCACTTCAAAATAGTTATTCACACCTTGTAAATAAAAACTTCCGAAAGCTAACATCAATAAAGCTAATATAATCCAACCCATTGGGGATGCAAATAAGCTTTTTAATTCTTTTCTGGCAACATTTATTATCATAATTAAGTTTATTTACCCTTAGTGATTCGATTTTCTATAGTCTGTACTTGTGTTAATTGAACAAAGATATCTTCCAAACTGGTAACGTGCGGGGCTATATGATAAAGCCCCCAATTCTGTTTAGTTGCTAAGGATACAATCTCTTCTGCTGGTAAATATTTGTCTTTAAATTTCATTACAAGCATACCCTGCTCATCCTTTTCAACTTTTTCAACACCCTTGATACTTTTAAGTTTGCTCAAAGTGGGTGGTTTTGAAAGACCAATTAAAAGTTTATTACCCAGGCGCTGTTGCTTCAAGTCATCTATTGAACCATGAAATACAAGATGGCCTTTATCAATGATCTGAACACGATCACAAACCATTTCAACTTCAGGCAAGATATGAGTAGAGAGAATAACACTATGCTTTTTACCAATCTCTTTAATTAATTTTCTAATTTCTCGGATTTGTATTGGATCTAATCCAACAGTTGGTTCATCTAATATAACAATTTCAGGGTTATGAATAATAGCTTGCGCAATACCAACTCTTTGCTGGTAGCCATTAGATAAATTTTCAATTAGACGGTTGCTCATATGGGCTAAACCACATTTATCTTTTGCAGCCTCTACGGCTTTATGTACATAAGAAGATTTTACTTTATGGAAACGAGCTGCAATACTTAAAAACTCATTAACTGTAAACTCCTTATATAAAGGTCTAATTTCAGGCAAATAACCAATTAGGGCTTTTGCTTCTTTTGGATTTTCAATAATATCAATATCACATACCTTTACACCACCTTGAGTAGGCGCCAAATTTCCTGTTAGCATTCTCATCGTTGTTGATTTACCTGCACCATTAGGGCCAAGGAAACCTAACACTTCCCCTTTATTTAGGTGAAATGAAACATCTTTGACGGCAAAGTTATCTCCAAATTGCCTCGATAAATCAATTGCATTTAATGTAGCCTTAGTCATTTACTTTTCCAATATTTTTGAATGTATGAGTTTATATGAAAAAAAAAGTTTAAATAAAATAAAATGAAATTGAATTATATTCAAATTCTTTAATCTTTAAAACTTATATTAAGAAAAAGATTTTTAGTTTAAACTTGTTATTCAATTAAATAGATAATTAAGATAATTAAAATTAATACAAAATGATCAAAATCACATACAAGAAATCCTTTATTTTTATACTTTTTACTATTAGCTCGCTAATATATGCAGAAGATTCAGTTAAATTAAAGAATATCCCACCAACCTCATCGGAAAATGAAGTATTTAACGAGAATACCCCTGCACAAATAACAGAAACAAACGCAGAATTTGTTTATAAATTCTTATTAGCCGAAATTGCTACCCAAAGAGGTGATTTAAATACAGCAGGACATATCTACTTTGATCTAGCGAAGCTCACGAAGAGTATTCCATTGGCAGAACGTGCAACCAGGATTGCAGGCTCAGCCAGAAATGGAAGGTTAGCTATGGATTCTGCAAACATTTGGCAAAAATTAGATAAAACATCAATTGAACCAAAGAGAATTTTAGCTGAATTATTTATTACTAGCGGCAACCTAGCAAAAGCAAGGCCACTGGTTAAAACACTTTTAGAAAAAGAAGAAAAAACTCGAGCAGAAGGCTTTTTGTATCTTAATAAAATTTTATCTCAAGTAGAAAACAAAAAAAATGCACTTAGATTTATTATTGATATTACTAAACCATATCTAAATATTCCAGAAGCAAGATTTGCAATTGCTCATGCAGCTTTTTCTGCAGGTAATAAAAAATTGGCTATCGAAGAATTAGATAAAATTGAATCTATAAATCCCAGATGGGAAACAGCTGCTCTATTTCGAGGCTATATCATTGGTCAAGAATGGCCTGAAAAGGCTCTAGCTTTTTATCAAGCCTTCTTAAGGAATAATCCAAAATCAAACGAAGTTAGACTAGAATATGCAAAAGCTTTAACCAACCTAAAAAAATACGATGATGCAAAAAAACAATTCTTAAAGCTAGTTAACAGTTCTTTAGCTTCTTCAGAGATTAGCCTCACAGTTGCATTGTTAGCAATCGAATTAGGCGACAACATACTTGCTGAAAAATATTTCATGCAGAGTTTAAAGCGAGGTTACTTCAAGCCCGCTCAAATTTATATCTATCTAGCAGGTATTTATGATGATAGAGGTGATTTTGATGAAACTTTAACTTGGCTAAATAAAATAACCACCGTTAATAATGAATATTTTATCGACTCTAGAATATTGATGGCTGAATATATTGCGAAATATGACTCAGCCGATTCAGCAATTGAAATGCTAAACAAGCTAAAGACGAAACGTCTTTCATCTAATGAGAAACTAATTATTCTTAGAAATAAAGCATCGTTACTCTTAACTGAGAATAGAAGTCAAGATGCATATGATTTAATGAAACTAGAGGAAGAAGAATTTAAAGATTCTCCTGAATTTAAGTTTGACTATGCGATGCTTTCAGAAAAAATGGGAAATACATTATTGATGGAACAACTTCTTTTAGAGGCTATTAAATTAAAGCCAGATTATGCAACAGCATATAATGCTCTTGGCTACTCATATGCTGATAGAAATATAAAACTACAAAAAGCAAAACGATATATTGAAGTCGCTTTATCATATGAGCCAAATAATCATTACATATTAGATAGTATGGGATGGGTACATTTTAAATTGGGTAATTTAGAAATTGCTTTACGATTCATAAAAAAAGCTTACACAATAATCAAAGATCCAGAAATTGCAGCCCATTTAGGAGAAATTCTTTGGATTCAAGGTAAAAAAGAAGAGGCTAAAGAAGTATGGAATAACTCTCTTAATGTTTACCCAAGCAATACCGTTTTAAGAGAAACTACGAATCGATTTAGATAATATTAAGTATATGAGAATAACTTTAGTTGCTCTATTTATTTTATTTCTTACAAGTTGCTCACTTCCCTTTTTAAAACAAGATACTCATAGCTTATCTTACGAAGAATATAAAAATGCATTACCTAAAAAAATAATTAAAAAATTTAAACTTAATGGAAAATTATCTCTATTTATAAATAAAAAAGGGCAAACAGGTAAGATTTTATGGAATTTTGAAGACAATAAAGATTCTATCGACATACTAAATCCCTTTAATACAAAAATTGCAGAAATTATCTTATATGAATTAGAAAAAAGAGTTATTTTAAAATTTTCTAAGAAAAATAATCAAGATTCTGAAGAATTAATTTCAAAAATTTTTGGTAGTAAAGAAAATATATTTTTGTTGAAAGAATTTATTATAAACCCGCCACAGCAGTTATCTAGTATGAACAATATTTCAATTAAATATAAAAATTGGAATATTTCTTATCAAGGAAATAAGATTATAAGGGGCCAACTTCTTCCAAATACAATTAAATTTGAAAAAAATAATATTGACTTAAAGATTTTTATTTCAGATTGGATTTTATGAAAAATAACCAAGCATTATTAGAAGCTGGCTATTCAAAATTCTCTGCACCAGCCAAATTAAACTTATTTCTTAAAATTATTAATAAGAGAAAAGATGGGTATCACAATCTTCAAAGTATATTTCAATTGATTGATTTACAAGATAATATTTTTATTAAAATTAGACATGAAGACACACAAATAAATATTAATAATTCATCCTTACTAATTAAACCTGAAAATGATCTTGCATTTAAAGCTGCGCAATCAATTTTATCAAACCGACAGCTTGGTGCTGATATTTTCATAAATAAAAAAATACCCTTAGGGGCTGGTCTTGGTGGAGGAAGTTCAAATGCCGCAACAGTTATAATGGCTATTAACAAACTAGCTAAATTTAATTTAAGTAAAACAGACCTAATAAAATCTAGTCTTAAATTAGGTGCGGATATACCTTTTTTCATCAACGGAGTAAATGCATGGGTTGAAGGAATTGGTGAGCTTTTATATGATATTAAAATACCTAATTCCACTTACGTTGTTATGGTGCCAAACTTGAGTATTAATACAAAAACTATTTTTAGTGGTTTTAAATTGACAAATTCCACAATTCCGTTGAAAATAGCGTCCTCTTTCAATGCTGTTAAACATGATTTTGTTAAAAATGATCTTGAGGAAACAGTTATTAAAAAATATGAAAAAATGACTGAGCTTTTAAGGTGGATGAGCTGTTTTGGAAATGCTAAAATGTCTGGAACAGGTTCAAGTATATTTATAAGAACTAAAAATCTTAATATGGCAAAATCAATAAAGGAAAATAAACCAAGAAATACTGATTGCTTTATTGTAAAGGGCTTATCGGTTCACCCTTTTTATTCAACCGATCAATTGGGGAGTCGCCAAGCTGGTTAAGGCACATGGTTTTGATCCATGCATGCGAAGGTTCGAATCCTTCCTCCCCAGCCAAATATAAGAGGATAAACTTTTGAATACAAATAGCTTAATGGTTTTTTCAGGAAATGCCAACGATCAACTTGCAAAGCAAGTAGCTAAACATTTAAATATCAAGTTAGGAAAAGCTACTGTTGGAAGCTTTAGTGATGGCGAAACAATGGTTGAGTTGCTTGAAAATGTTCGTGGCAAAGATGTATTTATACTCCAATCAATAAGTCGCCCTACTAATGATAATTTAATGGAAATTATGGTAATGGTTGATGCCTTAAGAAGGTCATCAGCGGCAAGAATTACAGCTGCTATACCCTATTTAGGTTATTCAAGACAAGATAGACGTCCTCGATCAGCAAGAGTTGCGATTACAGCTAAAGTGGTAGCAACTATGCTTACAAGTGTTGGTGTTAATAGGCTTTTAACAATGGATCTTCATTCAGATCAAATACAAGGTTTTTTTGAAATACCAGTAGATAATATTTATTCTACACCAGTACTTTTGGAAGATCTTGTTAAACAAAAATACAAGGATGCAGTTATTGTATCCCCAGATGTTGGTGGCGTTGTTAGGGCACGTGCTTGTGCGAAAATATTAGGCTCAGATTTAGCAATTATAGATAAAAGAAGACCAACACCAAACGTATCTGAGGTAATGAATATTATTGGCGATGTCCAGGACAGAACTTGTATCATAATTGATGATATTGTTGATACTGCAAATACTTTATGTGAGGCTGCTCTTGCACTAAAAAAACATGGTGCAAAAAAAGTAGTCGCTTATGCAACTCACCCTATATTTTCTGGTGATGCAATAAATTCAATCAACAATTCTGAACTTGATGAAATTGTAATTACTGATACAATTACGCTTGAAGAAAATGCCAAAAATACCAAAAAAATCAGGCAATTATCAGTAGCGGAGCTATTAGCAGAAACTATTAGAAGAATTAGCCATGAAGATTCAGTTAGTTCCTTATTTATAGAATAGAGATTTAATTAACTAATAGGCCTGGTCGCGGGTCTATTTTTATTTAGGAGTAGTTAAAAATGAAAATTGAAATAAATGCAAAAATTAGAGAGGCGAAAGGTACGGGTGCGAGCCGCCGTCTTCGCCATTCGGGAAAGGTCCCTGGCATCTTATATGGGGGAAATAATGATTCAATAAGTATAGAATTAGATAGTAAAGAATTATTTATGCAATTTAAACATGAGGCTTTTCATGCTTCTATTCTTACTTTAAATTTGGATGGGAAAAAAGAACCGGTCTTACTTAGAGACTTTCAAATGCATCCAGTAAAAAATAATATTCAGCATATCGATCTTCAACGAATTGATGAGAATAAAAAACTACACGTTAAGATACCGTTCCATTTCTTAAATGAAGAAATCGCTCCAGGAGTTAAATTGGAAGGTGGTGTTGTGGGTCATATTATGATTGAAGTAGATATTTCATGTCTTCCTAAAGATTTACCAACTTATATCGAAGTTGATTTAATTAATTTATCAATAGGGGATTCAATTCACTTATCAGAAATAAAAGTACCAGAAGGTGTTGAATTGACTGGATTATCTGAAGAAAATGATCCAATCATAACTTCTATATCTAAACCTAAAGTTTTTGTAGAAGAAGTGATAGAAACTCCTGAAGGTGAAGAAGGTGAAGAAGGTGAAGAAGGTGAAGAAGGTGAAGAAGGTGCTGAAGGTACTGAAGGTGCTGAAGGTGCTGAAGGTGCTGAAGCAAAAGATGGAGAAAAATCTGCTAAGGATGGAGAAAAATCTGCTAAGGATGGAGAAGATTCAAAAAATAAAGCAACTAAGAAACCTTCTGATGGCTCAAAAAAAGAATCAAAAGAATAATCTTTTCATCAAGGAATTAATTTTAGGACTATATGGATTCTAATGAGTGGAATAAGGTTATTTGTTGGTCTTGGCAACCCTAGCGATAATTACCAAAATACTCGCCATAATATTGGTTTTTGGTGGGTAGATTTTATTACCGAAAATCATCGATTACCTTTAAAAAATAGCTCAAAATTCTATGGCTCATATGCTAAATACTCAGAAGATAGTGAGTATTTTTTTCTGAAGCCAAATACATTTATGAATGATAGCGGTAAATCTGTTGCTGCTTTATCTAATTTTTATAAAATTAAACCAGAAGAAATACTTGTAATTCATGATGAGCTTGACTTGTCACCAGGAAATACTAAGTTAAAACTTGGGGGTGGGCATGGCGGGCATAATGGAATAAAAAGCATTTCTAGTTTATTACAAACAAATAATTTTTGGCGTCTAAGGCTTGGTATCGGACATCCAGGTGAAAAAAGTTTAGTTAATAACTATGTTTTAAATAAGCCGACAAAATCAGAAAAATTAGCTATTGAAGATACTATTTTTAATAGTTATAAAATTTTTTCATTATTAACAATGGGTGACTTTGAAAAAGCAATGCTAAACCTACACTCAAAATAATACATTAGGATCAATTTATGAAATGTGGAATTATTGGTCTACCAAATGTTGGTAAATCGACCTTATTTAATGCTATAACTAAAGCTGGAATAGATGCCGAAAACTATCCATTCTGCACTATAGAACCAAACATAGGTATTGTTGAGGTCCCTGACCAAAGAATCAAAGCGCTTCAAAATATCGTTTCTCCAGAGAAAACTCAACCAGCAACCGTAGAATTCGTAGATATTGCAGGCCTTGTTGCCGGAGCATCCAAAGGAGAAGGGTTGGGTAATAAATTTTTGGCCAATATAAGGGAAACTGATGCAATTATGCATGTTGTGAGGTGTTTTAATGATGACAACATTGTTCATGTTAGCGGAAAAATAGATCCTCTATCGGATATTGAAACTATCAACACCGAGCTAATACTTGCTGACATGGAAACTTTAGATAAAGCAATTCAAAAAGAATCTAAAAAATCTAAATCAGGTGATAAAGAATCAATAGCACTTCTTAATATATATAAAAAAGTTGAAGTAATTTTTAATCAAGGTAGCTTAGCAAGTCACATAAATTTAAGTGATAATGAATTGACTTTAATTAAGCCACTTTGTTTAATAACAATTAAACCAATGATGTTCGTTGCCAACGTTGATGAAAATGGTTTCAAAGATAATAAGAATTTGGATGAGCTAATAGCTTATGCATCTAAGATTAATGTGCCTGTAGTTCCTGTAAGTGCAAAAATTGAATCTGATATATCCGATCTTCAAGATGATGAAAAAGAAATATTTTTATCTGAAATGAGTTTAAACGAACCAGGATTAAATCGTGTTATTCGCTCTACTTATAATTTACTGGGGCTACAAACTTACTTTACGGCAGGAGTTAAAGAAGTTAGGGCTTGGACAGTTAAAATTGGTTCAACCGCACCTGAAGCGGCTGGGGTTATCCATACAGACTTTGAAAAAGGATTTATTCGAGCAGAAGTAATTTCATACAATGATTATATTAAATTTAAAGGGGAACTAAAATCAAAAGAATCAGGAAAAATGAGGCTGGAAGGTAAAGACTATATTGTAAAAGATGGGGATGTAATGCATTTTAGATTTAATGTTTAATATCTTTAGCTTTACAAGTTGAAAAAAAGTATAATCCACATTATTTGAATCATATAGTGATGTAGCTCAGCTGGTTAGAGCGCAGCATTCATAATGCTGAGGTCGAGAGTTCAAGTCTCTCCATCACTACCATTTCTTAAAACACTAACCGGTTTAATTAAAAGTAATGAAAATATTTTCAATCATTAAAAGTGTTTTATCTGCATTCTGCGGGATCCAGTCGAAAAATAAATTCTATGAAGATGATGAGTTTATTGAAAATAATGGGGTGAAATATTTCTTAATTATTGGCTTCATTCTTGTTTTTATTTTGGGTCTTTTGTTATTTTATATGGTAAGTTTTATTCTTCAGTAAGTTTTTTGTAAGGGGTTCTTTCCTCTAATTCATTACTATATTCATTAATTCTGCTCAATTCATTATCTAAAAAATTACTTATTGCAACTCTAAAATCAGGTTGGGCTATATAGTGATTAGAATAAGTATCGAATGGTTCGAACCCTCTGGCTAACTTGTGTTCTCCCTGCGCACCCCCTTCGAAATATTTTATTTTATTTTCGATACAAAACTCTTGTCCTTGGTAATAACATAATTCAAAATGTAGTCCAGAAAAAAATTCTAATGCCCCCCAATATCTTCCATAAAGTGTATCTTCCCCAATGATATTAAAAGCACTGGCTATTTTCATCCCATTCTTTTTTGCAATTATAACTAATAGCTTATTCGGCATAGTTTTAACTAATTCATAAAAAAAATATTTTTTTAAATAAGGTGTGGAGTTATGTAATCGATATGTCTCACAGTAACATTCATAAAAAAAATCTATATCCTCACTACTGATATTTTCACCTTGTTTTCGCTCTATACTAATCCCATTTGTTTCAATCTTTTTTCTTTCTTGTTTTATTTTCTTCCTTTTATTGTGCGAAAGAGTTTCAAGAAATTCGCTAAATTTTTCGTATGAGTTATTTTGCCACTTGAATTGGACGCCCTTTCTTGACAACCACCCCATTTCATTAAATAACTCATGGTCTTTTTTATTAGGAAATAAAATATGACATGAAGATATTTTATACTCTACTAGAATCTTCTCAATTGCCTTAATCATAGCTTTCTTAACTTCGCTATCTTTCGCTAAGACTCTAGAGCCAGTAAGCGGCGTAAATGGGATAGCAGATATCATTTTTGGATAATAATTTAAACCATGCTGCTGAAAAGCATCTGCCCAAGCATGATCGAAAACATATTCTCCATATGAATGCTCCTTTAAAAAAATAGGCATAAAGCCAATAATTTCATTATTTTTTTTTGCAATAATTGGGAAAGAAATCCAACCAGTATTTTCACCAACGGAGTTTGATTTTTCTAAAGCCTCAAAAAAATTTATATTTAAAAATGGTGAATTTGTATCAAATTGTTCAATTGATTGATTTAGCTCACTATAGCTAGAGCCTGAAATTATTTCTATCATGGATAGTTTGAGTTTAATTCAAAGACAAAGAAATTAAAAGCTATAGTTCTTTCTTAGCTGAAGCTTTCTCTAGAGAGGCTGCGGGATCTTGTTTATCTTTGTCTAAAGCTAAAGTATCTGATTCTTGATTATTGTTTCTTTCGTAACTTTTAGCTAAAAGTGCAATCTCATCTAAAGTAATAACATTATCATTGTCAATATCAACATCTCTAAACATTCTTGCAACCTGAGGAAGGCATTGAGTTGCCTCAAATACGTCTAAAGTATCATCTGAATCTGTATCACAAGCCAAGAATCTTAGTTCAACACTATCAAGCATCGCTCTTCTATTCTGCTCATAAATAGCATTATTTTTATCTTCAGCTCTTGAATATTCAGCCAGAGCATCTCGAATTTGGTCCAGATCACTTAATTCATATACAATTTCAGAATCAACTGTATTTAATTTATTTGATTTTACGTCAGCAAAGACATAATTTGAAATAAAAAGTACAAGTAAAAATAACAGTTTATTTTGAGATATTATATGCAAATGTAGTTTTCTTGCTTTCTATTGTCGGTTAAACAGTCTGCTATTTAAATGTTACCCAAATATTACAAAATTAATCAAAATTGTAACAATATTGTTACTATTCAATAGCGATTATACGAGTTAATATAACTAAACCATCATTCGGATTGAGTATTTTAAATGGCTGAAAAAAAACATGTACTTGTATTAATAGACGATGACCCTAAGATTCTTGAATTAACAGCTGCATATTTAAAAGATCAAACTTTTACTGTGCACACTGGGAAAAATGGTAAAGAGTTAGATGAAATTCTAAAAAAATATGAAGCCGATGTAATTATTCTTGATTTGATGATGCCAGAAGAGTCAGGATTACAAATATGCCAGCGCCTAAGAGTAAATGAAGTTGTTATTCCAATAATTATGCTTACTGCAAGAGGCGATGAAGTAGATCGTATAGTTGGACTAGAAATGGGTGCTGATGATTACCTTCCAAAACCTTTTAACCCTAGAGAATTATTAGCCAGAATCAATGCTATCATTAGGCGTAAAGAAACGTTTTCAAAAAAATTATCTTCAAAATCAACAGAATTTGGAGATTTTATTTTTGATATTCAAAATCGTAATCTATCCAAAGATGGTAAAAATATCTCAATTACGACAGGTGAGTTTGATTTATTAAAGGTTTTCACGGAAAGACCAAAGCAACCTTTATCAAGAGATCAAATAATGCAACTTGCTAAAGGGAAGGAATTGGATGTTTTCGATCGCAGTATAGATGTTCAAATATCAAGACTAAGAAAATTAATCGAAGATGATCCAAATAATCCAAAATATCTTCAAACTAAATGGGGATTTGGTTATATTTTCAATCCTGATGGTGAATGATAATTGAACTTCTTACCTAAAAAACTTTTATCTCGATTTGTGTTTCTTATAGCAACACTTTTAATTGTTAGCCAATTAGTATCCCTTAAAATATTTGATAATTTTGAAAGAGAGCCAAGAGCAAAAGCTCTTGCACAGGAAATTATTACAATAGTAAACTTCACTAAAGCATCTCTCTACGCAGCCGCCCCTTCAAAAAGAATCCAATTATTCAGGGAGATAAATAATATAGGTGATATAAAAATATATGCTGCTTATCCTTTCGAATCTATAGAACCCATTCCTGATGATCCATTCTTAAAATTAGTAGTTGAGAAAATAACTGCTAAAATTTCTCCGGGAAGTTTTGTTGCTATTAATCATTATGATATTCCTGGTGTATGGGTAAGCTTTGAAATTGATGGAGATATGTTTTGGGTGGTAGTCCCGAGACTTATAAGTGATAGACCATTCCCTTGGCATTGGGTTGGTTGGGGAATTTTAATCGCAATACTCGCAATTTCTGGTGCATATATTACAACAAAGAGAATTAGTCGACCTATTAATAACCTAATAAACGCTGCTGAAAAAATTAGAAATGGGCATCATGTAGAAAAACTTCCTTTAGATAGCGTTACAGAATTTAAAGAGCTTAGTGAAGCATTCAATGAAATGGCTGAGGTTTTATCTAAAGTCAGCAAGGAAAGGCAATTTCTTTTGGCAAGTGTATCTCATGATATTAGAACACCTCTGACAAGGTTAAGACTTGCTGCTGAAATGCTTCCCCCTAATTCTTCATCCTTAAAAGAAAGTCTTGAGCAAGACATTTTTGAGATTAATGATATCTTAAATCAATTTTTAGACTTTGCTAGAGGATTTCAAGATGAGCCTAAAACACCTATTAACTTAGGAAAGCTTTTAAAGAATATTCAAACTAAACATAAACGAATGGGTCAAAACTTTACTTTAAAAAAGAAGAATATTCGAACAGATGTTCCTAAAAAACTTTTTATTGATATTCGTCCACTAGCTTTTCAAAGATGTCTTGATAATTTAATAAATAACGCATTTTCCTACTCAAAAGGGAAAGTTATTTTAGAAGCATCACTCCTTGAAGAGAGTTTTACAATATCTATTATAGATAATGGGCCAGGAATTCCTGAGAATCAAAAATCAAAACTACTTTTACCATTTGAGAGGGTAGACGAAGCAAGGGGAAATGCAGGTGGAAGTGGTCTCGGATTAACTATTGCTGACAGAATCGTAAAGGCTCATGATGGGAAGCTAGAATTAATAAATCGTCCAGCAGGCGGATTAGATGCAAAAATAACTATTCCAATTATTAGCGCATAAGAATTAACTTCTTATTTAAACCAATTTAATTTTCTTCTTAGGCTTACAACCGATCCAATGATAATTAAAGCTGGTGATTTTATTTTTGATCTACTTACCTTTGATCTGATATTTGAAAGCTCTCCAATTAATACCTTTTGTTTCGAGGTAGTCCCACTTTCAATAATAGCTATTGGCATTTTTTTTATCATTCCATGTTGTATGAGTTTTTCCACTAACTCATTCAAACTTAATAAACCCATATAAATAACCAAAGTTTGATTTTCAACAATCAGTTTTGACCACTCAAAATCAATTGCTCCATCCTTAAGGTGGCCTGTCAAAAATAAGCAGCTTTGTGCATAATCACGGTGTGTTAAGGGAATTCCAGAATATGCAGCAATACCATTAGCAGCTGTTATTCCAGGAACAACTTGAAATAGAATTTTATTTTCCATCAAGCTTTCAATTTCTTCGCCACCTCTACCAAAAATAAAAGGATCCCCTCCTTTTAGGCGTAAAACTTTCTTACCTTGTTTGGCAAATTTTATTAATAAACTATTTATTTTATCTTGACTTAAAGTGTGTTGGTCTAGTTTTTTACCTGCATAAACTAAATCTGCATCTCTTCTAACTAGCTCTAAAATATTCTTAGAAACCAAATTATCATAAATACAAACATCACATTTCTGTATTAAATGGAGAGCTCTTATTGTTAGTAAATCTCTTTCACCAGGCCCAGCACCAACTAGATAAACCTCACCCGTTTTTTTATTCTTCATTCTCAATAAGAGCTTATTAAACAGTCTTAGATCTAGTTTTTTAGGTAGCAATATAAAGTTTTGTATATAGTCACTTTCAAAAAATTCTTCCCAGAAAATTCTCTTTTTAATAGTAGATTGAATTTTCTTTTTAACAATAGATCTCAAGTTACCGGAAAAGCTAACTAATTCAGCATATGATTGCGGTAGTAATATCTCTATTTTCTCTCTTATCTTTCTTACTAGCACTGGAGCCTTTCCGCCACTCGATATTGAAACCACCAAAGAATCTCTTTCAACTATTGAGCCCATTGTAAATGTAGATAATTTAGGCTGATCAACTACATTAATGAGTATACTTTTTTGTTGAGCATAAGTTGATATTTGTTTGTTTGTTTTGGCGTTGTTTGTAGCCGCAATTATTAAAACAGGTGTTTTTAAATCACTTTCATGAAAGCTTTTTTGTATTATTTTATGATCATATTTAATCAAAAGCTCTTTTAAATCTTTACAAATTTTTCTTGAAATGACTGTTATTTTAGGATCTGCCTTAATTAAAAGTTTTACTTTGCGTAAAGCAATATCCCCTCCCCCTATAACAGTTACAGGTTTTTCTTTTAAATTTATAAATATTGGGAAACTTTCCATTACAAAATGTTACTCTATTCAGCTGTTTATATACAGTATCAGTTAAAAAACCATTAAAAAAAGCTATAATTACTTTTTTAAACTTAATTTGAAAAGATAAATGGGAAAAAAAGTATTTATAAAAACTTTTGGATGTCAAATGAATGAATATGACTCTGAAAAAATTAATGACGTGTTAACAAGTGAAAATAAGCTTGTTCAAACAACTGAACAAAAAGATGCAGACCTTATTGTTTTAAATACATGCTCAATTAGAGAAAAAGCTGAGGTTAAAGTTTATAGCGATCTTGGACGAATTCGAAAATTAAAAGAATCTAACCCAAACCTAAGAATTGCGGTTGGTGGATGTGTTGCAAGCCAAGAAGGTGTTAACATTATCAAAAAAGCTCCTTACGTTGATATAGTATTTGGTCCTCAAACACTTCACCGACTTCCCGACCTTCTTAAAGCAAGAGAAGAAAATGGTAAGCCACAAATAGATATATCATTTCCAGAAATTGAAAAATTTGACTATCTCCCTTCATCCAGCTCTGTAGGGCCATCTGCAATGGTTTCGGTAATGGAGGGTTGTAGTAAATACTGTTCTTTTTGTGTCGTTCCATATACCCGAGGTGAAGAAGTGTCCCGCCCTATGAATGACATTTTAAAAGAAATTATCAACTTAACATTAAAGGGTGTAAGTGAAATTACCCTACTTGGTCAAAATGTTAATGCATATAGAGGTTTGATGAAAAATGGAGAAATGGCTGACTTCGCAACCTTAATAGAGTATGTTTCCGAAATAAGTGAAATTAAAAGGATTCGCTTTAGTACAAGTCATCCAAATGAAATGAACGATGCTTTAATAGATTGCTTTAAAAATACAGATAAATTAGCTAAAATGCTTCACCTACCAATTCAAGCAGGATCCGACAAGGTATTGTCAGCAATGAAAAGAAATTATACGATCTTAGAATATAAATCCATTATAAAAAAATTGAGAAAAAAATGTCCGGAAATATCAATTACTTCAGATTTTATTGTTGGATTTCCTACTGAGACTTTAAAAGATTTTAATTCTACAAAGTCACTTATGACCGAACTAGAGTTTGATTACTCTTATAGCTTTATTTATAGCCCTCGCCCTGGAACGCCAGCATCCTATTTGGAAGACTTAACTCCATATGAAGAGAAATTAGAGCGACTACATGAACTTCAAACACAAAATATATATCAAGGTGAGGTTCTTACAAAAAAAATGCTGGGTACAACCCAAAGGATTCTAATAGATAGTATGTCCAAAAGAAAGCCGAGTGTATTAATTGGTAAAACAGATAATAATAGAGTGGTTGAAATTGAAGGGCATCAATCATTATTAAACCAATTCGTTAAAGTCAAAATTAACAAAATTTTAGATAAAAATATTCAAGGCATAATTCTTAATTGATTAAAAAAAACTTAAAGCTGCCTGATGATGATAATAATAAGTTATCAAATTTATGTGGTCCTTTTGATGAAAATCTAAAGCAGATTAGTACTGGCCTCGAGATTGAAATTAGCCGAAGAGGCTCAAGTTTTATTCTTAATGGAAATAAGAATAATACGGAGCTTGGTTATAATCTAATAAAAGATTTTTATAGTAAATCAAATAAGCCAATTAATCCTGAAGATATACAGCTTAGCTTAGTTCAGGTAAATAAAATAAATCATTCAGATCAACAAAAATCTCCACAGCTTTTAACAAAACAAAATGAGCTTCAAGGCCGAACTCCTAGACAGATTGAATATTTACAAAATATCCAGCATGAAGATATTAATTTTGGAATAGGCCCTGCTGGAACGGGAAAAACATACCTAGCTGTTGCATCAGCAATTGATGCCCTTAATCGTGAAAAAGTTAAAAGAATTGTTTTGGTTCGACCTGCAGTTGAAGCTGGGGAAAGATTAGGCTTTCTTCCAGGTGATTTAGCTCAAAAAGTTGACCCATATCTAAGGCCTCTTTATGATGCTTTATATGATTTAGCTGGATATGATAACGTTACAAAAATGTTTGATAAAGGTATTTTAGAGGTGGCGCCACTTGCTTACATGAGAGGAAGAACTCTAAATAAAAGCTTTATAATTTTAGATGAGGCACAAAATACGACGCCCGAACAAATGAAAATGTTTTTAACCAGGATTGGCTTTGGAACAAAAACAGTAATAACAGGAGATGTAACCCAAATCGATTTAGCCAAAGGCCAATTAAGTGGGTTAATTGAAATACAAAAAATTCTAAAAAAAATTAAAGGGATTGAATTTACTCAATTCACAGCCGAAGATGTCGTAAGGCATCCACTAGTTCAGAAAATAATTGTTGCATATGAAAAATATGAAAAGTAATTTTACATGTGCCCTCCCTGACAGAAGTAGGCCACAAAAAGATAATATTTCTATCTGCATCCAAGACACTCTTCACAAAAATAAAATATTAAAACTAAGAGATTGTAGACTTTGGTTAAGCTCCATATTTCAAAAAAATTCTAGCATTACAATTAGAATTGTTGATAAAAAAGAATCTGAATCTTTAAACTATAGTTATCGGAATCAAAAAAAACCAACTAATATCTTATCTTTTATGCTTTCTGAAAATCCTGTAATCGGAGATATTATTCTTTGTCATCCAGTTATTAAAAATGAAGCAAGTAATCAGAATAAAAAAATTCAATCCCATTATGCTCACCTTTTAATTCATGGTTATCTTCATCTTTTAGGCTATAGTCATGATAAGAAATTAGATGCTGATGAAATGGAAAAAAAAGAAATTCAAATTTTAAAGAAATATGGATTTCAAAATCCCTATATAAATAGTTAAAATTTTATTATATGAAAAAGAAAAAAACTGAACTCATAAAAAAAATAAAAAATTATTTGCTCAAGCCAAAAGATAAAGAGCAACTCGCAGACATTTTAAAATCTGCATTTGATAAGAATATGATGGACTCTGACGCTTTAATGATGCTTGAAGGGGTATTAAATGTATCTGAAATGCATGTAAGAGACATAATGATTCCAAGATCACAAATGGATGTTATTGATATTTCAAAAAAAATTGAAGAATTTATACCTTTTGTAATTCAGACAAGTCACTCACGCTTCCCTGTAATTGAAGAAAATGTTAACAATGTTATTGGAATCCTTTTAGCTAAAGACCTCTTAAGATTTACCTCAGGTGATGAGTTTGAGGTACGTGATAATTTAAGGCCTGCAATTTTTGTTCCAGAATCAAAACGTCTTAATGTTCTACTTAAAGATTTTAGAACTAACCGCAATCATATTGCTATTGTAGTAGATGAATATGGCGGTGTTGCTGGCATGGTAACAATCGAAGATGTTTTAGAACAAATTGTTGGTGATATTGAAGATGAATTTGATTACGATGAAACCGAAGACAATATTATTCAAGACCAAGACAGGCAATTTAGAGTAAAAGCCAGCACTGAAATATCAGACTTTAACAATTATTTTGCTACAGAATACAGTGACGAAGAATTTACGACAATTGGTGGTTTAGTTACTCAAAAATTTGGCTACCTTCCTCAAAGAAATGAAAAAGTTTCATTTGATGGATTTGATATTGAGATTTTAAGGGCTGATAGCCGTCAAATTCATTCCATTCTTATTAGAATTAACTTACCAAATCCCAAAAGTTAGATTTTTTGAACTAACCACCAATTACAACACTCATAGGAAAGGTATTTAAACAAATAGAGAGTAAATATGAAATATTTAATAGTCATCCTTTTCTTTTTTAACTGGACATTATCTTTTGCAAACCATCATGAAAATGATGAAAAGGTAGACGAAAATCCTATCATGACTGAACTTCCAACAATGGATATTAAATTCGTAGAGAAAATTGGAATCTTAACTCCAGATGAAATTCTTAATATCCTAGGTGAGCCAGCAAAAAGAATAGAGTTAAAAATGAAATCAAGCAATAATGTGATTGCAAGGACATGGTATTACCATAATATTAACACCGATGAAAATGGTAAATACTTCCCAACAACAGAGTTAGACATTGTGGATGGTTATGTTGAATCTGTTGTATTCATGAATGACGTTGATGAAACAACTACTATTGAAGCAAAAAAATATGATGTTGAGAGGCCTAATAGCGTTTTCTAGACTAGTCGTTAAGCTTTATTAAAGTTAAAGTACTATTTTGTTTATATATAAGATAGTGCATTTATGATCTTTCAAGTTATTCTCCGCAAATACCTAATACCTTTTTTACTAGGTGCGACTTCAGTTCTTGCTTTCGCACCTTTTGAATTTTCCCCACTTATATTTTTATCAATCATTGGGCTTCTTTATGTAACAAATAAAAAAGAATCAGCAATTATAAAAAGCTTCATATTTGGAAGTGGTTTTTTTGTTGTTGGTATTTATTGGATTTATATATGCTTACAACAATTCGGAGGAATGCCCTCTTTTATAGCTCTATTTTCAACATTGGTCTTATGTTTGTTTCTTGCCCTTTTCTTCTTGCCCTTTTCTTTATTTAGCCAATATAAAAATAACGTATTTTTTATACCAGCTTTTTTTACTTTAATTGAGCTATTAAGAAGTATTATATTTACTGGATTCCCATGGCTTTCACTTGGTTATACTCAAGTGCCACATAGCCCCTTAATTGGTTATTTACCAATCCTTGGTATTCATGGAATTTCATTTCTAGTTGTACTCTCATCTGTTTTAATTTTTCAATTATTTAGAAAAAATTCAAAAAAACTATATTTAATAATCTTTCTTATTGTTATTTGGGGAGCTGGTCAATATCTTAAAAGTATTGAATGGTCAAAGCCTATAGGAGAAACCGTAAGCACTTCCCTAATTCAAGGCAATATTTCTCAAGATAAAAAATGGAATAAAAATATGATTAACGAATCACTTGATCGTTATCAGAAACTAATACTTGATAGTGATGCTTCTTTAATTGTTCTTCCTGAAACCTCTATACCAATTGAGACCCATAAAATACCTAAAAGTTTTATGAAAAAAATCAAAGGCCATATTGCACATAACGATGGGCATATTATTTTGGGAGCAATTGAAGCATCTATAGATGGGCACTATAATTCAGCATGGCTAATAGGAAAAGACTATGAAGCACTTTATCGTAAAAATCACCTTGTTCCATTTGGTGAATTTATACCCTTCGAAAAATATTTAGGGTATGTTTATCAAAATTGGCTTAATATTCCTTTTGCTAATTTAAGTAGAGGAAAACAAAAATCAGTAGCTTTATTTAAAATCAAAGGTTTGGGTTACGCAATAAATATATGCTACGAAGACGTTTTTGGTAATGAGATTGCTTGGCATGACAAATACATTAGCGAACCTAATGTTTTAGTCAATATAAGTAATGATGCTTGGTATGGTAAATCCATTGCAGCTGAACAGCATTTACAAATCTCTCAAGCAAGAGCAATTGAAAATAAAAGAATGATGATAAGATCAACCAATACTGGTGTAACCGCCTTTATTGACAGAGATGGGAAGGTTTTAAAGAAATTACCGCAATTTACCTCTGGGGGGCTTAAACATGATGTCCAGGGCTATAGTGGAACTACCCCTTATATGTTATTCAATAATCTTATAATTTATTTCTTATGCATTCTAATCTTATTGCTATATTTTAGAATGAGTATTTTTCTCAATTTTAAAAAATTATTCTTTAAGTAAAATTTTTGTTAGCACCTAATTCTTTGATGTGCTTCAAAAAAGCAGTAAAATGCAAGCTAATTACAAAACATAAAATATGAAACTAACTTTCCAAGAAATTATTTTTAATCTTCAAGAATATTGGAGTAACAATGGGTGTGCCATAATTCAGCCATACGATATGGAAGTTGGTGCTGGAACGTCTCATACAGCAACTTTTCTAAGATCTATTGGGCCTGAGCCATGGCAAGCTGCTTATGTACAACCTAGCAGAAGACCAAAGGATGGTCGCTATGGAAAGAATCCAAATAGACTTCAACATTACTATCAATTTCAAGTAGCATTAAAACCATCACCCGAAAATATAGTCGATTTGTACATGAAATCTCTAGAAAATCTTGGGTTTGACCTTAAAAAGAATGACGTGAGATTGGTTGAAGATAACTGGGAAAATCCAACTTTAGGCGCCTGGGGTTTAGGGTGGGAAGTTTGGCTTAATGGTATGGAGATTACCCAATTTACCTATTTCCAACAAGTAGGAGGCATTGCTTGCAAACCCATTACTGGAGAAATTACTTATGGGTTAGAAAGATTGGCAATGTATGTTCAGGATGTGGATAGTATCTACGATATACAATGGACTAAAAATTTAAAGTATGGGGATGTATTTCTTCAAAATGAAATTGAACAAAGTGCTTACAACTTTGAGCATAGTGATTCAGAATTTCTACTAACTGCTTTTTCATCGCATGAAAAACAGGCGAGCTACTTAGTTGAAAATAACTTAGCTCTTCCAGCTTATGAGCAAGTTTTAAAAGCAGCTCATACATTTAACTTGCTAGATGCTAGAGGAGTTATTAGCATAACTGAAAGAGCCGATTATATTGGTCGAATTAGAGTTCTTTCGCGTTTAGTGGCTAATTCGTATTTAGAAAGCAGAAAAAAATTAGGCTTTCCTCTTGCAGACTCAAAACATGCAGAAGAAGTTATAGCATCTTTAAATTCCAAAAGAGAGAAAAATTGAAATTAGATACGCTACTTATTGAATTCATAACTGAAGAATTACCTCCTATTTCACTTAAAGAATTAGGAGAAAAATTTGGACAATTAATTACAGAAGGATTACAAGAACAAAACCTCATCAAACATGATGATATGAGAATTTTTTCAACACCTAGAAGGCTTGGAGTTAAAATATTAAATGTTGCAGAGAAAAGTGAAAATCAAAAAAAATTAATCAAACTTATGCCGGCTAAAATTGGTTTTAATGAGCAAAGTGAGGCCACACAAGCTTTATTAAAAAAACTGCAATCCCTCAATGAAACTGATGAAGCTATATCAAGAATAAAAAAAGAAGATGAGAAGGGCCAGCAAATTTTATATCTTGAAAAAGATATTGCCGGGATAAATCTTGAAGATATTTTGTCTGAAATAATCAATAATTGCATTAATCAACTACCTATTAAAAAAATGATGTCTTATCAATTAGAAGATGGCTGGACTTCTGTAAATTTTATAAGGCCTATAAAAAACTTACTTATACTCCATGGTAAAAAAATACTAAAAGTATCGTCACTTGGTTTCGAAGCTAATAATCAATCATTTGGACATCGTTTTGAATCTAAAGAAAAAGTATTAAATATTGATCATGCAGATAATTATGAAAAAATATTATTAAAAACTGGTGGGGTTATCGCAAATTTTGATCAAAGAAAAGAAAAAATATATGCAGATATTATTTTAGCTGCTAAATCATTTAAAGAAGAACTTCATATCATTGATGATGAGGCTTTATTGAATGAAGTTACTGCTTTGGTTGAAATGCCAAATATACTGACTGGCTCATTTGAGAAAAGATTTCTAAAAGTCCCTCAGGAATGCCTTATTTTAACCATGAAAGTTAATCAAAAGTATTTCCCATTGTTTGATAAAAGTAACCATCTTACCAATCACTTCATAATAGTTTCAAATCTAACACCAAAAGATTCAACAAGCATAATACAAGGTAATGAAAAAGTTATTCGGCCTAGACTTGCTGACGCTGAATTCTTTTTTGAACAAGATAAAAAACAATCGCTTAAGTCTCTTTCAAAAAAACTTGGCTCTATCATTTACCATAATAAATTAGGTACTCAAGCAGAAAGAGCTAATAGGGTCGCAGCAATATTAAAATATATTGCTGAGGAGCTTAAATTTAAAGATAATATTAATTATAAAGACTTTGCATTAATCTCCAAGGCAGATCTTTTAAGCCTTATGGTTAGTGAATTTCCAGGGCTTCAAGGTGTAATGGGAGCAATATATGCTTCTAAAGATGTTCAATTTAAGAATATAGCATCAGCAATTGAAGATCATTACAAGCCAAGATTTTCAGGGGATTCATTACCAAGAGATTCATTTGGTGACTATACTGCTTTAGCGGAGAAATTTGAAACTCTGATTGGACTATTCTCAATTAACGAACAACCAACTGGAGATAAAGACCCATTTAGTTTAAGAAGAAATGCTATTGGAATAATACGAATAATAATAGAAAAGAATATTGCACTTAATTTTTCAGATTTAATTGATAAACATACGCCAAAAGATAAAAAAGATGCAGGGGATAGTTTAAAAACTTTTATTTATGAAAGATTATCTAATTATCTTAAAGATAAAAATTTTACTTCGAATGAAGTTGATGCTGTTATTTCTTCAAGGCCTTATTATCTAAATGATATTATTAGTAAATTAGAGGCTATTAAGAAATTTAGTGCCTTAGAACAATCTAAAGATCTTGCTTCAGCAAACAAAAGAGTTTCAAATATACTTAAAAAGTTTACTGGGTCAATTGAAAAAGTAGATGAATCACTTTTAGAGGAGGTTGAAGAAATTCAACTTTTCAAAACTATAACCAAACTTAACCCTATAATAATTGAGGCCTTAAAGAAAAAAAATTTTATTGGGGCCTTAAATTCATTAGTTGATTTAAAAAATCCCATTGACCAATTTTTTGAGAATGTTATGGTTAATTCTGAAAATGAAAAAATAAAAATTAACAGACATAATTTATTAAAACAACTACATATTTCTTTAAACAGTGTGGCTGATATTTCCAAATTGGCTCATTAAAATAAATGAAACTTGTTATCTTAGATAGAGATGGAGTGATAAATCAAGACAGTGTACATTACATTAAGAACCCTAATGAGTGGATTCCTATTCCAGATAGCCTAGAATCAATTGCTCGATTAAATCAATACGGATTTAGCGTTATCATTGCAACTAATCAATCAGGTATAGGAAGAGGTTTGTTTGATATCGAAACAATGAATGCAATTAATAAGAAAATGTTGGATTTACTAGGTCAAGTCGGTGGCCATATTGATGCAATTTTTTATTGTCCACATACTGAAGATGCAAACTGTAAATGTCGTAAACCTAAATCTGGAATGCTTGAAGAAATAAGCACCCGTTTTAGTACTAGCCTAAAAAATATTCCTGCTATTGGCGACGCACCTCGAGATTTAGAAGCTTATCAATCTGTTGGCGCCCAACCAATCTTAGTTAAAACTGGAAAAGGTGAAGAAACACTTGCAAACAAATTTTATCCAAAAAATACATGGATTTTCAATAATCTTTCAGAAGCAGTTGATAAGATACTTAAAAAATAAATGATTTTATTGAGATCCTTCATTTTTCAAATAGGTATGTGGACTTTTACAATTCCCTTCACAATTCTTGCAATTTTAACCTTCCCTTTATCGCCGATTACTCGTTATAAATTTATCTCTTTATGGGCTAAGACAATATTATTTTGGCTTAAGATATCTTGTAATATAAATTTTAAAATTAAGGGGCTTGAAAATATACCGAAAAAGCCATTTATGGTTCTATCCAAACATCAGTCAGCTTGGGAAACTCTTGCGTTTCAAAAAATTTTTCCACCACAAGTTTGGGTCCTTAAAAGAGAGTTGTTATGGGTTCCTTTTTTTGGTTGGGGATTGTCTATGACGTCTCCTATCGCAATAAATAGAAAAGCAGGAAAAAAAGCTTTAGAGCAAATGTTAAAACAGGGTATTGATAGAATAAAGAAAGGATTCTGTATTATTATTTTTCCAGAAGGCACTAGAATCAAACCAAAAGAAATTGGTAAATATCATATTGGTGGGGCTTGGTTAGCGACAAAAGCTAAAATAAACATAGTCCCTGTGGCCCATAATGCTGGCTATTTTTGGCCTAAAAATTCATTCATAAAAAAACCAGGAGAAATTACCGTATCAATAGGTTCAGCTATTAATGTATCAGGCATTACACCAGAAGAAGCAAATAAACTCACTAAAGATTGGATTGAATCTGAGATGTTAAAAATAAATGTTTAATCTATCTGGCACCAAACAACTAAAGCTCACTGATGGATCCTGTATTAATTATGAATTAATAAAAAAATATAGACGTACTGTCAGTTTAAAGATTACACCGAAAGGCCTCATTGTTAATGCCCCAATCTTAATGACAAACTATAAGATTGATCAATTACTTCAAAAAAAATCTAAATGGATTCAGAGAAAATTATTACTAACCTCTCATAATGAAGAGCCTTTTGAAATTCAGAATGGGGAAAAATTTAAAATTTTTGATAAAGAACTGATAATTAGATTGAGAGTAGGAGAAAATAATATATCTATTGAGGGGGATCAATGCTCTGTAAGCTTTAAGAATTTATCAGACCGCCTTAAATTAAAAAAAAATTTCCTAATTTGGATAAAAAAATATGCTCTTAAATATTTCACTCAAAGAGTTGAAGATTTATGCAAAAAAAATAATTTAAAAGTCCAAGCCACATTAATATCAAATGCGAAAACTAGATGGGGAACTTGTAACAGTAGAAAAGAAATCAGGCTAAACTGGCGATTAATTCAATCGCCTCAATTTGTAATTGATTATGTAATATGTCACGAATTGTCTCACTTAAAATTTATGAATCATTCAAGTGACTTCTGGCAACAAGTCCAATTATTATTTCCTAATTATAAGGAAGCAAAATTGTACCTAAAAGAAAATGAGTTTAAGCTCTATAGAATAGACTAAATCAGCTTCTCAATGTCCTCAACAATTAATTTAATTTCTGAACCATATGGATGACGCACCCTAATTTTTCCCTCTTTATCCAGCAAATATAAGCCGGATGAATGATCAATCGTATAAGAGCCTCCTTGTACAACTTTTTTTCTATAAACTTTAAACTGCTGTGTAATTTTTTCAATACTTCCCTCAGTGCCAGTAAGTCCAATAAAAGAAGAATCGAAAGAAGGTATGAATTCGCTTAATAACTCTGGAGTATCCCTCTCAGGATCAAGTGAAATAAACAAAACTTCTAATTGATTTGAATTTTTTCCCAGCTCCGATTTAATATTTTTAAGCTCAATCATTGTCGTAGGGCATATGTCAGGGCAACTAGCAAATCCAAAAAAAATTGCGACAACTTTACCTTTAAAATCTTTTATAGTTTTTTCTTCACCTTTATGTGAAGTCAGTTCAAAATACGAATCTAATTTAGCTTCTGTTAAATTTGATCCATTAAAAATAAAATTATTGTCCGAACAAGACAATAAAGTTGATAATAGTAGTAAAATAACAAAAAATTTATTCATATATAATTTCTTAAAAGTTGATTTTCATTTTATCATGCTAACTAAAAGTCATTCAGGGTATCCTTGGATAAGACAAAGAAATTTATTAAAAGTTTAAAGGGGCATTATGGCAACACCACAGACAATGAAAGATCGTGATGGGCTTATCTGGTTTAATGATAAGTTTGTACCTTGGCGCGAAGCAAAAACTCACGTACTTACGCATACACTTCACTATGGTTTAGGTGTTTTCGAAGGGGTAAGAGCATACGAAACAAAAAAAGGTGCTGCCATTTTTCGATTAGAAGACCATACAAAAAGATTATTCAATTCTGCCCATATAGTAGGAATGAAAATACCTTTTGATGCTGCTAAAATAAATAAAGCTCAAAAAGAATCAATCAGTAAAAATAATTTAAAGTCGGGCTATATCCGCCCTATGGCTTTTTATGGTGCAGAGGCAATGGGCATTTCTGCAAAAGAACTATCTACAAATGTAATAGTTGCCGCATGGAATTGGGGAGCTTATATGGGTCAAAAAGCTCTTGAATCTGGTATTAAGGTTAAAACATCATCATTTTCAAGGCATTATGTAAATAGCACAATGACTAAAGCTAAAGCTAATGGAAATTATATGAATTCAATAATAGCCCATCAAGAAGCAACTAGTGATGGTTATGATGAAGCATTGCTTTTAGATACTCAAGGTTTTATTGCCGAAGGCACTGGAGAAAATATTTTTATAGTTAAACATGGGAAGTTATATACACCAACCCTAAGTAGTGCTTTAGAAGGTATTACTAGAGATACCGTTATCACTATCGCAAAAGATCTAAATGTTGAAGTTATTGAAAAAAGTATTACGCGTGATGAGGTATATACAGCTGATGAAGCATTTTTCACTGGAACTGCGGCAGAGGTTACACCAATTAAAGAGCTTGATAAAAGACTCATTGGAAAAGGTAAAAGGGGATCTTTAACTGAAGAGATACAAAAAATTTATTTCGATACTGTTAAAGGAATCAATTCACATTATGCACACTGGCTAACTTATATTGATTAAAAGTAATTAATATATAAAAATGTTACCGCTAAGTGTCTTCCAGTGTTCTACTCTGCTAAAAATTGAGATGCATGAATTAATTCCAACTGTCATGATAGCTATAATCAAAATCTGAATTTGTAGGCATAGATCTAATAATCGCTTCCATTCTCAGGTTTTGACTATTAGTAAAGATTGAATAATTTTTCTCATTTGATTTGTTTTGTAAAGAAAACTTTTTTAATTCTCTTGCTACCTGTTTAGCAACAGCCAAACCTGTATCGATTATTTTAACTTCGGCTCCCATTCTATTTTTAATTAGCTCTCGAATAAAGATATAATGAGTGCACCCTAAAACAATAGTATCAACTTTTCTTTCAATTAATGGATCTAAATACTTTTGAATTAAAAGTTTTGTAGATAAATCATTAACTTTCCCTTGCTCTATAAGCTCAACCAATCCAGGACATGGCTGCGTATAAAATTCTATATCACCTGAATAAGCATCCAATAATGCGGAAAATTTTACGCTCTCTAATGTTCCATTAGTTGCTAAGATACCGACTTTTTTACAAATAGTTGCTTTAGTGGCTGGCTTTATTGCAGGTTCCATACCGATAATTGGAACGTGATATATTTGACGAAGCTCTTTAATAGCGGCAGCAGTCGCAGTATTACACGCAACTACAATTAACTTTGCGGATTTTTTTTTAATTAAGTAATTAATAGCAGTTCTAGATCTTTCTAAAATCACACCATTACTTTTCATTCCATAAGGCGCATATAAAGAGTCTGCAACGTAAGCTAAACTTTCATTGGGAAGCAAGCTTTGAATGTGCGACATTACTGATATACCCCCTACTCCAGAGTCAAAAATTCCAATTGGTTGTGTTTTTTTCATTCTATTACTAATTATAGAGATAAAATCAATAAAGAAAGTAGGTTAATGTAGAATAATAAAATGGAAAATTATGGCAAATAGGCTAACAAAAATATATACACGCACTGGCGACCAAGGGAAAACTGGGCTTGCTGATGGTTCTCGGGTAGATAAATTCCATGCTCGTATTGAATCTTTAGGGAATATTGATGAATTAAACTCAATTATTGGAATTCTTCTCACAGAAAAATTACCGAGCGATAAGAAAGCTATTCTTGAGAGAATACAACATGATTTATTTGATATTGGTGGGGAATTATCAATACCAAACCATACAAAAATAGATGATAAAAAAGTTGATTTCCTTGAAAACAGTCTTGACGATATGAATAATGAATTACAGCCTTTAAAAGAATTTATTTTACCCGGTGGCTCCAAGACTTCTTCCTATTGCCACTTGGCTAGAACAGTTTGCAGGAGAGTTGAAAGAGATTTATTTAAATTAGCCCAAACTGATAAAGTAAATGAAGCCTCCCTTAAATATATTAATCGCCTATCTGATACACTCTTCGTATTAGCAAGATTTTTAAACAAAATTAATCAGTTCAACGATATTTTTTGGAAAAAAGATATTTAATAATCACAATTCATGAATAGTAATCTTCTGCATGTCTTCCAAAAGAAAATTCACTCATTTTTTAAATCAAAAAGAATTAATCATGAGCTAATAAGTGATTCAGCTTTAGATACGCTAAAAATACTTAAAAAAAATAACTTTGATGCTTTTATAGTAGGTGGTGCAATTCGTGATATCTTGATGGATTATAAACCTAAAGACTTCGATATTGCGACCAATGCAACTCCAGAGCAAGTTAGATCAATTTTTAAAAAATCAAGAATTATTGGGAGAAGATTTAAACTTGTTCATGTAATTTATGGTCGTGAGATTATTGAGGTCTCAACATTCAGAGCAAAACCGCGCCAAAAAATACAAATGTCGAATGGGGTTTTAAAAGATAATGAATATGGCTCTATCAAGGAAGATGCTGAAAGAAGAGATTTTACCATTAATGCACTTTATTACGATGTTGAAGATAAAAATCTAATTGATTTCTATGGTGGTTTAAGAGACATACAAGATAATCAATTGCGCCTTATTGGTAAGCCTAAGTTACGCTACAAAGAAGATCCGATTCGAATTTTGAGAGCTATTCGTTTCGCAGCAAAATTAAAAATGGAAATCCATAGTGAAACTCTAAATGAAATTAGAAGCTCTATAGACCTCCTTAAATCTATTCCCTACTCTCGTTTATTTGATGAAGTTATGAAGTTCTTTTTAACAGGCCATGCTCAAGAAAGTATGGTTCTATTTAAGAAATATAATTTAAGTAATATTTATTTTCCATCTTTAGAGAATAATAATAAAATTTTTAATAACTTTCTATTACAGGCGCTTGAAAATACAGACCTACGAATTAAAAATGATCAATCTGTAAACCCAGGATTTTTATTAGCAGTGTTCTTATGGCACGATGTTGATAAATTGTTTAAAAAATATAAAAAAAAATTTCCTCATCCATCTTTAGCCCTTAATAAAGCAATTGATGATGTATTTTATGAGCAAGCAAGAATTTTTCCGATACAAAAAAGATTCTCGATTGCAATGAGTGAAATTTGGAGGCTACAACCAAAATTTAACAGTACATCATCAAAAAAAATCTACAGGCTTTTAGGCCACCCAAGGTTTAGAGCTTCTTATGACTTTTTATTACTCCGATGTCAAACTTTAGAAATTTCTGAATCTATAGGTTTGTGGTGGACTAAATTTATTGAATCAAATAAGGAGAATCAAGATTTTCTTATTACTAATAAAAAAACATTCAAATAATGAATAATATTTTTATTGCTTTAGGAAGTAACCTAGGAAATCCAAAAGAACAGGTTAAAAATGGAATTTTATCTATTAAAAAAATAAATGGGATTAAAATCTTAAGCGAATCAAATCTATACGAAACTCCACCAGTAGGGATCTTAGATCAACCCAATTTTATTAACGCTGTTATAAAGATTCATTCGAACCTTAACCCTTACAAGCTACTTGATAAACTTTTAAAAATTGAAAATATCGCTGGTAGAATCAGAGTTGGTAAAAATGGGCCTAGAATCCTAGATTTAGATATTCTCCTGTTTAATGATTTAATTCTAAATGGAAAAAATTTAACTATTCCTCACCCAAGGATGCACGAGAGGCTTTTTGTGTTGATGCCATTAAAAGATATCGATGAGAATATTGTGATTCCAAATCATGGTGCAATAAAGCATATAATAAATAAACTAGCTCCGGAAAATATTAACAGGATTGAATAGTTTGAATATTTTTAACAAATACCCATACATCGTTGTTGAGGGTCCAATAGGATGTGGAAAATCAACTTTAGCTAAACTTTTATCCAATAAATATGGCGCTAATATGTTTACGGAAAAAGCAAACCGAAATCCTTTTCTACCAAAATTCTATGAAGATATGAAGCATTATGCTTTATCAACCCAACTTTTCTTTCTTTTTCAGAGGGCTGAGCAAATTAATGAGCTTAATCAACAAGATTTTTTTAAAAGTGGAATAATTGCTGATTTTTTTCTACAAAAAGATCCCATCTTTGCAAACCTTAATTTAGACAATGAAGAACTAAAACTATATACTCAAATTTATAATCACCTTCATCCCAAAACTCCTACCCCAGACTTAGTTATATATCTTCAAACACCTGTCGACCTATTAAGGAAGCGTGTAGAAAAAAGAAATATCCCATATGAACAAAAAATTTCCACTGAGTACCTTGAAAAAATTGCAGAATCTTATAGTAACTATTTTCATAATAACCATCAATCTAGAGTTTTAATTATCAACAATGAGAACATCGACCTGTTGGAAGATAAATCAGCATTAAATATACTAATAGAACGAATTAATCAAATTAATAGTGTAAGAGAGTTTTTTAACCCAAAATTAATATAATTATGCGTAATCTAAAAAAATTATTTAGTAAAAAAAATATTGCTATTATTACTTGTTATGATGCAACTTTTGCTTCTTTTTTGTCTAATGCTGGTTGTGATGCTCTTTTAGTTGGAGATTCTTTAGGTGTCCTGATAAAGGGTCAATTATCTACACGTGAAGTTAAAATGAACGAGGTTATCTATCATACAGAATCTGTAAGACGAGGGGCACCTGTTATACCAATAATTAGCGATATGCCAATTAATTCATTTCTTAATAAAAATATGGCATTGAAAAATGCAAAGTTACTTATTAGAGCAGGTGCTGATATAGTTAAAATTGAAGGGGATGACAATATCCTCGAAATTGTTAAACATTTAAGTAAGCATAAAATTCCAGTTTGTGGGCACATTGGGTCTATGCCTCAAATTAATAAAATTCAAAAATCAGTTAATGATAATTTACTTACTAAAGCGAAAAATCTTGAAGATGCCGGTTTAAAGATGATTGTAATGTCAATGACTTCATCATCTAATGATAAAAATATTACTAATCAGCTATCAATTCCTACTATAAGCTTTAGATCTTCATCTTTCTGTGATGGGGAAGTTGAATTGCTATATGATTTACTTGGCATTACAACAGCATCTCTTTCCAATAATAAAAATGATGGTAAAAAAATAATGCCATTAAATATGATTAATAAATTAAAAAAATTTATTAGAAAAATTCATAATCGCAAGATTCAATGAAGATAATTCAATCGTCACTAGAACTTAAAGAAAATTTAAATAAGTTAGAAAATATTTTTCTAATTCCAACTATGGGTAATTTGCACGAAGGTCATATATCTTTAATAAAAGAAGCTAAAAAATTATCCGACAATATCATTCTCACAATCTTTATTAACCCTATTCAATTTAACTCAAAAAATGATCTTGAAAGTTATCCAAGGACACTGAGTCAAGATATAGATGCGTTAAAAGGTACTGGTGTATCAATACTCTTCAACCCTTCTGCAAAAGATATTTACCCAACAAACCCGAATCTTCTGTACAAAATGCCTATTATTTCTAATGAACTATGTGGTGAAACCAGAACAGATCATTTTAAGGGTGTGATTACAATTATTGACAGACTGTTTAAGTTAATAAAACCATCGTATGCCATTTTTGGGAAAAAAGATTATCAACAGTTATATTTAATTAAAAGGTTTGTCTTTGATTCTAAATTACCTATAAAAATTATAGAGGCACCAACTATTAGAAATATAAATAATCTTGCACTAAGTTCTAGAAATAGCCTTCTTAATAATAAAGATATTAATAATGCAGTGGAGTTATATAAAAAACTTAAAATATGTGCTGAATCTGTATTAAATGGAGTAAAAATTCATGATGCTGAACTTATAGCCAAAAAAGAATTAGCTAAAGAAGGTTGGAAAATAGATTATTTCGAAATAAGAAGGCAAGCTGATCTAAAAAAACCAAGTTATAATGATTCAAAATTAGTAGTGCTAGGTGCTGGATTCCTTGGCAAGGTCAGGTTAATTGATAATATAGAATTTTGCATCCCTACAACTATCTGACTATAATGTCACGATTAAAACTAATATTTAACCAATATGCAAAGAGTAATGCTTAAATCTAAACTTCACCGAGTTTCAGTAACTCACTCAGAACTTGAATACGAAGGTTCATGCGCAATTGATGTGTCACTTCTAGAAGCTGCAAACATAAAAGAATATGAGCAAATATCAATTTACAATATAACTAACGGGCAACGATTTACAACATACACTATTCAAGCAGAAAGAAATTCAGGGATTATATCTATCAACGGTGCAGCAGCTCATAAAGCAGACCTGGGAGATAAGTTAATTATTGCTACTTTTGCTAATTACAATGAAATAGAGCTTGAGAAATATCAACCACTTTTAGTCTATGTTGATCATAAAAATAAAATTATTATAACTAAAAATTCTATTGCAATGCAGTTAGTATAAGTTAAGAACACTTGACCTCAATTACCAATATTAAAAAAAATGTATTAAGCGCCCTAAAGGATATTAAAGCATTTGATATTGTTTCAATAGATATTCGAAAGCAATCATTTATCGCGGATTATATTATTATCGCAAGTGCTAATTCATCAAAACAAGCTAAAGCTCTTGCTGACAATATAAAAGATAAAATGCAAAAAATAAATATTCCATTAATTGGAATTGAAGGTGAATCTGGAAGTGAATGGGTTTTAGTGGATTTGGGTGATATTATTATTCATATAATGACTCCTACAATAAGAGTGCATTATAATCTCGAAGAGCTTTGGGTTTCTGATAACTAGAAAGTGATCTCACAGTTTGAAAATTAAAATTATTTCGATAGGAAACAATCCACCAAAATGGGTTTGGGGTTTATCTGATTTCACACTCCCCCATAACCTAGTAAAAGTCATACGGATGGAACAATTCTATAGAGCATCTTCAATATTAAATAATTACCCATATCATCGTGAATAATAAAATTAATAATAGTCTTGTATGGTTTAGAAGAGATCTTAGGTTGTATGATCACAATGCTTTGTTTCAAGCATTAAAAAATTCAGGGGCTGTATATTGTTGCTTTATTTTTGATTCAAAAATCTTAAATGAGCTTAACAACAAAATGGATCGAAGAATTGATTTTATCTGGCACTCCCTTAAAGAAATAAAAGCAGATCTTAATAAACTGGGTTCAGACCTAATTGTGGAAACTGGTGATCCTATCGTTATAATCCCCTCATTAATAAAAAAATATAAATGTAGTGCGTTATTTATAAATAAAGATTATGAGCGATATGCAATAGATAGAGATAAAGAAATTTCTAAAATATTGGCAAAAAATAATACTCAACTTAATAAATATAAAGATCAAGTAATATTCGAAGAAAAAGAAATCTTAACTCAAAATGCTACTCCCTATACTGTTTTTACTCCATACCGGAATAATCATCTTAAAAAAATTTTTAATGAGGGTATAACTCAATTTGATTGTGAATCTTATAAAGATAATTTTGCAAAATTTAATTTTAGACCTCTGCTAACACTAAAAAATATTGGTTTTAAAAAAACAAATCTCTCAGCAATAAACCTCCAAGCTGGAACAAAAGGTGGGCTAATTTTAATTGAAGATTTTAAAAAAAGAATTCAAAATTATGATACTAATAGAAACTTTCCAGGCACTAAGGGTGTTTCATATCTCTCAGTCCACAACAGATTTGGTACAATATCTATTAGGCATTTAGCAAAAATAGCACTAACAAATGGTTCACAAGGATCTTCTACCTGGCTAAATGAATTAATTTGGAGAGATTTTTACTTTCAGATACTTTCAAACTTCCCACATATTCAAGACGGTAAATCTTTTAAACTTAAATATAACAATCTTAAATTTGAAAATGATGAAGCAAAATTTAAAGCTTGGACAACTGGTAATACAGGTTTTCCAATTGTTGATGCCGGGATGCGCCAACTAAACTCTACTGGCTATATGCATAATCGACTAAGAATGATTATTGCTTGTTTCTTAGTAAAAGATTTATTAATAGACTGGCGCTGGGGAGAAAAATATTTTGCAGACCATTTAATCGATTTCGATTTATCTGCAAATAATGGAGGTTGGCAATGGGCGGCTTCGACAGGATGTGACGCCCAACCTTATTTTAGAATCTTTAACCCTACGCTTCAATCAGAAAAATTTGATCCAGATGGTAAATTTATTAAAAAATACGTTCCTGAATTAGGGTTGCTTAACAAGAAAGAGATCCATCAGCCATCTGTTTTTTTTAACAAATCGCCAAATAATTTTCCAATCAAGATAGGTTTGGATTACCCTTTCTCAATAGTGAATCATGCAGAACAAAAAGCTAAAGTTATGGCTTTATTTAGAAATGTTAACTAATGTTGTTTTTTTACAACATTATTTCTTGAATTTATCTCATTATAAGCTTATTAAATAGACTTAAATACAACAATAATAGATAATTTAAGTATATGCGTATATCAAAATTATTTATTGTTATCCTGCTTATTTTTCAAGTATCAGGCTGTGCAACTCAGGCAGACAAAGACCCGCTAGAAAGCTTTAATCGAGCAATCTATAAGTTTAATGATGTAGCTGATGGCGCAATTATTAAGCCAGTTTCTAAAGGGTATAAAAATATAGCTCCAAAATTTGTTGTAAAAGGGGTTAATAACTTCTTTAACAATATTAGAGATGTGGTAACAGTAATCAACGAATTATTGCAAGGAAAGATTGAGTATGCATCTAATAGTACTGGAAGAGTCTTAGTTAATAGCACTATTGGACTTTTAGGCTTTATTGATGTTCATTCAATAAGTGGCGGAGAGAGAAGGAAAGAGGACTTTGGTCAAACACTAGGTTATTGGGGTGTAAGTCCAGGAGCATATCTAGTTCTTCCATTTGTAGGTCCATCAACTACTAGAGATGCTGTCGGATTCGTAACGGATACATTAGCATTTGATCCCATTAGTTATATAAATAATGTAAGGGGAAGGAATCAAGTACGTATTTTACAATTTATTGATGCTCGCACTGAACTCCTAAATGCATCATCAATAATAGATGAAGCGTCTTTAGATCCATACGCGTTCCAAAGAGACGCGTATCTTCAATACCGGGCAGCTCTTGTAAGTGATAACCCATCAGGTGAAATTGACTATACAGACACTGCAGGTTCTGATTATAATTTTGAGGATTATACGGAAGAATTCACTAATAAAGGAACCACAGAGAACTGCACTAATAAAATAACTTCAGAAAAGTGTAAAGCTCAAAAAATTTCCCAAGCTGAGTAATTAACCTTCTTAAGAGTTAGCTGCCACCGTCATAGGTTCAATCATAATCGACCCAGTATATTTAGAACTATTTTGATAAGTATCATTTGCTATAGACTTAATATTTAACAGCATATCTTTAAGGTTGCTAGCAATAGTAATTTCTTCTACAGCATGCTGAATTTTTCCTGACTCAATCCAAAAACCAGCAGCTCCTCTTGAATAATCTCCAGTAACCATATTCAACCCATGCCCCAAAAGTTCTGTAATCAAAAGACCTTTATCAATTCCTTGAATTAGCTCTTCAAGAGTTTTTTTGGATGGACTTACAATAAGATTATGTGCGCCACCAGAATTTCCAGTAGTTTGCATTCCTAATTTTCTTGCACTATAAGAAGATAGAAAATAACCTTTTAAGAAACCATTATCTAATATAGTTCTTTCTTTTAAATGCACACCTTCCCCATCAAAATATGAGCTTGAATGGCCTTTATCCAAAAATGGATTCTCAATAATCGACAAGGAATCGGAAGCTATTTTAGTATTTAATGAATTTAATAAAAAAGACGTCTCACGATATAAATTTCCACCGGAAATAGCAGCAACCATTGAAGAAATAATTGATGTAGCAATTGGAGCCTCAAATATTATAGGATATTTTCCAGTCTTAATCGGCCTCACATCCAAACGTTTAAGAGCTCTTTGAGCGACATCTTTTCCAATTAGCTTAGCTGGTTTTAAATCATTATAAGACCTCACTGAGCTATAACTATAATCTCTTTGCATTCCTAAATCACTTTTAGCAACTACAGAGCAACTAAGAGAAGATCTGGATGATGGGTACCCTCCACTAAAGCCTGCAGAATTTAAATAAACAAATAAATTTTCAGAAGTACTTAATTGTGCTCCTTCTGAATTAGCTATCCGACTATCGAAACTTAAGGCATAATCTTCGCATTCAAGGACTTTTTGAATCATTAATTCTTGGGAATCAAAATATGGGTTATAAATATTCAAATCTTTAACATCTTTAGAATAAAGGCTGGGATCTGCCAAACCAAATGCTCTATCTTCTGCCGTATATTTAGCTATCTGACAAGCTGCCTTAACACAAGACTCAAGAGCATCATTGCTAAAATCTGAAGTTGATGCAATACCTTGATGATGGCTAAAAAAAATAGTAGTGCTTAGACTTTTACCATTATTTAACTCAATAGTCTCTAAAGTTCCCATACGAGTTGAAATAGTTTTTCCTGAGCTGACACTGATTTCAACCTCGGAAGCAGTAGCACCATTTTTTTTTGCTATATCTAAAACTTTATTTGAAATTAGATACAAATCATCTTCAGAGAAGTTAAGAAGTTTTACACCCATAGAAAAATACTTTCTTTAAAACTGATATCATACAGAATCATAGAAAGAATTAGGCATTAAATCATGGCAGATTTAGATAAAGATAGTGTTATCAGCAAAACCGAATTAAAAAAAGACTCTAAAAAGATTCAAGAATTTGGAAGAAGGATTTCTGAATTAACTATAAATAATATCGAAGCATTTAAATTCCCTTCAAATATTTATGAAGCTACCATAGGCCTTAAAAATATAAAATCAAACTCTGCTAAAAAGAGACAAGTTCAATATTTAGGAAAGCTGTTAAGAGAAATTGATCTAACTGATGCTTTTTTAATTATGAAACAATTAAAGGTGAGCTCACAAAAAGAAATACAAAGAAATCATATTATTGAGGACTGGAGAGATAAGCTATTAAGCAATAATGATTCAATAACTCAATTTGTTGACGAATATCCTAAAATTGATAGGCAATCACTAAGACAAACGATCTCAAACGCTCAAAAAGACAATAAGTCCCTTAAATATTCCAGGCAACTCTTTAAGCTTATTAAAGATATTATTATGGCTAAAGTTTAACGTTAACCTTATATTTCTTGCCGTCTCTTATATAGCCAACTTCAATTAATTTACCTTTATTCTTTCTAATTGCACTAATTAAATCTTCTGGCTTATTAACAAAATCTTCAGTGATTGAAGTAATACTATCATTCCTTAATATTCCAGCAATTTCTGCAGGAGATCCTTTAATAACTGCAATGACCTGAACTCCGTTAATTAATTCTGGGTCTTTATCAGACTTTAGCTTAATAAAATGGGCTCCAAATGTCGGCTTTGGCAACTTAACCCAATATGTAGCATTGATTTCATACTTAACATTTTTATCAATTAAATCATCATCATTTATTTCGATTTCCGTCAAATTCCCTATCTCTTTAACTTGATTAGCTTTCCTTGCTTTTTCACGGGCTTTTTTAATTATTGTAGAGCGACTAGAATCATTAATTTGGCGATCATAAACCAGAACCATGTCAGACTTAATTAATTTTGCATGTTCGAGAGCTAAATTTGGTGAGGTATTTGGTCCAGTAAAATTTGAATGCCCCATTAGGTCATATCCATTCTCAAGCATTTTTATATTATCTGTTTTCAGCTCCCACCCCCTCATGATTTTAGTATCAGGATTTTCTAAAAATGAATGGAATCCTTTAGGACTTTGTATCTGATAATTTTTCTCAAAGGCATTTTCATCACCTAAAGTAATATTCGATACAAAAAATAATAAAGAAATAAAATATGTTAGGTATGGTTTTTGCATAGCAATCCTTCTTGAAATGTTAATATTAATTAAATTATCTATTAAAGGGACATGTTAGTGGAAGAAAAATTCATTAAAATTGGCTTAATTTCTATAAGTGATCGTGCATCATCAGGAGAATATAAGGATGAAGGCTTACCCAATCTTAAAAATTGGCTTACCAAGGCACTTATTAAACCATTTAATTTAGAAGAAGAAATCATCCCTGACCAAATTGAGATTATTAAAAATACTTTAATTGCCCTATCAGATAAAAGAAAATGTGACCTTATTCTTACAACCGGTGGAACAGGCCCCACAAAAAGAGATGTTACTCCTGAAGCTACATTAAGTGTTGGCGATAAAGAAATGCCAGGTTTTGGTGAGCAAATGAGGCAAATCAGCTTAAATTTTGTGCCTACAGCTATCTTATCTAGACAAGTTGCCGTTATAAGAAATACAACGCTCATTATTAATCTTCCCGGACAGCCTAAAGCGATTGTAGAAACATTGGAAGGATTAAAAGATAAAAAAGGTAATTTAATAGTCCCAGGTATATTCGCCGCTGTACCTTATTGCCTAGACCTTATTGGTGGGCCTTATATTGAAACTGAAGAAACAATACTAAAATCTTTTCGTCCTAAGAAAAAATAAAATGTCCCTTGAATTCTCATTAATTAATAAATATTTTAATTTATATAAAACTAAAGCATACAAGGGTATTGGCGATGATGCTGCCTTAATAAAAAAAGATAGTAATCATTTATGGGCTATCTCAACTGATATGCTAAATGAAAAAACTCACTTTCTTCCAAATACCAATCCATTTAACTTAGGATGGAAAGCTCTTGCAGTAAATATCTCTGATATATATGCAATGGGAGGTGTTCCAAAGTTTGCTCTATTAGCAATTGCACTTCCTAAAGTAAAAGCAGATTGGATGAAAGAATTCTCTAATGGTTTATTTAGTTGTGCAAAAAAATATAGGGTTGAGTTAATTGGAGGGGATACTACAAAAGGATCTTTATCAATTAGTATTTGTATACTGGGTGAAGTTTTAAAAAAAAATGTCCTTCTAAGATCAAATGCAAAAAAAGAAGACGATATATGGGTAACTGGAGAATTAGGTCTCGCTGCATTGGGTTTGGCAAAACTTCGAAATAAAGTTCAACTACCTCAAAGTTTATCAAAAAAAGCTATTGGAGCATTAGAAAAGCCTATGCTGCATTCGTCCATAATACAAAACATGGCCAAACTTAGTCATTCTGCAATTGATATTTCTGATGGGCTAATCGCAGACCTTAATCATATTTTAGAAGCTTCTAAAGTCGGAGCTGATATATCCTTAAAAGACATACCCATGAACTCTTGGATAAAAAGAAATAAATTATTTGATATCGGGTTATCTGGAGGAGATGATTACCAATTACTTTTTACTGCCCCTAAAAAAAATCGCAATAAAATTAATCTTATAAGTAAGATTCCATCAATAAAGTTAACAAGGATTGGTAACATTAAGAAAACTAAATGTTTAGATATTATCAACCATAAAGGCATTCTATATAAAATAAGAAAGGGAGGATATGACCATTTTGAAACCAAATAAATTACTATTTAAAAATTTATCGGCTTTTTTAGCTCTTGGTTTTGGTGCTGGATTAATAAGGAAAGCTCCTGGCTCTTTCGGTACATTAGTGGCAATCCCATTCTTCTTATTTTTACAATTACTTTCCCAGCCTTTAATTTATTTATTTATTTTCACTATGTTTTTTATTGGTATTTATGTTGCTGATAAAACAAGCCAAGCTTTAGCAATTGGGGATCCATCTTGTATTGTAATTGATGAAATTGTAGGATTTTTACTGTTATTAATTCTGGTTAGAGACCTGCATGGAGCTGAAATTTTAATTACTAAAATAGATTTTATTCTAGCGTTTATTTTATTTCGTATCTTTGATATATGGAAACCCTTCCCCATTAACCTCTTAGAAGAAAAATTTAAAGGGGGGTTTGGCATAATGATTGATGATATTGGGGCTGCAATATACGCTTACATAATATTTATGCTTATTCATTATGCAATCTAAAGACATCATAAATTTAACTCAAGCACTAGGTGAGAAATTTTTAACGCAAAAAATAATTCTTACAACTATTGAATCTTGCACTGGTGGAATGCTAGCAGCACAATTAACTAGTATTTCTGGAAGTTCAGCTTGGTATGATAAAGGATTTGTTACATATAGTAATCAATCAAAAATTGATTATGTAGGAGTAAAAGAAAACACTATAGATAAATATGGCGCAGTAAGTCAAGAAACTGCAAATGAAATGGCCTTAGGGGCAATAATGCACGTATATGATAACAGCCCAAGTAATTTTAGTCTTAGTATTACTGGTATTGCAGGGCCTTCAGGAGGAACTAAATTAAAGCCTGTAGGTACAATTTTTTTTGCAATTGCTAGCAAGAACAACTTGTATCATAAAGAAGGTATTATTTTTGAGCATAAGGCATTGTTTGAGGGAAATAGAGCAAAAATAAGACAAAAAGCAGTTCTATTTGCACTAAATCAATTATTACAGCTTACCTTATAGCATCAAATATGAAATAATTAACTGTTAAAAAATAATCAATCAAAGGCGCCTATTAAATGGATGAAAATAAGAAAAAAGCATTAGATGCAGCTCTAGCACAAATTGAAAAGCAATATGGTAAAGGTTCAGTAATGAGAATGGATGACAGTAGTGTAGTCGAAGGTATTCAATCAGTTTCAACAGGTTCTTTAGGGTTAGATATAGCATTAGGTATTGGTGGTCTCCCTCGTGGTCGAGTAGTTGAAGTTTATGGGCCTGAATCATCAGGTAAAACTTCATTAACATTATCAGTTATTGCACAAATGCAGAAAATTGGGGGTACAGCCGCCTTTATAGATGCTGAGCATGCATTAGATACACAATACGCTGCCAAATTAGGTGTCAACATAGAAGATCTCTTAGTCTCCCAACCTGATACTGGTGAACAAGCACTTGAAATCACTGATATGTTAGTCAGAAGTGGGTCTGTCGACATGGTTGTTATAGATTCAGTTGCTGCACTAACACCAAGAGCTGAAATTGAAGGTGATATGGGTGACTCACATATGGGATTACAAGCTAGATTGATGTCACAAGCATTAAGAAAGTTAACGAGCCAAATACAAAGAACTAATACTTTAGTCATCTTCATCAATCAATTAAGAATGAAAATTGGTGTGATGTTTGGAAATCCAGAAACTACTACAGGTGGTAATGCATTAAAATTTTATGCCTCTGTACGTTTAGACATTCGACGAATCGGGGCTATCAAAAAAGGTGATGAAGTTATTGGAGCAGAAACAAGAGTCAAGGTTGTTAAAAATAAAGTAGCGCCACCATTTAAAAAAGCAGAATTTGATGTCTTATATGGTGAAGGTATTTCTTTAGAGGGTGAGATTATTGATGAAGGTGTTAATCTTGATTTAATAGAAAAGGCTGGTTCATGGTATAGCTACAAAGGTGAAAAAATTGGTCAAGGTAAAGATAATGCAAGGGACTACCTAAAAGACAATCCAGAGATTTCAAAAGAAATCGAAGACTTAATTAGAGGTCAATCTAGCCTTTCTATCGCCGACAAAGAGATAGAGCAGGTAGAAGGTATAGTAGAGGAAGATAGCCAAGCTGACGAATAATCCAAATAAAAATCAGCTTCAATTAAAAAAAAGAGCACTCTACTACCTAGGTAAAAGAGATTACTCCAGGGTGGAGTTAAGGGGTAAAATTTTAGCTTACTCTGAATCCCTTGAAATAAGTAAAGTTGATTTAGAATTAGTTTTGGATGAATTAGAAAACAAAGATTGGTTATCAGATAATAGGTTCTCTGAACAATTTGTATTATCAAAAAAAAGAAAGTTTGGTGCTCTTAAAATTGCACATGAACTTAAATTACGTGGGGTTAATAAATCAATAATAAACCGTGTTCTTAGAGATATTAAAGATGATGAATTTTTATTAGCTAAGAAAATATGGGAGAAAAAATTTAACCAGATTCCGATTACAATTGATGAGAAGGCTAAACAAATTAGATTTATGCAAAGCAGAGGTATTGAAGTGACAATAATTCATCAAATATTATCTGGTAAATCACCTGAATTCATATGACAACAAAAAAACAAATAATTACAACAGAAGAAATTAGATCTTTGTTCTTAAATTTCTTTAAGAACAAAGGACACACAATCGTTGCATCAAGCAGCCTTATACCTCATGAAGACGCTACTCTTTTATTCACAAATGCTGGAATGAATCAATTTAAAGATACATTCCTAGGTATTGAAAATAGAAAATATAAAACCGCTGTCTCGAGTCAAAAATGCGTCCGCGCTGGAGGCAAACATAATGACCTAGAAAATGTTGGATACACAGCTAGACATCATACATTTTTCGAAATGTTAGGAAATTTCAGTTTTGGAGACTACTTCAAAAAAGATGCAATTCTATACGCATGGGAGCTTTTAACAAAAATATATCAAGTACCAGAAGAAAGATTATTAGTTACAGTCTACAAAGATGATCAAGAAGCCTATGATATATGGTCAAAAATAATTGGGCTCTCTGACAAAAAAATTATTCGTATTGGTGATAATAAAGGGTCTAAATATTCCTCAGATAACTTTTGGATGATGGGAGATACAGGCCCTTGTGGACCATGTACTGAAATTTTTTATGATCATGGAGAATTAATCTCTGGGGGACCGCCAGGATCTAAAGATGGAGAAGGTGATCGTTATATTGAAATTTGGAACTTGGTATTTATGCAATATGATCGAGATGAAAGCGGAGCAATGAAGAAGCTTCCAAAACCAGCTGTAGATACTGGGATGGGTTTGGAAAGAATAACGGCAGTTCTACAAGATGTACATTCAAATTATGAAATTGATTTATTCCGTTCAATTATTAATAAAGCAATGGAAGTTACTAAAGTTAAGGATAAAAACCATCCATCATTAAAGGTCTTATCAGACCATATACGTGCTGCAACATTCTTAATATCAGATGGAGTGATGCCGTCAAACGAAGGTAGGGGTTATGTGCTAAGACGTATCATTAGGAGAGCTATACGACATGGTTATAAGTTAGGCTGTCGAAAAGCATTTTTTTACAAAATGGTCCCTACTTTGGCTGAGTTAATGAAAACTGCCTACCCAATAACTGAATCTAAAATAAAAAAAATAATGGGTGAAATAGAATTGGAGGAAGAACAATTCTTTGAGACTATTGAAAATGGAATGGTGATTCTCGAAGATTCAATAAAAGACATAACTAATCAAAAGAAAAAAATATTACCTGGGATTTTAGCTTTTAAACTTCATGATACTTTTGGTTTTCCTTTAGACCTGACTGCTGATATTTGTCGAGAACATAATTTAACTGTAAATGAAAAAGAATTTGAAAAGGAAATGGGGAATCAAAAGAACCGAGCTCGTGAAGCAGGTAAGTTTACAAATAAGCTTGTGCTTGATTATGAAGGACAGGATACTGTATTCGTTGGATACGAGCAGACTAAATCTCAAGTAAAAATTGATGGGATGTTTAAAAATAATGTTCCTAGCAAACTACTAACAGAGGGTGATGAAGGAATTATTATATTAAATCAAACTCCTTTCTATGCAGAATCTGGTGGTCAAGTTGGCGATATTGGGATAATCCAAGGTAATAATTATGAATTTATTGTAAACGATACCTACAAAGTTAAAGGTAATATTTTTGGGCATGCAGGACATGTGCAATCTGGAAAGATAAATTTAAAAGATAAAGGTAAAGCCATTATCAATATCAACCATCGAAGTAATATTAAAAGAAATCATTCAGCTACCCATCTCCTTCATAAGTCTTTAAAGATTGTTCTTGGTGATCATGTTGAACAAAAAGGGTCGCTAGTTGATAGCACAAAAACACGTTTTGATTTTTCTCATAATAAAGCAATGACTTCAAAAGAGATTAAAGAAGTAGAATTAATTGTAAATTCAGAAATTTTACAAAACCAATCAACACAGACTAGGTTGATGAAAATAGAAGAGGCTCAAAAAGAAGGCGCTATGATGCTATTTGGTGAAAAATATGATGAACAAGTGAGGGTTTTAAATATTGGTAATAGTTCGGAACTATGCGGGGGTACTCATGTAAGCCATACAGGGGATATTGGATTATTTAAAATCCAATCAGAAATTGGCGTTGCATCTGGGGTAAGAAGAATTGAAGCTACAACTGGATATAATTTAATTGAAATTATGGAACAACAAGAGAATATATTGGGAAAACTAGCGTCAGAATTAAAAACCGGAACTCATGATATTCCTATCAAGTTAAATCAGCTTCTATCTCAGATCAAAGAAAATGAGAAACTTATTTATGAGCTAAAATCAAAAATTGCCTCAAACGAAGGAAATGAACTTATAAATAAAGCTATCAAAATAAAAAACTACTCATTTCTTGCGGAAATAATTGATGGTCAAGACGCAAATCAATTAAGAGAAATGATAGATAAATTAAAAAATATTCTTAAAAGTGCCGTTATAATACTGTGCTCAGTTACTGACAATAAAATTTCTTTTGCCGTCGGTGTAACAGATAATTTAACAAAAACAATAGATGCAGGTGAAATTGCAAAAGTGCTAGGGAAAAATGTAGGCGGAAAAGGTGGTGGACGAAAAAATATGGCGATGGCTGGTGGCACCAAAACCAAGCAAATCTCAGAAGCAATGAGTCTTATCCAAAAAAATCTTAAGAAATAAACTATAAATTATGTCAATTATTATTCAAAAATTTGGTGGGACTTCAGTAGCAAATACCGAAAGAATTAAAACCATTGCAGAGAAAGTTGCTAAATTCGCATCTCAAGGTAATAAAATTGTTGTCGTTGTATCAGCAATGTCAGGTGAAACAAATAAATTAATTAGTTTAGCTAAAGAAATGATGAAGTCTCCTGAGCCAAGAGAAATGGACAGTATTGTATCAACTGGTGAGCAAGTAACAAGTGGGCTTACAGCCTTAGCATTAATAAATTTAGGGATTAAGGCCAAAAGTTATGCAGGGCATCAAGTAAAAATACTTACAAATAAATCGCATACAAAGGCTCGTATTG